>Ga0207676_10000889_pt1 | contig 23205 bp, 23 predicted proteins | sample KBSSwiS72_FD_184307 | JGI IMG/M metagenome (GOLD analysis project Ga0207676, IMG submission 184307) | Switchgrass rhizosphere microbial communities from Kellogg Biological Station, Michigan, USA - KBS Switchgrass S7-2 (SPAdes) (version 2) | ecosystem: Host-associated > Plants > Roots >...
AATGATGCTTGGATTTGGACTTTCGCCGGCCACGATGACACCCGAATTCGGGAATGCGCTGATCGTCATAGACGCGATCGCGCTGGTCCTATTCGTCGTCATCGTGTTCTCCGCGAAAATCGCCGCCGGCTCGAGCCGCATCTCCAAAATGCTCGGCGCCTCGCTGCTGGCTGAGCGCTTCAGGTTGTGGCGCGCGGCGCATAAGGGCCGCTAGGCCGCGCCGTTGCCGCTGGAATCCCCCGCCCACTGCATGGCGCGGGCAAGACCCCTGCTCCACCCCGCCAACAGCCGCGCCGCCTCTGCGCGCGGCATCAACGGGTCGAAAATACGATCCGTTTGCCATTGCGCGGCAATTTCACCGGCATCTTTCCAGTAACCGACGGCGAGCCCCGCGAGATAGGCCGCGCCCAATGCGGTCGTTTCGAAAACTTTCGGCCGCACCACGCGCACGCCGAGCACATCGGCCTGAAATTGCATCAGCAAATCGTTCTGCGTCGCACCGCCATCGACGCGCAGTTCGCGCAAGCTGATGCCGGCATCCGCCTCCATGGCGCGCAGCACATCAGCCGTTTGATAGGCAATGCTTTCCAGCGCCGCGCGTGCGATGTGCGCTGCGCCGGTGCCGCGCGTGAGTCCGACTATCGTGCCGCGCGCGTAGGGATCCCAGTGCGGACTCCCGAGCCCCGCGAACGCGGGCACGAAATAAACGCCGCCGTTGTCAGGAACGCTCGCCGCCAGCGCTTCGACTTCGGCCGCCGTCCTGATGATGCCGAGGCTATCGCGCAGCCATTGCACCGCGGCGCCGGCAATGAACACGCTGCCTTCGAGCGCATAGTCGTCTTTGCCGCCAATGCGCCATGCAGTTGTCGTCAGCAACTTGCTGCGCGACTGCACGGGCTTCGCGCCCGTGTGCATTAGCATGAAGCAGCCGGTGCCGTAGGTGTTCTTGACCATGCCCGGGGTCACGCAGCGCTGCCCGAACAAAGCCGCCTGCTGGTCGCCCGCAATGCCCGCGATCGGGATGCGTGCAGCCAGCAGATCGCCGGCGGTCTCCGCGATCACGCCGCTCGACGCGACGACCTGCGGCAGCACCGCGCGCGGGATGTCGAGCGCCGCGAGCAACTCATCGTCCCAATCGCCGGTGTGGATATTGAAGAGCAGCGTGCGCGATGCGTTGCTCGCGTCCGTGACATGGGATGCGCCACCCGATAATTTCCAGATGAGCCAGCTGTCGATCGTGCCGAACGCGAGTTCGCCCGCTTGCGCCAGCGCGCGCGCCCCCGCGACATTGTCGAGTATCCAGCGCAATTTCGTCCCGGCGAAATACGCGTCCAGCACGAGCCCGGTCTTCGCGGTGAAAAACGCCTCCAGGCCGCGCGCTTTCAATTCATCGCAAAGACTGGCCGTGCGCCGGTCCTGCCAAACGATCGCGTTGCATACGGGCTTGCCGGTGGTGCGGTGCCAGACGACCGTCGTCTCGCGCTGATTGGTGATGCCGATGGCGGCGACATCGCGCGCGGCGATTCCGGCCCGTGCGATGGCTTCGGTTGCCACGCCCATCTGGGTTACCCAGATTTCGCTCGCATCGTGCTCCACCCAGCCCGGCTGCGGGAATATCTGGCGAAACTCTTTTTGCGCAACCGCCTTGATCGCGCCGCCCCGATCGAAGACGATGGCGCGCGAACTTGTCGTGCCCTGATCGAGCGCGAGGATAACGCTCACGCGCGCGCTTCCCGCACGAGCGACGGATGATCCGTGATCAAAGCGGCGAGGCCTAGCTCCATGCACACCCGGTGCTCGGCCGGCGTGAGGGCGCCGTACACGCTGTTGCCCCATCCGCTCGACGAAACGCTGTCAAGTATGGCGGCGTCGATGACGTTGTAATCCCATACGATCATTTTGATCCGGGGCCACCTCGCGCAAGCAGCCATGAGGGCGCCGACATCGAGCGGGCGATGCGCGATCAGCAGGCCGCAATCGATCGCGAACTCATCCGCGCACAATCTCAGGACATCGTGACGGAACGACGTGACCAGCAGCCGCCGCGAGTGCTGAAATTGCGCCAGCACTCGCGCAGTGGCGGGCCAGGCATCGGGGGTTTTTATTTCGATGTTCCAGATGACGTCCGCAAACGCGTCTAGAATTTCGGGCAGGATGGGAACCGGATGCCCGACGTCCTCTTCGAGTTCCCGCCGGGTAATTTCGGCGACGGCGCGCCCGCGCGGCGTCACCCGGTCGTGCATGATGACGGGCAGGCCGTCCTTGCTCAATCTGACATCCGTTTCGATGCCGTCGACGCCGATGTCGTGCGCGGCGGCAAAGGCCCCGAGCGTGTTTTCGGGGGCTTGCGCGTGATACCCGCGGTGGGCGAAAAGCAGCATGGCTGGGCGCAGGATTGGACCGACCGATGATAATCGAATCCGCACAGCGGCGGCGTCCAGGCCCATCAGCAACTGCTCGAGCCACGATCGCGGCGGGTTCGAACACGGCCGCTTTCGGGCCGCCCGCGACTTAAGCCAGCTACGCTGAATTAGAGCCAAAGGCCGTGATTATTCGACTGTTTTTCTGCTATGAATTAATGTATTATCACGCCAGCCAGCAATGGTCTGACCGGAGGAGGGTCCGCTCAGGGGAGAACAATATCGTGTTTTACGCTTTCTACGCCGTTGCAATCGTCATACTGGTGTTGCACTTCACGGGCTGGCTCAAGCGCAACAATCTTGAGTGGCTGATGCTGGTGCTCGCCGTGGCCGTATTCCCCGCCGTCATTTTCCTAAAATAATTGCAACTCTCCAGGGACGCCGCCCTGGCGTGCCGCCTAGTACCGCGCAAGCGGACCGCGTTCAAGTCACCCTTAATGACGTTGCCGCCCGAGGCTCGGCCGGCCGACCTCTCAGGCAGGCGCGCCAGCGTCCATTCGCCGTCGCATTTCCGGTATCCCTTCAGGTACTTGGAACTTTCCCGCGTTTGGATTACTCTGTCGGTTAAATGTTAAATTCGGCCGCTCCTGACATGAGTGAAGAATTCCCGCAAATCGTCTCCGACGAAGAATTCGCGCGGATGCTGAGAGAGCGCGACGAGGCTGCGCGCGCCATTCGCCTCGGCCATGACCGTTGGAATGACTCCGCAAGGGCGCCCACCAACCGCCCCAGTGACGGCCTGCCAGAGTCGACAATCGAGCAATTCTTTCCGCAAATTGCGCGCAAGCTCGTGATGGTGTGGCCGTCCGAGGCGTGTGCCGCCTACCTCACCAGCCTGATCGTGACCGAGCGCGAGACGCGGCAGGGTTTCCCGCCTGACGTCATCGACGATCTGCTTATGCTGCACTCGATAAACGACATCATCTTGCGCAACGCCGGTACGCGCTCCACGCTTAATTCCATTTCCGACAAGCTGCCGCCGCACTTTTAGCGGTAAGTCAGCGCTACGCGGGTGCCCGCGGTGCATGCGCCAGCGAAGCGCAAGCGGCGCGATGATTGACATGTCACCGTAGGCTCCCTAGTATTTCAACTGTCGCAAGAGCCTTCCTTGGTCACTCCCCCTGCCAGTCGTTCCCGTGCCGCCGCGCCAGCCATTCCCCTGCTGACCGACCGCGCGTACGAGCGGATCAAGCACGACATCATCACCTGCGCGATTGCCCCGGGCACCGAAATCTCGGAGCCGCAGCTGTGCACGCACTATCGTTTGGGCAAGGCACCGGTGCGCATGGCGCTGATCCGCCTCGCCCACGATGGACTGTTGCGCGCGATACCGCGCCGCGGCTACATGGTCACTCCGATTACGCTGAAAGACATCCAGGACGTGTTCGAACTGCGCCTGATGCTGGAGCCGGCCGCGGCGCGCATGGCGGCGGGCAAAGTCGACGCCCAGCGTCTGCGTGTGCTCGATGAAGCATGCCGGCATGGCTATCAGTCAACCGATATCAAGAGCATCACGCGCTTCCTCGAAGCCAACACGGCGCTGCATGTCGCCATCGCTCAGGCCACCGGGAATTGCCGCCTCGCGGCGATGGTCGCACAGTTGCTCGACCAGATGACGCGCTTGCTCCACTTGGGGCTGGGCCTGCGCAATCGCTCGCAGGAAATGCAGCACGAGCATCGCGCGCTCGTGAAGGCGCTTTCGCGCGGGGACGGCGAGACCGCCGAGCGCATATCGCGCGAGCAGATAGAAGCCGCGCGCAGCATGGTGCTGTCCGCGATCATGACCAGCAATACCGTAATGAACCTCGCCTTGACCAGCGAGCGCGGCTAAAGCTCCGCACATAAGCCCTGTTCACCGCCGTCCAATCCGGAGAACCCGATGAAAGCAGTAGTCTTGAAGCAGCACGGCGCGATCGACAGCCTCGAATACGTGACCGACTTTCCGGATCCCAAGGCGGTCGACGGGCACGTCGTAATCCGCGTCGGTGCGACGTCGTTCAACTACCACGACATCTTCACCGTGCGCGGCATGCCTGGGATCAAAGTGCCGATGCCGATGATCATCGGGCTCGACATCGCCGGGGAAATCCTCGAAGTGGGCGCGGGCGTCGCCGGCTGGAAAGCGGGCGACCGCGTGCTCGTGAATCCGCTCAACAAGCAAAAAGGCCTGATGGGCGAAATGATGCACGGCGGCCTCGCGGAAAAATGCCTGGTAGCGGCCGACCAGTTGATCCGCATGCCGGACGGCGTGAGTTACGAGCAAGCGGCTGCCCTGCCCGTCGCCTACGGCACGGCGCATCGCATGATCGTCACCCACGATACGATCAAGCAAGGCGAGAAAGTGCTGGTGCTCGGCGCGAGCGGCGGTGTCGGCACAGGCTGCGTACTGCTCGCGAAAATGCTCGGCGCGGAAGTCATCGCGTGCGCGAGCAGCACCGACAAGATTCAACGTCTTAAGGATCTCGGTGCCGATCACGTAATCAACTACAAAGACACCGATTTCTCGAAATGGGTGATCGAGAAATTCGGCAAGCCGCAGCGCCGCAATTACGAAGGCGGTGTCGATGTCGTCATCAACTTTACGGGCGGCGATACATGGGCGCCGACGCTCAAATGCGTCAAGCGCGGTGGAAAGATCCTGGTCTGCGGCGCGACGGCCGGCTTCGATCCGAAGGAAGATTTGCGCTATATCTGGAGCTTCGAGCTGAAGGTCATCGGGTCGAACAGTTTTTACGATGAGAACCTGAAGGCTCTGATGGACCTCATCGTGCAGGGCAAAATGAAACCCGTAATCGACGAAGTGCTGCCGCTCGCACAAGCCGCGCACGGCCTTAAGTTAATTGAGGATCGCGAAGTATTCGGCAAGGTGATCGTTTGTCCGTGAGCGCGGCCAGGACGGAAACGGCTACGCCCGCGATTCCGGAACCCGACCCACGCGGCTATCCCGGCAACCTGGGATCGCTGTTTGCTGCGCATGCGGATTCCCAGCGCATAGCCATCATCGATCTGCACGACGCGGCACGCCCGCGCGAAATCAACTATCGCGCGCTCGACCAGATGTGCAATGCCGTGGCGCGCGGCTGCGCGCGCGCCGGTCTCGTTGCGGGCGACCGGATCGGCATCCTGTCGCTCAATCGCGTGGAATTCGTCGCGACACTGCTGGGCTGCATGCGCGCCGGCGTCGTCCCGGTGCCCATCAACATCAAGCTCACCGCGGATGCAGTCGCCTTCATACTCGCGGACTCCGGCGCGAAAATCGTGTTTACGGAACCGGCGCTGCGCAAGCTCTGCCCTGCCGGTTTGCGCATCGTCGTATATGGCGAAGCCGTTGACGATGGCTATGACTGTTTCGTCGACCCGGGCTCCTTCCTTCAATTCGAACCCGCGCCGGATTCCATCGCGGTGCAACCTTACACGTCGGGCTCCACCGGTCGACCGAAAGGCGTGCTGCTCACGCACTACGGGCAGAACTGGAGCCGACAGATACTGGTGTGGTCGCGCCGCACCACACCGGATGACGTAATCCTCGTTGCCGCACCGCTTTACCACAAGAACGCACTCAACGCGATCAAGCAGGGCCTTACGGCGGGCGCCAAGCTGCCGCTATTGCCGCAGTTCGACGCCGATCGGTACATCGATGCGATCGGCAAGTACCATTGCACCGTCATTTCAGGCGTGCCGACGATGACCTCCATGGTGCTCGCAAAGAAAGACCGGCTCGCGACGACCGACGTTTCATCGGTGCGCACCGTGATGATGGGCAGCGCGCAGGCGTCACGCCAGATCTTCGATGAACTGCACCACTATTTTCCGCACGCCGAAGCGCTGGTCGTCTATGGCGTAACCGAAGGTGGGCCCGTGCCGCTGGGTCCGCATCCGCAGGGCAAACCGCGCCCGCAGGGCTCGATCGGCGTGCCCTATGCCGGCACGGAAGCACAACTGATCGGCGGCGCGACACCGGACGAAGGCGAGCTGATCCTCAAGAATCCCGGCATCCTGCTCGCGTACCACAACCTGCCCGGCGAAACCGCGAAGCGCATCCGCGATGGCTGGTATCACACCGGCGACATCTGCCGCCGCGATGCCGACGGCTTTTATTATTTCGTCGGCCGCACCGACGACATGTTCGTATCCGGTGGTGAAAACATTTTCCCGATCGAGGTCGAGTCGCTGCTCGAGCGCCATCCCGCCGTGCAGCAGGCGGTCGTGCTGCCGTTCGAGCACGAGCTGAAAGGCCAGGTGCCGTACGCGTTTGTCGTGCTGCGCGGCGGCTTATCCACGACCGCAGACGAAATCAAAGCTTTTGCGCTCGCCAATGGCCCGGCGTTCCGCCATCCGCGCCGCGTGTTTTTTCTCGACTGCATGCCGCTCGCCGGCACCAACAAGATCGACCTGCACGCACTGCGCCGTCTGGCCAGTGCACAGAGTGCAACGCCCATCACCGGAGCGAGCCATGGCTGACGCAATGACCATTGAGAAACTGCAGCAGATCATTTCGCGCGGGCCATTCAACCAGTGGCTCAATTTCACGATCCTGAGAATCGACGCCGCCGGCATCGAGCTCAAAGCGGCGTGGCGCGAGGAATGGGTGGTGAATCCCGACCGCCGCTATACGCACGGCGGCATATTGGCCGCGATCGTCGACGTCGCCGCCGATTATGCGATTGCCGCGCAACTCGGACGGCCGGTGCCGACCATCGATATCCGCGTCGATTATCACAAGGCCGCCATGCCCGGCGACCTGACCGCCAAAGCGAAAATCGTGCGCAGCGGCAGCCAGTATTCGACCGCTGAAGCCTACGTTTACGACCAGGAAGGCGTGCTCGTGGTGAGCGGGCGCGGCACGTACTTCACCGCGCCGCCCAAGGCCTGAACGCGCGTAACCGGCAATGGCTGACTTCACCGGCATCAAACCGCCGCGCGCAACGCCGCGCCGCATCCGCTACGACCTCCTGGTCCAGCGGCTCGCGCTGCTCGGCCTCGTCATCGGCGTGTGGTGGGTCTATTCGCTCGGTGAACCGCATTTCAAGTTTCCGGGACCGCCGCGCGTTTACGAAGCATTCAAGGTAATCCTCGGCAACGGCGACCTGTGGCGCAACCTCGCCATCACGCTCGAACGCGTTTCAATCGGCTTCGTGCTGGCAACGATCGTCAGCGTGCCGTTCGGCATCATGTTCGGCGCGGTGCGCCGCCTCGGCGAATTCTTCGAGCCGGTGCTGCCCGTGCTGAATACCGTGTCGTCGGCGATCTGGGCGATCTTCGCGATCATCTGGTTCGGCATCTCCGAGCAAACCATCATCTTCGTGGTTTTTATGACCGCGATGCCGCTCATCATCACCAACGTGTGGCAGGGCACGCGCAGCGTCAACGCCGACTTCATCGAGCTCGCTCACACTTTGCGCATGCCCGCGTGGAAGGTGATGTTGAAAATCTACCTGCCGACGATCATGCCGTACTTCTTTTCCGGCGCGCGGCTCGCTTTCGGTTTCGGCTGGCGCGTGAGCCTCGTGGCCGAGACGCTGGGCGCGTCGAGCGGCGTGGGCTACCGGCTGCGCCAGGCCGCCGACCTCATCCAGACCGACCAGGTTTTCGCGTGGACTATCACCATGATCGCGATGATGGCCACGCTCGAAATGGGCGTGTTGAAGCCGCTCGAGAACCACATGTTCCGCTGGCGCAAAGAAGCGGAACACCAATGAGGCCCGCAACGATCGACATCAACCTCTCGATGGAAAGAGCATGAAAGACGAAAAATTCCGCGGATTTCTCGAGCGCCTGCGCGGCGAACGCGAGCTGACCGACATCAGGCAGCCGGTGGACATCCGGCATATCGCCACGCTCGTCGACCAGTCGGAGCAGGCGCTGTTCTTTCACAACGTGATCGGCTACTCGATGCCCGTCGTATCGGGCGTTATCCGCACGCAAAAGCGCGCGGCGCTCGGCATGGGTGTGTCGAGCTACGGCGAAATTGAAGCACGTCTCGAGAGAGGCATTACGAAGCCTATTGCCCCGCGCTACGTCGAGACCGCGCCGCACAAGCAGGTGATACAGATCGGCGACGACGTCGATCTCTTCAGGCTGCCGGTGCCGATGTCGTCGATCTACGACGGCGGGCCGATGATCACCGCGGGCGTCGTGATCGCGAAAGATCCCGAATTCGGGATTAATTCCGGCATGTATCGCTTCATGGTGCAGGAGAAAAACCTGACCGGCATCGACATCGTCACGCCCAACAACATGCGGCTCTTCGCACAGCGCGCGTTCGAGGCCGGCCGCCCCTGCCCGATATCGATATCGATTGGCACGCACCCGTACGAAATCATGGGCTCGGGTTTTCGCGCACCGCTCGGTGTCGATGAAATGGGCATCGCCGGCGGCCTGCGCGGCGCGCCCGTCGAGCTCGCGACCTGCGAAACCATCGACATGCCGTGCCTCGCCGATGCGGAAATCGTGCTCGAAGCCGAAATCCTGCCGACCGGCTGGGTCTATCCCGAAGGCCGCTTCGGGGAATTCACGCGCCTGATGGGCGATCTGCACTGGAACCCGCTGGTCCGCGTCAAGGCGATTACGATGCGGCGCGACGCGATTTACTACGCGCTGCACATGCCGTGGGAAAACACCTGGCTCGCCGCACCGACCCGCTACACCGCGATCCGCCGTGCGCTGCGCACCGCCGGCGTCCAGGTCAAGGACATCAACGTGACGCTCGGCGGCTGCGCGTTCTGGCACGCGGTGATCTCGATCAAAAAACAAGCGGGCGAAGGCAAGAACGCGCTGCTCGCTGCATTATCCGTGATGGACTTGAAGCACGTGGTCGTGGTCGACGACGACATCGACGTGTGGAATGCGATGGACGTTGAATGGGCGATCGCCACCCGCGTGCAGGGCGACCGCGACGTCATCGTGATTCCCGGCGCGCGCGCCAAGCCGCTCGACCCGAGCCTCGCGGTAATGCCGCCCGGCGTGGTGCCGACCGGCGCCAAGGTCGGTATCGACGCGACGATCGGCGAAGGCATCCCGAAGGAGCGCTTCGAGCGCATCGCTTATGCGTATGCGGACCGCGCGAAAATCGCCGACTACATCGCGGGCAAAGCCGACGCGGTGCCGTCCACCGTTAACACAGGCGCCGCGCAGATCGACGCCGCGGCCGCCAAAATACTGGCGCTGATCGACAAGACGCCGCTGTACTATCAGGACGTCGCCGCGCAGCTCGCCGACTACGACTTCCAGACCGTCGCGCGCGCGCTGGGCAAGCTGCATGCCGAAGAAAAACTGTGGCAGGACCCGCGCGGACGCCTGTGCCTGTGCGGTTCCGCGTTCGCCGCGCAGGCGCCGGCCAAACCCGCATGAGCGGTTCCACCACCACCACTGCGCCAACCTCAGCGCGCAACGAGTGCGCTGCCGCAGGCGCGATAACGCTCAATGCGATCAGCAAGTGGTTCGATACCGTGGATGGCGGTCCGCTCACGGTGCTCGAGAATATCGACCTGGCGATCTCCGCGCACTCCATCTTCGCGATTCTCGGCGCATCGGGATGCGGCAAAAGCACGCTGCTGAACATCATCTCGGGCATCCTGACGCCGGACCGCGGGAGCGTCTGTTTTGGCGGTGTGCCGGCGCGCGACTTCACCGACTGGCGCAGCATCAGCTACATGTTCCAGGAAGACCGCCTGCTGCCGTGGCGCACCGCGCTCGCCAACATCGAGTTCAGCCTCGAAGCAGGCGATATGCCGCGGGCCGAGCGGCGAGCGCGCGCGCTCGATGCCCTGAATCTGGTCAAGCTGGCGGGGTTCGAGGAAGCGTTCCCGCACCAGCTCTCGGGCGGTATGCGTTCGCGCGTCGCGCTCGCGCGCAGCCTCGTCACCGACCCAGCGATCCTGCTGATGGACGAGCCGTTCTCGCGGCTCGATGCGCAGACACGCGCGCAAATGCACGACGAGCTCTTGAATATCCATGCCCTGAAGCACATGACCATCGTCTTCGTCACCCACGACGTCGAGGAGGCGGTTGTGCTCGCCGATGAAGTGATGGTGATGGCGCCGCGGCCCGGGCGGGTGCGCGAAAGCGTGCCGATTGCGTGCTCGCGGCCGCGCGATTCGACCCACCCGCAGGCTGTCGAGTACATCAAGCGCCTGCGCGCGCTGATTTGAGCAACGGCCGCCCCGGCTTTATGGTAATTTCCATCACTCGGCGCGCGCGCCTCCGCACTACCTCACAAACTGCCCGGGAGCTCACCGTGAAATCTCTGTGCCTGTCACGCTTCTTGCTGGGCTTCTTCTGCGTCGCCGGGCTGACGTTCGCCAATGTCGCGCTGGCGCAGAAAATCAAGGTCGGTTACTGGAGCAGCGGCTTGAGCCTGGGCCAGGGCGCGGTCATGGAATCGCAGAAGTTCCTCGAGAAGGAAGGCCTCGACGTCGAATGGGTCAAGTTCTCCGACGTCAATCAACCGTTGCGTGCGGTGGCTCTCCACACCATCGACCTCGCGTTTGCCGCGCCGTCGGCCGGCGCGATGGCCGTCATCGCCGAAGGCGCTCCGATCAAGATCGTGCTCAATACCCACATCGCCGAGGTCTATTTCGTGGTGCTCGACGAATCACCGATCAAGTCGCTCGCCGACATCAAGGGCAAGAAGATCGGCATGTCGCCGCCGGGCAGCGCGACCCATTCGCTCGGCACGGCGCTGCTGGAATTCAACTATGGCCTCAAACTGGCGGACTACACTGCGGTGCCCGGCACCGAAGCGCTGCTCGCGCAGTTTCTGGCGCAGAAGCAGATCGACGTCGCCGCGGTGCGCTCGACGACCGTCGCGCAGATGAACGAGTTGAAGCTGCGCCGGCTCGGCACGTACAGCGAAGAATGGAAAAAGCTCACCAAGTCGGCAGCGCCGCCTATCCTGGCCGTGACGATAGTCCACAATGACTACCTCGCGAAAAATCCCGACGCGGTCGCGAAGTTCATCGCGGCGCTGCGCAAAGTCAACGAGTTCGGCTCGAAGAACAAGCAGGCGGTCGCGGAGGTGCTGCAGAAGGCCGCCAATATGCCGGCCGATGACGCCAGGGCCTACGCCGCGGAATGGGACAATATCTACATGGCTGCATTCGAGCCGGCCGATATTGCGACGCTCAAGCGCCAGGCCGCGATTTTCAAATCCGCGGGTTCGTTGAAGCAGGACCCGGTCGAGAGCGGTTTCGCCACCGATGCGTATCAGCGGTCGAAGAAACTCAAGTAGCCGCGACACTGAAGTGCGGACTATCCGCAAGCAGCATCTGGCGCGCGCAAATTCGAACCGGGCAAGGATCTGGCGCAAAGGTCACAACGTAATGGCACATCCTCGATCACTATCCCCGCGCGCCATGCCGGCTATTCTCGCAGCCGCCTTTGCGGCATCCGCAACGGCAGCCGGCTATCCCGAGCGCCCTATCCGCTTCGTCGTTCCATTCGCTGGGCGGCACCTCCGATATCATCGCGGCCGCATCCTGTCGGCCCGCATGCAGGACTCGCTTGGCCAATCGCTGGTCGTGGACAACCGCGGCGGCGCCGGCGGCTCGATCGGCACCGATATCGTCGCGAAGGCCAATCCCGACGGCTATACGCTGGTGCTGGGCAGCAACGGCACGCATGCGATCGTGCCGTACCTGTATAAGAACCTGCCCTACGATCCGATCAAGGATTTCACCGCCGTCAGCATGGTCGTAATCACGCCGACGGTATTGGCGGTGACGCCGGACGTGCCGGTCAGGTCTGTCAAAGAGTTGATCGCGCTGGCGAAGTCGAAGCCCGGGGCGCTTGCGTACGGCTCCTCGGGCGTGGGCAGCACGACGCACATCGCGGGCGAGATGCTCGCTTCGATGGCCGGTATCCAGTTGAATCACGTGCCTTACAAGAGCGCATCGGCCGCTTATCCCGACGTGTTTTCGGGCCGCGTGGCGCTGATCTTCGATACCGCGCTGTCGATGCTGCAACATATCAAAGCCGAACGCGTGCGTCCGCTCGCCGTGACGACGCCCGCGCGCGCGAGCATCCTGCCCAACCTGCCGACGATCAGCGAGGCCGGCGTCCCGGGCTACGCGATCACGCTGTGGATCGCAATCTATGCCCCGGCCGGCACGCCGGCGCCGATCGTCGGGCGGCTGAACAAGGAGATAGCGCACGCGCTGAACCTGCCGGCGGTGCGCGAGCAGATGACGCTGCAGGGGGCGGAGATTGCGGTCGGCTCGCCGGCGGATCTGCTTGCGGCGACGAAGAGCGATCTCAAGAAAATGAGCGAGCTCGTCAAGGCCGCCAAGATTGTCGCGCAGTAATCCGGTGCAGACCATGATCAGCGCGATTTGGGAGAACCCATCATGACCCAGGTTATTTCGACCCGCGTGCTGCCCGAACTGCTGCAGTGGCCCGACGAAGGTATCGCGCGCGTGCCCATGCACGTGTTTACCGACCCGGAAATCTACGCGTGGGAGCAGGACCTGATATTTCGCGGTCCGACGTGGAGTTTTTTGTGCCTCGACGTCGAAATCCCCGCGGCCGGCGATTACATCACGACGCGCATCGGCGACAGCCCGATCATCGCCGTGCGCCGGCCGGACGGCGGCATCAACGCGCTGGTAAACCGGTGCGTGCACAAAGGGTCCATCATTTGCCATCAGCCGAAGGGCAAGCGTGAACGCGCGCACAACTTCGTGTGCCCGTACCACAACTGGATTTACGATTTCGACGGCAACCTGACGAGCATCGCGTTCGAACAAGGCATTCAGCAGAAAGGCGGAATGCCGGCCGACTTCGACAAGACTCAGCACAAGTTGACGCGGCTGCGTGTCGAGACCATCAACGGGCTCGTGTTCGGCACGTTTTCGGATAAAACGCCAAAGCTCAAAGACTACCTTGGCCCGGTGATGGTCGAGCACATCGAGCGCACGCTGCATGGCAAAGTCAAAATTCTCGGCCGCTACAGCCAGTTCATGCACAACAACTGGAAACTTTACGTCGAGAACAGTCGCGACAACTATCATCCGAGCCTGCTGCACGCGTTTTTCTCGACGTTCAAGCTGAACCGGCTATCGGCCGAAGGCGGCACGCGCCAGGACGATAAGAGCTGGCACCACATCACGTTCACCAAGCGCTACACCGATAAAGGCGACGCGGCTTACGATTCAGGCATGCTGCGCGCGCAAAAAACGGACTATGGCTTGAAGGACCCGTCGCTGATCGATCAGTGGATGGAGTTTCCCGATCAGATCACCAATTCGATCCAGAGCATATTTCCGGGCTTCGTGCTGCAGCAGGTGCTGAATTCGCTTGGCACGCGGCAGGTCATCACGCACGGCGTCGATAAGTGCGAGCTCGTGTGGACCATGGTCGGGCTGGAAGGCGATACCGAGGAGCAGACTCTGGTACGCGGCAAGCAGTCGAATCTGGTCGGGCCCGCAGGATTGGTTTCGATGGAGGACGGGGCGATCGGCGGTTTCGTCCAGAAGGGCATCGCGGGCGACCTCGACAAGCGCGCGATCCTCGAGATGGGCGGCATCGGCGTCGGCGGCATGCCGACGCGCGCCACTGAGACCTCGGTGCGCGGCTTCTGGAAAGTCTATCGCGAGCTGCTCGATGTCTGATTCGGTGGTCGCTGCCCGCAATATCGAGGTGCCCCTCGCCGCGAAGGCCGCGATTGCGCGGCTGATGGCGCAGTACGCGCATGCAATCGACAACGACGAGCTCGAGCGCTGGCCGCAGTTCTTCACCGCCCAAGGCACGTATCAGATCATTCCGCGCACGGCCTACGAGCAGGGCCATCCGGTCGGCGTCTGGTATTGCGACAACCGCGACATGCTGGAAGACCGCGTGAGGTCCCTGCGCGAAATCAATGTCTACGAGCCGCACGTCTACCGCCACGTCATCGGGCCGACCGAAATTCTTGAATTCTCCGGTGGCGTCTATCGCGCGCAAACGAGCTACATTGTCGTGCGCACCATGCACGACGGCGAAATGACGGTATTCAGCGCCGGCCGCTACGTCGACGAAATCGTCCTCGAAACGGATCTCGCGCTTTTGCAAAAACGCCTCGTCGTTACTGACTCGGCCCGCTTCGATACCCTGGTCGTCATTCCAATCTGAGATTCCAATGCCAAAATCCACCCCGGCGAAAGCACAAAAATTCCACCTCCATATCGAAAACGGCCATAAGCGCCAGTGGATATTCAAGCTGACCGACGAGATTTACGCCGCGGCGGCGAAACGCCATCCGGCACTCGCCAGGCGCATCACGGTCACCAACGGCTGGGACGGCGACATTATCGAAAAGGCATTGGCCACCGCCGATTTCATGATCAACAACAGTCCGCCGCGTGATCGACTGCGCGAACGTGCGCCGCGCCTGAAATGGATACAGACCACGGGCGCCGGCATCGACTCTTTGCTGCCGCTCGACTGGCTGCCCGCCGACATCAAGCTCACCAACAACAGCGGTGCGCACGGCGGCAAAGCCGAGGACTGCTGTACGATGGCATTGCTGATGCTGCAAACGCGCATGGCGGAAGTATTCGCCAATCAGCACGCCAAAACCTGGGACCCGATATTCACCGAGCCGATCGCAGGCAAAACCGCATTGGTGATCGGTTTCGGCGATCTGGGCAGCGCGGCAGGCCGGGCCGCGAAGAAGCTCGGCCTCAAAGTCATTGCTGTCACGCGCACCGGGAAAGCGGGCAAGCCCGCGGACGCAGCATACAAAACATCCCGCCTCGACAGCGTGTTGCCGAAAGCGGATTTCGTGATCGTCACCACGCCCTTGACACCGGAAACGCGCGGGCTCATCAGCCACGCGCGGCTGGACCTCATGAAGCGGACTGCCGGCCTCATCAATATCGGACGCTCGCCGATTGTCGACTACGACGCCTTGCGCGAAAAACTCGATCAAGGCGAACTCGCGGGCGCCGTGCTCGACGTGCACAGCCCGGAGCCGTTACCCGCCGATTCGCCCCTGTGGACAACGCGCAACCTCGTCATTACCCCGCACAACTCGTGCGACGATCCGCGTTACATGCATTTTCTGTGCGACGACTGGTTCGCGAACCTTGCACGCTTTCTCGCCGGCAAGCCGCTCACCAACCTGGTCGACCGCCAAGCTGGGTATTAACTTGTCCGCGCCGATCTTCCACATGATAGACGGCGCCCCGGACCCGGTGGCGCCCTTCAGTCACGCCGTGGAGCAGGACGGCTGGGTGTTCGTCACCGGCCAAATGCCGTTCACCGGCACTGCCAATGACTCGCCCTACCCGGACGGCATCGAAGCACAAACGCGCCAAGTGATGGCGAACCTGCAAAGCGTGCTGGCCGGCTGCAACCTCGCGTTGGAGCACGTCGTGTCGGCACGCATTTTTCTCACCCATTTCAAGGAAGACTACGAACGCATGAACAAGGTCTACGCCGAGTACTTCCCCGCCGGCCGCCGCCCCGCCCGCACCTGTGTCGGCGTAAGCGGACTCGCGCGCGACGCTCGCGTCGAAATCGATTTCATTGCGCGCCGGCCGTGAGAGCAGAACTTCCGTGACGCCATCCGCGTTCGCCAAACTCGCCGCCGCCCAGGCGCCTAAACCCGGCAAGCTGACGCTTGACCACATCGCGCATTTCGTGCCGCACATGGACGTCGCCGCTCCCGCGCTCGAGAAGCTCGGGTTCACGCTGACGCCGTTCTCCGCGCAATCGCATCGGCTCGAGCCCGGCGGTCCGCTGCTGCCAGCCGGCACCGGCAACCGCTGCATCATGTTGAAGCGCGGCTACCTCGAATGCCTCGCGCCGACCGGGGACACGCCGGTGGCGAATCAATTGCGCACGGCAATTCAACGCTACGTTGGCGTGCATTCCATCATCTTCGGCACCGGCGCCGCCGACGCCGATCATGCCCGGCTCGCGCGCGAAGGGTTCTCGCCGCTCGAGCCGATCGGGCTGCAGCGCCAACTCATGACCCAGGACGGCGAGCATACTGCGCGCTTCACCGTGGTGCGCGTCGCCCCGGGCACCATGCCCGAAGGCCGCATCCAGTATTGCCAGCACCATACGCCGGAGTTCGTCTGGCAGCCGCAATGGGTGCAGCACGCCAACCGCGCCACCGCGCTGACCGCCGTCATACTCTGCATGGACGACCCCGCAGAAGCGGCGGCGCGTTACGGGCGTTTCACAGGCCTCAAGGCGATCGGCGAAGACGATCGCTGGCATATCGATACGGCGCGCGGCCGCGTGTTATTCAAATCCCCCGCGGTGATCCGCCGCGTGTTCAACATCGAGCCCGCGACGTTGCCATGGATCATGGGCTATGCGCTGGCGAGCAACAACATGGAAGTCACGCGCAAGCTCATCGCCGCGACCGGCTTCGCGCACGGCGCGCTCGACGCCGAGCGGTTCTACGTCGTGCCGCCTGCCGGCGTGGGCGGCATCATCGTTTTCGAGCCGGCGAAAAGCGCCGGGCTCGAATTCGGCGCGCCGGCCGCCTAAGGCCTAAGTTACATTTCGAGTTTTAGATAATGACGACAACCCATAAAAATCAATTGGACGAATCATTCGATGTCATCGTCGCCGGCTTCGGCCTCGCCGGCGGCATCGCCGCCTTAACTGCCGCGCAGGCCGGCGCCAAAACGCTGCTGATCGAAAAATCGCCGGTGCCAGGCGGCCTGTCGATCTGCTCGTACGGCGCAGTGCGCAGTGCGCGCGATCCGGACCAGGCTTTCCTTTATCTGAAAACCACCAACGACGGGCGCACGCCGGACGACGTGCTGCGCGTGCTCGCCACCGGCATGTGCGGGCTCGAGGCCTACGTGCGCGAGCTCGGCAAAATCAACAATGCGGTCATCGCCAATTCGGTGGAAGAAAACGCGCTGCGCGAGAAAAGCGGCGATCCCTACCGCCGCCAGATTCGCGCGAATTATCCACTGCCCGGCACCGACACGTTCTATCACACGACCGTTATCGACGTTCCCGGCTTCGATGCGGGTAAGGATTATCCGTGGGCCAACGGCGCGCCCGGCGGCCCGAAACTCTTCAAGATCGTGCACGATCACCTGGTGAAGCAAGGCGTCGAGATCCGGCTCGCGACGCCGGCGCTGCAGCTCATCGCCGATCCGTCCACGCGCGAAGTGCGCGGCATACGCGTGTCGACCCATGGCGTGCAACGCAATCTTGAAGCGCGCCGCGGTGTCGTGCTCGCCTGCGGCGGCTTCGAAGGCAATGCCGACATGAAAGCCCAGTTTTTCGAAGGCAGGCCCGTGCTGAATGCTGCCGCGCGCATGAACAATGGCGACGGCATCCGCATGGCGCAGCACCTCGGCGCCGAACTGTGGCACATGTGGCACATCCACGGCGCGTACGGTTTCAGGCATACCGATCCGGGTTATCCATACGGGATACGCGTGAAACGCATGCCCGACTGGTTTCCCGGCGAGTCGGACAAGGTCAAGGTCAGGATGGCGTGGATACTCGTCGATCAGGCGGGCAAGCGCTTCATGTCCGAGTACCAGCCGTACACGCAGGACACCGGAGTGCGGCAACTCGGGTACTTCGACGCCGTGACCCAACGCTTTCCGCGCAACCCGTCGTTCCTGGTCTGCGACGAGGAAGGCCGCAAGATGTATCCGCTCGGCAAGGCAACTTCGAACGATGAAGGCATCCGCTACGACTGGAGCGACGACAACCTGAAGGAAGTCGAGCTCGGCATCATCAAGCGCGCCGACACACTGGCTGGCCTGGCGCGGCTGCTTGGCATCGATGCGGCGGCGTTCGAGCAAAGCGTCGCGCGCTGGAACGCGCTGTGCGAGCGCGGCGGCGACGAGGATTTCGCGCGTCCGGCCGGCTCCATGACGCCGATCAACGCTCCACCCTATTACGGGGCACCGGTGTGGGCGACGCTATCGAACACCCAGGGAGGCCCGGTGCACGATGCGGAGCAGCGCATTATCGACGTCTACGGCAAGCCGATCCCGCGCCTCTTTGCAGCCGGCGAACTCGGCAGCTCGTTCGGACACCTGTATCTGTCGGGCGGCAACATCGCCGAATGTTTCGTCACCGGCCGCATCGCGGGCAAAAATGCAGCGGTTCAACGATAGCGCCGCGGCCGCCGGCGCATGAACAAAAAATATCTGGCGGCCTGGCTGCAACGCGCCGCGCCGCCGGAGATGCCGCTGGTGCAGCGCCGGCGTACGCTGCTACGCATGGCATCGGCGCTCGCAGTATCGGCAATCGCCGCGCCGCTGGCATCGTGCGCCACCCGGGCGACACCGCATTTTGCGTCCGATCCTTACACGCTGGGGATAGCATCGGGCTGCCCGCGTCCCGACAGCGTGGTGCTGTGGACCCGGCTCGCGCCCGCGGCTGAAAGCCTCCCGCCCGAAAACATCGAGGTGACCTGGGAAGTGGCGCGCGACGACAAGTTTCGCGATATCGCGCGCCGCGGCACCGTGCTGGCCACGCCGGGGCTCGCGCACAGCGTGCGCGCCGAAGCAACTGGCCTCGAGACCGCACGCACTTACTGGTACCGCTTCACGGCCGGCGATGCGGTCAGCGCCACCGGCCGGACGCGCACCGCCGCCGCCGCGGGCGCGGTGAACGAGCGGCTGCGATTTGCGTTCGCTTCCTGCCAGCAATACGAGCAGGGCTATTTCGGCGCCTATCGCCACATGGCGCGCGAGGACCTCGATCTCGTGGTGTTTCTCGGCGATTACATTTACGAATCGTCGTGGGGCCGCAACCACGTGCGCAAGCACACTGGCGGCGAGCCGCGCACGCTGGACGAATACCGCGCGCGCTACGCGCTGTATAAAAGTGATCCCGACCTGCAGCGCGTGCACGCGGCCGCACCCTGGCTCGTGACATGGGACGACCACGAAGTGAACAACGATTATGCGAACGACCGCGGCCAGGACCTCGACCCGGAGTTTCTGGTGCGCCGCGCGGCCGCCTACCAGGCCTATTACGAGCACATGCCGCTCACGCCGCGCGCGCTGCCGCGCGGACCCGATGCGCTGCTCTACGACAGCTACGCGTTTGGCGACCTCGCGACTTTCTTCGTGCTCGACGACCGCCAGTACCGCGCGCACCAGGTATGCCCGCGGCCCGGCCGCGGCGGCAGCAACGTGGTGGCCGGTTGCGCGGAGCGACTCGACGCCGGCGTCTCGATGCTCGGCGTCACGCAGGAAGCCTGGCTGCGTGACGGCTTCGCCAAAACGCGCGGCCGGTGGAACGTCGTCGCCCAGCAGACGCTGATGGCGCAGAACGACCGCGCGGCGGGCGCGAATCAGAGTTTCTGGACCGACGGCTGGGATGGCTATCCCGCCGCGCGTGCGCGCCTGCTCACCGACATTGCGCAAACCCGTGCCGCCAATCCGCTCGTCATCAGCGGCGACGTGCATTGCACGTGGGTCGCCGACCTCAAGACCGATTTCGACGCCGCAAAAGCACCGGTCATCGCGACCGAATTCTGCGGCACCTCGATTACGTCGCAGGGCCCCACGCCGAAACAAATCGCGGCAACGCTCGCGGAGAACCCTCATATCCGCTACGGCAATGGCGCGCGCGGCTACCTGACGGTCGAATTGACGCGGCAAACGTGCACCGCCGCGGTTCGCGGCATCGCGAACGAAAAGCATGCGGACACGCCGGTGTCGACGGTCGCCGCCTTTGTCGTCACCAGCGGCCGGCCCGGCGCGGAGCGCGCATGAAACTATACGGCTGGCCCAACAGCCGGTCGCTGCGCGCCGCGTGGGCGCTCGAAGAAGTCGCGGCAGACTACGAATACGTGCCGGTCGATCTCTTCAAGGGTGAGGCGCGCACGCCGGAATTTCTCGCGTTAAATCCCGCTGGCAAGCTGCCGGTGCTGGTCGACCACGGGTTGACGCTCACGGAATCGGCCGCGATCGTCAATTATGTAAGCGACAGGTTCCCCGCGAGCAATCTCGTCCCGCACGCAGCAGCGGCGCGCGCCGATTGCCTGCGCTGGATGTTTTTCGCGACGACCGAGCTCGAGCAGCCGCTGTGGACGATCGTCAAGCATCGGTTTGCGCTGCCCAAAGCCAGGCGCGTCGGCGGCATCGAGAACACCGCGCAGTGGGAATTCGCAGAGGCGGCGAAGGTGCTCGACAAGGCTGTGGGCGAGCGCGAATTCATTTGCGGCAACACGTTCACGGGCGCCGACATCCTGCTCGCGCGCGCGCTCGGCGAAAATTGCATTCGAGTCGCCACGACTGACCGCTTACATGGATAAGCTGCTGGCGCGTCCCGCGCTTGCGCGTGCGCGCCAGCGCGAGGGCGGCAAATAACCGCCGTGCCGGCGCGCTATTCGGCTTTGATGCCCGCCTGCCTCACTATGCGCACGTATTTATCGATATCGTTCTTGATCGTCGCGCCGAACTGCTCTGGCGTGTCGCCGATCGGCTCGTAGCCAAGCTCGCTGAAGCGCTGCTTCACATCGGCTGATTTCAATGCGTTGACCGTGACGGTATTAATCCTGGCCACGATGTCCTTCGGCACGCCGGGCGGAGCGACGAGGCCAAACCACGCATCGACCGCATAGCCTTTTACGCCCGACTCGCCGATGGTCGGCAATTCAGGCTCGCTCGCCGACCGCCTGGCGCCCGCGACTGCGAGCATGCGCAGCTTGCCTACTTTGGCGTGCGGCGCGATGGCAGCGTAATCCGCGAACATCATGTCGATCTGGCCAGCGATGACGTCGGTAATTGCCGGCACGGTGCCTTTGTAAGGAACGTGCACGAGATTGATCCCGCTCATTGACTTGAAGAGCTCTGCGGCGAGGTGCGAAACGGCGCCGATGCCCGAGCTGCCGTAACTCAAGAGGCTTTTCTTCGCTTTCGCGACGGCGATCAGCTCGGCGACATTTTTCGCCGGCACGCGCGGATTGACCGCCAGCACGTACGGCACGATTGCGATGTTGGTGATCGGCGCCAGCTCGTGAGGGTCGTAACCGAGCTTTGGATACAGGCCGACTGCCACGGCGAGATTGCTCATGCCGCCCATGATGATCGTGTAACCATCGGGCGGCGCCTTGCTGCCGTACTCGACGCCTATCGTGCCGCCGGCGCCGCCGCGATTCTCGATAATTGCAGGATGACCCCACGCTTCGTTCCATTTCTGGCCGACGATGCGCGCGAGTATGTCGTTGGGGCCGCCGGGCGCGAACGGCACTACGAGCTTGACCGGCTTCACCGGAAACGACGCCGCGGTTTGCGCGTTAGCTGCGCCGCCGGCGCCGGTGAGAATAACGGCACCGGCGAGTAGCGGAAAACTGCGTTTAAGCATGCAAATGGCTCCGGGCGAACGCTTCGATTCGGGAATTACCGGCAAAGACGAGCAAAGGCTGTACCCGTTGAGGAGCCCGCCGTTCGGCGAATCCGGGCGGCGTCCGCCGCAATGCGGTGCCTGGCGGGCGCGGCCGCACCACGTTGGACCTATTCGAGCTTGATACCCGCGGCCTTGATGACTTTCGTGTACTTGTCGATTTCCGTCTTGATCAATTTGGTGAATTCAGCGGGCGTATTGGTCAGCGGCTCGGCGCCGTTGCGCTCGAACTGCTCTTTCATCTCGGGCGACTGCGCTATCGCGGTCAATTCGGTTTGCAGCCGCTTGAGTATCGGCGCGGGCGTGCCCTTGGGCGCGAAGAAGCCGAGCCACAGCGAGGCATCGAAGCCGGGATATCCCGACTCCGCGACGGACGGCACGTCGGGCAGCGATGGCGAGCGCTTGGGCGTGCCCACTGCGAGCGGACGCAGCCGGCCAGCCTTGGCTTGCGTGAGCACCGCCGGCATGCTGCCGAACAGCGCCTGCACCTGCCCGCCGAGCGTCGCGGTATTGGCGGGGCCGTTGCCGTTGTAGGGCACGTGCACGACGTCGATACCTGCCGCGGTCTTCAGCATTTCCATCGCGAGCTGCGTGGTCGTGCCGGTCCCCGCCGATGCGTAATTGAGCTTGCCCGGCTGCGCTTTGGCGAGCGCGATGAATTCCTTGAGCGTATTTGCCTTGAGGCCCGGGTTGACCACCAGCAAGTACGGCGTGGTCGCCACCAGCGTCAGCGGCTCGAAATCCTTGACCGGATCGTATTTGAGTTTTGCATATGCGCCCGCCGCAATCACATGCGTGCTCGTGGTGCCCATCGTGAGCGTGTAGCCGTCGGGGTTCGCGCGCGCCGCAATTTCCGTCCCGATAGTGCCGCCGGCCCCGCCGCGGTTGTCGATGACGACCTGCTGCCCGAGGCGCTCGCCCAATTTTTGGCCGACGATGCGCGCGATGATGTCGGTCGAGCCGCCGGGCGGGAAAGCCACAATCAGCCGGATCGGTTTGCTCGGATAGTCCTGCGCGGACGCAATCGGCGCCAGCAATGCGCACAACAAGACAGGCACGACACGGCATACCGCCGTCACGGTTTTCTGCATGGTGCTTCTCCTCGGTTCACGGCGGCAGTGCCGCCAGGTATTGTTATGACTTGCGGCGGGGATTATATCAAGGCGCTGGCGCCGCGGCGGCCGCCGTCACTTGCGCCTGGTTTGCCGGCTACGTACCGGCGGCGGGAGCCGGCGGGATTTCATGGCCACGTGCCGGCGTCGACTGCGGGCGATCCTTGAAAATCACCTTGCGCACAAGTAAGGCGCCGGCTGCGAAGAACACCACAACGCCCGCGATCAACCAGTAGTTGACGTCGCCGGGACTGCGCAGCGCCGTCTGGACCTGATCGGCGAAGACCGTGGCTGCCAGAGTGCCCGGCAGCATGCCGAGTGCTGTGCCGAGCGTAAAGTGCCAGAGC
>Ga0207676_10000890_pt1 | contig 23196 bp, 22 predicted proteins | sample KBSSwiS72_FD_184307 | JGI IMG/M metagenome (GOLD analysis project Ga0207676, IMG submission 184307) | Switchgrass rhizosphere microbial communities from Kellogg Biological Station, Michigan, USA - KBS Switchgrass S7-2 (SPAdes) (version 2) | ecosystem: Host-associated > Plants > Roots >...
AGCGGGACCGGAGCCAGCGGGACCGGAGCCAGCGGGACCGGAGCCAGCGGGACCGGCACCGGCGACGGAGGTGCGAGCGGAGCTGGTCGAGGGCGGGGCTGGCGGGAGTGGAGTGGGACCGCTGACGGCGGCCGGTTCGGCGGTGCGGACTGGGAGTCGGCCCGCGAGTCTGTCCGCGACATCGGCAGCTCGGTCCGGCGGATCGCCACCCAGGCCGGTGACGCGGCCCGCGACCCGCACGTCCGCGACTCGGCGCAGCGCGCCGCCCGCTCCCTGGGCGACGCGATCGTCACCACCGTCGAGGACTTCGCCGCCGAACTCCGCGGCCGGATGCGTAACCCGCGCTGGTCTGACACCTCCCAGCCGCCCGAGCCCCCGCCCGTCGCCCCCATCGAGGACAAGCGCGACGACAAGCCGTGACGGACCCGACCACGCCGGCCGGCATGAGCACGCGCCGGCATGATCAGCACAGGCCGGCATGATCACGTGGAGGCCGGCATGAGCACGCACCGCCGGCATGATCACACACAGGCCGGCATGATCCGGCGCGGCCCATGCGCGTGACCATCCGTGTCCACCCGGGCGCCCGGCACCCCGGTGTCGGCGGCAACCACGACGGCGCCCTGGTCGTCCGAGTCCGCGAACGCGCCGTCGACGGCCGCGCGACCGAGGCCGCGCTCACCGCCGTCGCCGAAGCCCTGTCCGTCCCCCGCCGCACGGTCACGCTCGTCACCGGCGCCACCGCCCGCACCAAGACCCTCGACATCCCCACCGCCGACCCGGCCACCCTCGACCGCCTTCTCCAGCTCTGAACCGCCGACCGGCGACGTGTGCGGGGCTGCCTGCCGCCGGTCGAGGTCGCTCGGCCCGCGGCCGCGCGTCCTCGTGAACCGCGCCTAATCGGTGGCTGCGGGTTTCGGGGGTGGCGGTGGTTCGACGTCGGCGCCGATCTGGGTGACCAGGTCCATCAGGTCCTGCGCGTTGGTCCGGGCGTAATCCTTGTAGCAGCTGTCTGACTCGGTGCTGTGCGCCGATCAACACCGTCTCCGTCCGGGTCCTGACCCAGCGCTATGCGGCGAGCTATCGCGACTGGGTTGGATCATCGGCTCGGTCCACTCCTGAGGTCGCGTGGAGACTTGTGCAGTGCAATAATAGTGCGTGCGAGCGGTCCGATTCACCCAGTCTGCCCGCAAGCACCGTCTTGGCAGAGCACACGTGTTGGCGGCCATGGAGGCGGCCGGCGAGCCGGAGCGAGTCCCGGCCGACGCCGACCTCGACGACCGCCTGCTGTGGGTAGGCCCGGACGACCGAGGGATCGTCTTGGAGGTCATGGCCGTCGACCTCCCGGACTATCTGCTGGTCATCCACGCCATGCCGGTCGCGCTCAGGAGGAACCGATGACCACGAAACGCCGCTACGCCCTCGCCGACCAGCCGGACGCCGACCTCGAGCAGGAGGACCTCCGCGACAGCCGAGGTCGGCGCATCACCCAGGACTACGTCGATGCCGCGGTCGCAGACGTCCACGAGAAGCTTGCCCGCGGACGACCGTCATTGTCCGCGGCGGGTCACCGGTCGCCGCAGGTCACCTTCCGCCTACCGTCTGAGCTACGCGACCGCGCCGAAGCCCAAGCCCGCCAAGAAGGCACCAAGGTCTCCGACGTCGCCCGCCGAGCCCTCGAGGAGTACCTCGCCCGCCACCGCCCCGCCTCCTGACGAGTGCCAGGCAACCGTCTTTCCATGCGGCTCACGGCTGTCACTTGTCCGGTCTCAGCTTGGCCATCACCCGGCCGTGCGTAAGGGCGGCTCGGAGGCGGCGTCGAGCAGTTCGTCGGGCGCAGCACCACCACGCTGGACAGAGTCGACGTCCAGCGGATTGAAGTCGAGCCGGTCAGATATTGCGAATGCTGAGCTCACTCGACCTCGCTGAGCGATTCCTCGTCGCCTCGGAGACACCGGAATAACGGACGTGACTACATCACGTCACATCTCTGGACGATCTACTTCGGCGTCAATAGCAGTGAGCAGGTCCATCAGGTCCTGCGCGTTGGTCTGGGCGTAGTCCTTGTAGCAGTTGTTCATGAAGACGTGGGTCTCGCGGGCCTGCTCGGACAGCTGGGCGACCTTGGGGGCCCAGTCCGTCAGCTCGGCCTTCGAGTAGTGGTAGCCGAACCGGTCGTAGATGTCCTTGCTCGTCCACTTGTCGCTGTGCCCGTGGAAGCGGATCACCGCCAGGTCAGCAGTCGCCGCGACCACCGGCGGGATCGACGACGTGTATCCCTGCGGCATGTCGACGCATACGTACGGCACCGCGTACGACGTCAGGAAGTCGAGCGTCTCCGTGACGTTGTCCTCCGACATCCAGGTCTTGTTGCGGAACTCGACGCAGATCGGCACCGGGTCGGCGCGCCGCTTGCACTCCAGCACGTACTCCTTGTTGCGCCGGCCGATGGGGAACCACTGCGGGAACTGGAACAGCAGCGCGCCCAGCTTGCCGGCCTGGTGCAGCGGATCGAGCGCGGCCAGGAACCGCTCCCAGACCTGGTCGACGACCTTCTGGTCGAGGTCCTTCGCGTACACGTTGGCCTTCGCGTCTTCCGGCCGCAGGTCCTTGTAGAGCGAGGCCGTGCGGGTCGGGTGCTGGGTGAGCAACGAGTAGGCCTTGACGTTGAACGTGAAGCCAGCCGGCGTCCGCTGTGCCCACAGCTCGCTGTTCCGCTCGTTCGGCGGCGTGTAGTACGTCGAGTCGACCTCGACGATCGGGAACTTCGACGCGTAGTAGGCCAGCCGCTCCTCGGCGGACTTCACGTCCTCCGGATACCACCCGCTGGCGAGCAGGGTCTTGTCGGTCCACGACGCCGTGCCGATCCGGATGTGTCCCACACACCAGTGTTACCCGACCGGTATGACAGAACGGCGCCGCCCGCGCCGAGATATGGCCGACGGGCCGCCCGGGTCAGTGCAGCGTTCCGTCCCGCCAGGCGGCCGCGGCCCGCTGCAGCGCGTCCGCGCAGCGCTCGTTGCGGTCGGCGAGCTCGACCTCGTCGGCGGACATCTCGCGGCGGCCGGACGCGACCACCCGGAAGAACGACGCCGCCCGCTCCAGCGCAACGTCGAACTCGCCACGGTATGCCCCGGTCAGCACGGCGTCCGCGAGCGCCTGCACCGCCGCCGGGTCGGCCTCGTCGGCGACGCCGGCGACCACCTCGTCGACGGGCGCGTAGGCCCGGCCGGCCCGGTACATCCGGGCGACGGCCTCGCCCTGCCGCTCGGTCCAGGTGCGCAGCAGGTAGAGCGCCCACAGGGCGCCGGGCAGCGAGTCGGGCGGCGCGTCCCGCCACAGCTCGGACAGCGTGTCCAGGCCGACGGTCTCGGCCAGCGCGACGAGCCGGGAGGTCTCCGGGCCGGCGTCGCCGCGGCCGGCGTCGACCAGCGCGGCGGCGGTGGCGTGTGCCAGCTCCAGCCGGTCGAGCGGGCCGACGTCGATCGTGGCGTCGGCGAACGACTCGACGCGGCCGGAGAGCAGGGGCCGCTCGCGACGGCGCTCCGGCTCGGGCACGGGGCCTCCTCCCGTCGGGATGCAGCAGACCGCGGTCTCCCGTCGGCCGCGGTCGTCTTCCATGGTAGTTCGGAACTCCGACAGAACGACGGTTCGCGGGAGTCCTCGGGCCGGTTGGCACGTTGGGACGGGGGAACGCGGGCGTACGGTCCGGCGCGATCGAGGAGAGCACGTGAGCGAGACCGAGCGCGACCCGGGCTGGTCGGAGCAGTACGCGGAGACCGGCGGGTGGCCGCCGCCCGTCGAGGGTCAGCGCAGGTACGGGCCCGACACGCCTCCCGGCGACCCCTCAGCCGACCCACCCCAGTCGGCCGAGGGCGACCTCGGCCACACCCGCGGCCAGATGGCCGGCGACGACACCGCGCCGGCATCAGGCGACCAGCCGACCGAGCAGCCCGGCCACGCCCAGCCGGGCCAGACCGCGGACGGCTACGGCCCGCCGGGACCCTGGGGCCCGGCGACCGATCAGCCCGGCTCCGGCCAGCCGGGCCAGACCGCGGACGGCTACGGCCCGCCGGGACCCTGGGGCCCGGCGACCGATCAGCCCGGCTCCGGCCAGCCGGGCCAGACCGCGGACGGGTACGACGCGCCGGGACCTTGGGGCCGGTCCGACTCGGCCGCCGGCCAGACCGGGCCCTGGGGACAGCCGGTCACTGGCCAGTGGGGGCAGCAGCCCGGGCAGGCCGGGTACGCCCAGCCGGGACAGGCCGACCAGTGGGGCCGGCCGGCCGACCAGACCGGCGGGTGGCCGGATCAGCCCGCGTACGGGCAGCCGTCCGAGTCCTGGGCGCCGGGCGACTCCGGGTACGGGCGCCTGGGCCGGCATAACCCTCCACCGCCCCCGCAGCAGCGTCCGCGCCGCCCCTGGGACGGGCGCCCGGCTCCGGCTCGCCGCCCCGGCCCGCCGGCCGGCACCCCCGTCGTCACGATCACGCTGATCGCGATCTGCGTCGTGCTCTACATCGTCCAGCAGGCCAATCCCGGGTTCACCGCGCGGTATGCGCTGATCCCGTTCGCCGTGGAGCAGGGCCAGTACGCGCGGCTGATCACCAGCGCGTTCCTGCACGCCAGCGTGCTGCACCTGGGCACGAACATGCTCACGCTCTACATCGTCGGCGCGCCGCTGGAGCGGGTGCTCCGCCCGGTCCGCTACCTGATCGTCTACTTCCTGTCCGCACTCGGCGGATCGCTGTTCTCGGTCTGGTTGAGCCCGCAGTTCTCGATCGGCGTCGGCGCGTCCGGCGCGATCTTCGGCTTGTTCGGGGCGCTGGTCGTGCTGCGCCGGCAGATCGGTGCCGAGGCCGGCGCGCTGGCCGTGCTCATCGGCCTCAACCTCGTCATCTCGTTCACGGTGCCGAACATCAGCTGGCAGGCGCACATCGGCGGGCTCATCACCGGCGCGCTGGTCGCGCTCGCGATGCAGGCCGTGGACCGGGTGACCCGCCGCCGATCGGCCACCTGAGCGGCCGGCCGGGAGGGCGTGGAAGGCTGGCAGGGTGGTGCGAGGCGACGGCGACGGCTGGACGCGCTGCGCGGCCGGCCACCGGCACTGGGGCCGGTACGGCGCCGCCGGACTCCTGCTGCGCGACCGCCGCGACGGCGTCGACCGGGTCGTCCTGCAACATCGCGCCTGGTGGAGCCACGAGGGCGGCACCTGGGGCGTCCCCGGCGGCGCCCGGGACAGCGACGAGACCGCGGTCGAGGCGGCCCTGCGGGAGAGCGCCGAGGAGGCGAACCTCGAGCCGGCGGCCGTCCGCCCGTACGGGGAGCTGGTCGACGACCACGGCGGCTGGTCGTACACGACCGTGCTGGCCGGCCCGATCGCCCCAGTGGATCCGGAGCCGACCGGCGGGGAGAGCGAGGACGTCCGCTGGGTCGACGTCGCCGACCTGCCGACGCTGCCGCTGCACCCGGGCTTCGCCGCGGCGTGGCCGCGCCTGCGCGACGCCCCGCCGCCGCTGTGCCTCGTGGTCGACGCGGCCAACGTGGTGGGCGCCCGCGGCCGCGGCGACGGCTGGTGGCGGGACCGGGCCGGTGCCACCGCCCGCCTGCTCGACGCGCTCGCACCGGTCCAGCGGCACGGGCTGACGGCCGCCGACCTGCCGCCGGGTGCCGACGCCGGTGGTCTCGACCTGCTGCTGCCCCGGATCGTCGTCGTGGTCGAGGGCGCGGCGCGGGCCGTGCTCGACGGCGGCGGTCGGTGGCCGGTCGAGCTGGTCGCCGCGCCCGGGTCCGGCGACGACATGCTGGTCGAGGTGGCCACGGACGCGAACGGCGCCGGTGACCAGGTGGTGGTCGTGACCGCCGACCGCGGCCTGCGGGTCCGGCTGGACGAGGTCGGGGCCGGCTGGGTCGGACCGTCGTGGTTGCTGCGGCGAGTGGAGCGGGCATGACCTCTGTCGCGTTGGGTGGTCGATCCATTACGTTGTGCCGCTACGAGGAGGGCCGACGGTGAGGCTGCGCGCACCGGACCACGGGCGGGCCCTGCGGGAGATGCAGGAAGCCGTGGACCGAGAGCTGGCCGCCGCCCGGACCGGCGGCGGGCGGGCCTCGTTCGGGGTGGACGCGACCCGGGTCGCCCGCGGGCCGGGCGGCTTCCTCTACCGGGTCGACCCGCCGCCGGAGGCGACGCTGGTCGAGGACGCGCCGGCGTGGCTGACGGTCGGCGAGCGGGTGATCGACGGCCGGCTCGGCTCGGTCGCCGACGAGAGCTGCCTGGTCGAGGTGGCCGAGGACGTCGGGCCGCGGGTGATCGACGGCCGGCTGGTCGTGGACAACCTCGGCCCGCTGCGCGGGCTGCGGCAGCGGCTGGCCGCGCTGGCGGGCGAGCAGCCGCATCCGCCGACGTTCCGGTTCGACCAGGCCGAGCTCGTGCTCGGCACGCCCGGCGGCCGGCTGAACGACGCGCTGGCCGAAGCCGCGAGCTCGGCCGAGGAATGGCGGTACGACGACCGGATCGGCGACCTGCTGCGCAGCGCGCTGCGGCAGCGCTGGGCGCAGATCCACACCCCGCCCGGTACGGACACCAACGGGCTGGTCGCGCGGCTGCTGGACCGGCTGCTGACGCTCGACGCCCGGGTTCTCTACGTGGCTCCGACCGCCGCCGTCGTGGACCGTACGGTCGGCGCGCTGTGCGACCGGCTGGCCCGCTCCGGCCGGTTGCGGTCCGGGCAGGTGCAGCGGATCGGGCCGCTGACGCCCGGCGCGGTCCGGGACCGGTGGGGACCGTTCGTGGAACCGGCCACGATCGCCGCCGACCTGCGCGCCGGCGTGGACGCGCGGCTGGCCGACCTCGACCGGGCCGAGGGCCGGATGCGGTACGACGAGCTTGACCGGATCGCGGGGTCGGCCGAGGCGGGAGCGGCGGACCTGGACAGCGAGCTGGAGCGTACGGTCGGCGCCCGCCGCGGCCGGCGCGACCGCGGCCTCGACCCGGACACGCTGGTCGTCCGGCGGCACGAGCTGCGCAGCCGGAGCCGCGACGCCCGCCGCGACGCCGAGCGGATCGCCTCCGAGCTGGCCGCCGGCGAGCGGCCGGTGCCGGCGGTGGAGGACGTGGTCGGGCCGGGCGGGGGTCCGGCGGACAAGCGCCGGCGGATGGCGGCGGCCCGCCGCGAGCTGATCGCCGCCAGGGGCAACGTGGAGCCGGCGCTGCGGTCCCGGCTGCGCCTGGCCGCGGCGACCACCCGGGGTGCCTACCTGCGCGGGCTGCCGCGGGCGGAGGTGGACGTGCTCGTGCTGGCGGGTGCGGCGCTGCCGCCGGAGGCGTACTACCTGGCCGGCCTGTCGACCCGCAGCGTCATCTCGGTCGGCGCCTCGGACCCCGACCCGGTCCCCCCGCCGGCGCCCCGCCCCGAGCCGCACATCGAGCTCCCGCCCCGGCGCCGCTCCGGTCCCGGCCGAAACCAGGGCCCGCACCCGGTCGACCCGACCCCTTGATCGGGACGGCCAGCGAGCCGCGGGCCGTACGCCCGCACCGGCCCACCTCGCGAGCGGGGTGAGCGGGGCCGCACCCGATCGCGGGCGAAGCCAGCCGCAGCGCCGGCCCGCTCCGACCGGTGCGGTCCGGCGGGAGCCGGCGGGCCGGTCAGTGGGCGGTGTTCTTCGTGTGGGGTTTCTTGCCGAGCTGCTTCCAGGAGTCCTCGGCGACGTCGACGCCGAAGTGCTTCGCCGCCGCCTTGATGTTGGCGAACGCCTGGTCCCGCTCGGCGTCGGAGACGTCCTTCACCTGGTCGAAGCGGGCGAGCGCGGTCTGCACGTGCCGCGCGTCGGTCAGCGGCTCCTTGCGCTTGTCCGGGAACGCGTACGCACTGTCGGGCAGCTTGTTGCGGTCGTCGGCGTCGAGCGTGCCGTGGCCCCCGCTCGGCGCCTTCCAGGTCGTCTTCACGTCCCAACTCCTACCCAGCTCCTCCGGACACATGTGCCGGCAGGAGGGCCCAGCCCGGGGTCAGCGGTCCTCGCCCGCTTCCCGGCACAAGACGTCCCAGGCGGGGCACTAGGTTGTGCCGGTGACTGCAGAACGGGCGTACCTGCGCTTTCCGAGCATCCGCGGCGACCGGATCGCGTTCGTCGCCGAGAACGACGTCTGGCTGACCGACGCCGCCGGCGGGCGGGCGTGGCGGCTGACCGCCGACGGCGTGCCGGTGGCCGGCACGCGGCTGTCGCCCGGCGGCGACACGGTCGCGTTCGCCAGCACCCAGGACGGCGCGCCGGAGGTGCACGCGGTGCCGGTCGCGGGCGGCCCGTCCACCCGCCTGACCTACTGGGGCGACCCGCACACCCGGGTTGCCGGGTGGCTCCCGGACGGCCGGGTGGTGGCCAGCACCTCCGCCGGCGAACCGTTCCGCAGCCGGGTCTGGTCCTGGGCGCTCCCGCTGGACGGCTCGGCCGCCCCCGAGCGGCTGCCGTACGGGCCCTGCTACGCGGTCTCCCCGGGCCCCGGCGGAGCGGCCGTGCTCGGCACCGACCAGCGGCGGGCCGGCGCGACCTGGCAGCGCTACCGCGGCGGCACGGCCGGCAAGCTGTGGATCGACCGCGACGGCAGCGGCACGTTCGAGCGGTTGCTCGGCGACAACCCGGCGCAGCTGGAGGACCCCGACTGGGTCGGCGACCGGGTCGTGTTCATCTCCGACCACGAGGGCTGGGGCAACGTCTACTCGGTCAACCCCGACGGCAGCGACCTGCGCCGGCACAGCGACCACGGCGATGCGTACGCGCGGGCGCTGCGCACCGACGGCACCCGGCTGGTGTGGCAGGTGCACGGCGACCTCTGGCTGCTCGACGGGCTCGACGAGCAGCCGCGGATGCTCGAGATCGACCTGGCCGCCCCGCGCACCGGGCGGCGGCCGCGCCCGCTCGGCCCCGGCGACAAGATCGGCGACCTCGCGGCCGACCGCACCGGCCGGGCCAGCGCGGTCGAGGTGCTCGGCACCGTGCACTGGCTGACCACCCGGGACGGGCCGGCCCCGGCGCTGGCCGACACCCCGGGCGTCCGGGCCCGCCTGCCCCAGGTGCTCGGCCCGGCCGCCGGCGCGGAGAACGCGGCGCCCCAGGTGGCCTGGATCACCGACGCCGACGGCGACGACGCGATCGAGGTCGCCCCGGCCGACGGCAGCGCGCCGCCGCGCCGGTTCGGCGGCGGCCAGCTCGGCCGGGTGCTGGAGCTGGCCGCGTCCCCGGACGGCAGCCGGCTGGCGGTGGCCGCGCACGACGGTCGGGTGCTGGTCGCCGACGTGGCCGCCGGCGAGGTCCGCGAAGTCGGCCGCTCCGACTACAGCGACGCGTCCGGCCTGGCCTGGTCGCCCGACTCGGCCTGGCTGGCCTGGTCGCACCCCGGTGCGGAAAACCTGCGCCAGATCCTCGCCCGCCGGGTCGCCGACGGCGACGGGGCGGCGCCGGTGGAGATCACCCCGCTGCGGTTCCAGGACACCAGCCCGGTGTTCACCCTCGACGGGTTGCACCTGGCCTTCCTGTCCACCCGCACGCTCGACCCGGTCTACGACGACTGGGTCTTCGACCTGTCCTTCCTCGGCGGCACCCGGCCGTACGTGGTGCCGCTGGGCGCGACCACGCCGTCGCCGTTCCATCCCGAGTCGGCCGGGCGGCCGACCGCCGACGACGGCGACGGCGGGAGCGGCGGCGGAAATGACGGCGACGCCCCGCCGCAGCCGGTGCTGGTCGACGCCGAGGCGATCGACCAGCGGGTGGTCCCGGTGCCGGTCGCGACCGCACGGGCCAGCGGCCTGCGCGCGGTCCGCGGCGGGCTGGTCTGGCTGGAGACGCCGCAGGCCGGCCTGCTCGGCGAGGACAAGGCGACCCAGGACGGCGAGCGCACCCGGCCGAAGCTGCAGCGCTGGGACTTCGCCAAGCGCCGGGCAGCCACCGTGGTCGGCGAGCTCGACGGCTTCGACGTGACCGGTGACGGCCGCCGGCTGGTGGTCCGCGACGGCGACGCGGTGCGGCTGGTGCCGTCCGACCGGCGGGTCGAGCCCGACTCCGAGGGCGACCGCGACGCGATGATCGAGGTCGACCTGCGCCGGCTGCGCGGGCAGGTCGACCCGGCCGCGATGTGGCGGCAGATGTACGACGAGGCCGGCCGGCTGATGCGGGACCACTACTGGACCCCGGACATGGCCGACGTGGACTGGCCGGCGGTGCTGGACAAATACCGCCCGCTGCTCGACCGGATCGCCACCCGAGACGACCTGTCCGAGGTGTTCTGGGAGGTCATCGGCGAGCTCGGCAGCTCGCACGCGTACGAGATGCCGCCGTCGCCGCCGGTCGAGCCCGGCCGGACGCTCGGCCACCTCGGCGCGGACCTGGAGCGGGTCGGCGACCGGTGGCGGGTGGCCGCGGTGCTGCCCGGCGAGTCGTCGGTGCGCGGCGCCCGGGCTCCGCTGTCCGCGCCCGGCGTCGCGGTCCGGGCCGGCGACGAGATCCTCGCCGTGGACGGCCGGCCGGTCGACCCGCGGCTCGGACCGGCGCCGCTGCTGGCCGGTGCCGCCAACGTGCCGGTCGAGCTGACCGTGCAGCCGGCCGACGGCGCGGACGTGCGCCGGGTGGTGGTGCTGCCGCTCGACGACGAGAAGGCGCTGCGCTACCAGGCCTGGGTCGCCGGCCGGCGGGCGGCGACGCACGAGCTGTCCGGCGGTCGGGTGGGCTACCTGCACATCCCGGACATGGTGGCCAACGGCTGGGCGCAGTTGCACCGCGACCTCATCCTCGAGGTCGCCCGGGAGGGCCTGGTCGTCGACGTGCGGGACAACAACGGCGGCCACACCTCCGAGCTGGTGCTGGAGAAGCTCGCCCGTACGGTCAAGGGCTGGGACAACCCGCGGGGCAACCCGGCGGTGACCTATCCCGCGAACGCGCCGCGCGGCCCGATCGTCGCGGTGACCAACCAGCACGCCGGCTCCGACGGCGACATCGTCACCGCCGGCTTCACGCTCTACGGCATCGGCCCGGTCGTCGGCACTCGCACCTGGGGTGGCGTGATCGGCATCGACGGGCGCTACTCGCTGGTCGACGGCACGACCGTGACCCAGCCGCGGTACGCGCTGTGGTTCGAGGGCGCCGGCTGGGGCATCGAGAACTACGGCGTCGATCCCGACGTCGAGGTCGACATCGCCCCGCAGGACTGGGCCGCCGACCGCGACCCGCAGCTGGCGACGGCGGTCCGGATGGTGCTCGAGGCGCTGGAGACCCGGCCGGCGGCGACCCCGCCCGACCGGTCCACCCGGCCGTCCCGGCGCCCGCCGGAGCTGCCGCCGCGCGGCTGAGCGCGGGAAGACCCGACCGGCCGGATTGGTTGTTGCGACAAAGACATCCGGACCACAGGAGCGAATCGTGCAGGTGGAGATCTGGTCGGACGTGGTGTGCCCCTGGTGCGCCATCGGCAAGCGGCGGTTCGAGACCGCACTCGCGGACTTCGAGCACCGCGACGAGGTCGAGGTGCGCTACCGCAGCTTCGAGCTCGACCCGACCACGCCGCGCACGGTCGAGGGCAACGCCACCCAGCGGCTCGCCGACAAGTACGGCGTGCCGCTGGCCCAGGCCGAGGCCATGCAGCAGCGGGTGATCGAGCAGGCGGCCGGCGAGGGCCTCGACTTCCGGTTCGACCAGGCGCGGCCGGGCAACACCGTGGACGCGCACCGGCTGCTGCACCTGGCCGCCGACCGGGGCCGGCAGGCCGAGCTCAAGGAGCGGCTGCTGCTGGCGTACTTCACCGAGGGCGAGCCGATCGGCGACGTCGACACGCTGGTGCGGCAGGCCGGCCAGGCCGGCCTGGACGAGGCCGAGGCGCGGTCCGTGCTGGAGTCCGACAAGTACCTGGCCGACGTCCGGGACGACCAGGCCACCGCACGGGCGTTCGGCATCTCCGGGGTGCCGTTCTTCGTGCTGGACCGGAAGTTCGGGGTCTCTGGCGCGCAGCCGGCCGAGGTGCTGCTCAGCGCGCTGCGGCAGGCGTACGCGGCGGCGCACCCGCTGTCGATGGTGAACGACGGCGATAACGGGAACGCCTGTGACGACGGCAGCTGCGCCGTCTGAGAGGAGTTCCGACATGACGCGGGCCATCGACAGCCCACGCGGCTGGGTCAACGAGCACATCCAGCGGTACGTGGCGACCGGCGGCGCGGACGGGCACGAGTGGAAGCCCGGCGTGCCGACCCTGCTGCTGACCACGACGGGCAACAAGACCGGCCTGCCCCGGCGTACCGCCCTGATCTACGCCAAGGACGGCGAGACCTACCTGGTCGTCGCCTCCAACGGCGGGTCGGCCGGGCACCCGGCCTGGTATCGCAACCTCGACGCGGACCCGCACGTGCACATCCAGGTCGGCGCGGAGGAGTTCGAGGCGACCGCGCGGACGGCGACCGGCGACGAGCGGGAGCGGCTCTGGCGGCTGGCCGCCCGGGTCTGGCCGGCGTACGACGAATACCAGACGCGGACCGAGCGGGAGATCCCGGTGGTGATCATCACCCCCGTCCGCTGACATTTCCTTGACCGTCCCTTGGGACAGTTCAGGTAGGTTGGCGGGATGACGGCACAGGATCCGGCGCAGGTCCCGGACGCCGCCGCGCCGCCGAACACGTTCTCCTACATCGCGATCGCCTGCGGGATCCTCGCGTTCGTCATCTCCTGGCTCATCTTCGGCGTCCTCGGCATCGTGCTCGGGCTCGTCGCCCGGGGACGGCACGAGCGGCGATGGAAGGCGGCCATGATCGTCGCGGTCGTCGGGATGGTGCTCGGCTTCCTGTCCGTGGTGCTGCTCTGAGCTGGCCGCGAGACCGCGGTCAGCCCGCCCGCACGTCGACCGGCTAGGTCGATTGCTCGTCGACCGGCTGGGTCGGCTGCACCAGGAAGATCCAGATGTCCCAGACGACGTGGCTCACGACCAGCGCCGGCATCGGCACCCCGAGCGCCGCCAGCGCCGACCACACCCCGCCGGCCACGCTGGCCGCCCCGACCAGCGTCGGGTTCCCGGTCGCCACGTGTGCGCCGCCGTAGATCACCGCGGCGGCGGCCGCACCGCGCGCCGGGCCGAGCCGGCGGGCGAGCTCGGCCTGCACCAGGCCGCGCCAGTACAGCTCCTCGGCCGGGCCGATGACGGTGGCCAGCCGGGCGGCGATCTCGCCCTTCGGCCGCAGCGACCGCAGCCGGTAGATGTCGCCGATGTCCTCGGCGCCCTTGGGCATGACCACCCGGGCGGCCCGGTCGCCGACCTGGAACACCCCGTACAGGCCGGCGGCGATGCCGATGCCCAGCGCGACGTCGCGCGGCCGCGGCACGATCCGGCGCAGGTCGCCCTCGGTGGCCAGGGCGAGCGCGCCGAGACCGAGGCCGGTGCGGGTCATCCGCGGCCAGAACCTCGCCCGCGGCCCCCGGAAGACCGCCGCGAAGGCGCCGTACGCGGCGGCCACCGAGGCGGCCGCGACCGCCCCGGAGGGCCGCTCAGGAAGCTTCATGCCGACGCCACCGCCAATCCGAGCACGAACAGGGCCCCGAACGCCGCGTGCAGCCGCGCGGTGTTCCGGTCGATCATCGCGATCTCCCGCTGCTGCCCGGTCGCGCCCAGCTCGGACGCCCGCAGCGCCTGCACCAGCAGCGGCATCGACAGCACGGCGAGCAGCGACAGCCGCGGCAGCAGGTCGAACGCGACCCCGAGCGCCAGCGTCACGTACGCCCCGACCAGCAGCACGACGTAGATCCAGTGCGCGACCGAGCGGCCGGCGGTGATCGAGATCGTGCGGATCCCGGCCCTGGCGTCCTCGCCGATGTCCCGCCACTCGTTGCCGTGCAGGATCGCTGTCACCAGCAGCCCGATCGGCACGCTGGCCACCGCCGCCTGCCAGGACCACTGCCCGGTCACCGCGAAGTAGGCGCCGACCACCATGAGCGGGCCCATCAGCAGGAAGACCAGCGGCAGCCCGAGCGCGCGGTACTTGTACTGCAGCGGCGGGGCGGTGTAGCCCCAGCCCATCACCAGTCCGAACGCGCCGATCAGCAGCAGCGGCCAGCCCCGGACGGCGACCAGCACGAGGCCGAGGACCGCGCACACCGCGAACGCCGCGTACGCCAGCCGGAACGCGTCCCGCTCGGTCACCCGCCCGGTCACCAGCGCCTGCGATGCCCGCGGCGAGGTGATCGAGTCGATCCCCTTGCGGACGTCGTACACCTCGTTGATCACGTTGGTACCCACCTGCAGCAGCACCGCGGCGACCAGGGCCAGCGCGAACAGTCCCCAGTTCATCAGCCCGTCGAGCAGCGCCAGCGCGCCGGCCGCGCACACCGGCACGATCGAGGCGGTCAGCGCGAACGGCCGGGTGATCTCGACCAGGTTGCGCAGCCGGCGCCCGGCCGAGACCTCCTCCCGGGACCGGGCCGCGGTCGACGGCAGCGCGCCCACCGCGCCGGCCCGGCCCGAGCCGTAGGTGACCGCGGCGTCCAGGACGTAGCCGACCTGGTCCTCCTCCTGCAGCACCGGCTGCAGCACCGGGACCGTCATGCCCGCGTCGGCGTACTCCGCCGCGCGCGCAGCGACCTCGTCCGGGGTGCCGCAGAGGATGAACGCGTCGACCAGCTCGTCCGGGATCAGCCCGGCCGCGCGGTGGTAGTCCCCCTCCCGCCAGGCCGCGAACACCCGGCCCTTGAGCTCCGGGTCGAGCCCGACCCGGCGCATCGCGGTGTCCGACTGCACGGCGAGCATGTAGATCGTGAACGGCTCCCGCTTGGCCCGGTCCAGCGCGGCCCGCCGGGACGAGTCGACCAGCGAGAGCAGGTAGCCGCCGATCTCGATCTCGTCCGAATCGCGCCCGGCCGCCCGGGCCGCGGCCGCGATCCGGTCCTTCGCGATCCGGATCGCCGGGATCGACTCGGCCGGCCGGGCCAGGTAGCCGTCGGCAGCCTCGCCGGCCAGCTCGTGGAACGCCTTCCGGTAGCCGGCCACCCACAGCGGCACCCGGTGCACCGGCGGGAACATCGGCTCAAGGTCGGGCAGCCCGGTCCGGGGCAGCCGCTCGCCCCGCCACAGCGCGCGCAGGTCGTGCAGCTGGGTACGCACCGCCTCGATCGCCACGTCCGGGTCGTACGGGATCTGCATCTGGGCCAGCCGCAGCGGCAGCGCCGAGCCGAGCGCGACGGTGATCCGGCCCGGCGCGAGGTCGTCGAGCGCGCTCACCGTCATCGCGGTCAGCGCCGTCGGCCGCGCGTACGTCGAGAGGGCGCCGAGCGCGACGCCGAGGTCGGGCACCGCCGCCGCGACGGCGGTCGCGTAGGTCACCGCGTCACGTTCGAAGTAGCTCTCGTGGAACCACACCGACTCGCAGCCGGCCGCCCGGGCGCGCTCGGCATAGCCGACGGCGTCCCGGACGTCACCGCGGGAGGCGAGCCCGAGGCCCACCGGGCGTACCAAGGTCACGGGACCATCGTGCCCCGCCGCGGATCACATCGCCGCGCGGGGCCTCAGCTCTCCTCGGTGACGACCGTCTCGCCGTGCTGCAGCCGGGAGTGCCGGCGCCCGTACAGGAAGTAGATCACCAGGCCCACCAGGAGCCAGACGACGAACCGCAGCCAGGTCTGGATGGTCAGCTGCTTCATCAGGTAGAAGCAGAGCAGCGCGCCGATGATCGGCACCACCGGCACGCCGGGCACCCGGAAGCCGCGCTCCAGGTCGGGCCTGGTCCGGCGCAGCACGATCACACCGATGTTCACGATGACGAACGCGAACAGCGTGCCGATGTTGACCAGCTCGAAGATGATCTCCAGCGGCACGGTGGCGGCGAGCACCGCGATGAGGATGCCGAAGATCGCGGTGGCCATGGCCGGCGTCTGCCGCCGGGACACCCGGCTGAAGGCCTGGGGGACGAGCCCGTCCCTGGACATCGAGTACATGATCCGGGTCTGGCCGTAGAGGATCGTCAGCACGACGCTGGTGATCGCGATCAGCGCGCCGACCGAGATGAGGCCGGAGCCCCAGGAGGTGCCGACCCCGTCCGAGAGCACGGTCGCCAGCGGCGCCTCGGCACCGTTCAGCTTCTGCCAGGGGTACGCACCGAGCGCGGCGACCGCGACCACGCAGTAGAGCACGGTCGCGATGACCAGCGAGCCGATGATCGCCAGCGGCAGGTCACGCGCCGGGCGCTTCACCTCCTCACCGGACGTGGACACCGCGTCGAAGCCGATGTAGGCGAAGAAGATCACGGCCGCGGCGGTGGTTACCCCGCTGAAGCCGTTGGGCGTGAACGGGGTGAGGTTGTCGGCGTTGAACGCGGTGAACGCCAGCCCGATGAACAGCAGCAGCACGACGATCTTCAGCACCACCATGACGCTGTTGGCCCTGGTGCTCTCCCGCACGCCGAGGATCAACACGCCGGTGATCGCGAGGACGAGGAACGCGGCCGGGATGTTGACGATCCCGCCTTCTCCCGGTGGCTGGCTGAGCGCGTCCGGCAGCTGCCAGCCGAACAGCGTGTCCAGCAGCGAGTTGAGGTACTGCCCCCAGCCGACCGCGACCGCGGCGACCGACACGCCGTACTCGAGGATGAGGTCCCAGCCGATGATCCAGGCCAGCAGCTCACCGAGGGTGGCGTACGCGTAGGTGTACGCGCTGCCGGAAACCGGGATCGAGGAGGCAAGCTCCGAGTAGGACAAGGCGGAGAAGGCGCAGGTCACGGCCGCCAGCACGAACGACAGCACGATCGCCGGGCCGGAGTCGCCGATCGCCTCGCCGAGGATGACGAAGATGCCGGTGCCGATGACCGCGCCGAGCCCCAGCGCGGTGAGGTCGAACAGCCCGATCGCCCGCCGGAGCCGCCCCTCGCGCCGGACGTGTTCGAGGTGGGCGTCGGCCGACTTGACGGCGAACAGCCCACCGAACCGCGTGCTGTCGACAGCCATGCGCACCTCCCGAACCGGCCAAGAACCCCTCAACCGGCCGGATACCCACCGTGGGACCGGTCAACCGGGCGCAAGTTTCCCGGTGCCGCCGAGGTCGGCTCGGCCGGCGAGCGGGCAGGATGCAGGCATGGCGCGTCCCGCGATCGATCCCGTCGTCTGGCGGCCCCCCGCCGCGCCGGCCCGCGCATGGCAGCCCCGGAGCGACCGGGAGGTGCCGCCGCTGACCGTGCTCGACGTGGTCGGGCGCGGGCCGGAGGACGTGCTGTTCGACGACGCCGGCCGGGTGCTGTGCGGCGTCGAGGACGGGCGGGTGCTGCGGCTGACCCCGGACGGGCGGCACGTCGAGGTGCTCGCCGACACCGGCGGCCGGCCGCTCGGGCTGGAGTGGCTGCCCGACGGCGGCCTGCTGGTCTGCGACGCCCGCCGCGGGCTGCTGCGGGTGACGGTCGAGTCCGGCCTGGTGGAGACGCTCGTCGACGGGCTGGCGTTCTGCAACAACGCGGCGGTCGCCCCGGACGGCACGATCTACTTCAGCGACTCGACCAGCCGGATCGGGATCGACCACTGGAAGGGCGAGCTGCTGCAGCACTCCGGGACGGGACGCCTGCTGCGCCGCGGCCTCGGGGCGGAGACGACCACGCTGCTGGAGGGGTTGCAGTTCGCGAACGGCGTCGCGCTCGCGCCGGACGGATCGTTCGTCGTGGTCGCGGAGACCGCGGCCTACCGGCTGCGGCGATGGTCGGTCGACGACGGCACCGAGTCGGTGTTCGCGGACAACCTGCCCGGCTTCCCGGACAACGTGTCCACCGGGTCCGACGGGCTGATCTGGGTCGCGATCGGCAGCCCGCGCGACCGCACGCTCGACTGGCTGCTGCCGCGCCGGCCCGCGCTGCGCAAGACGGTCTGGGCGCTGCCGGACCGGTTCCAACCGCAGCCGGCACACACGCTCTGGGTCCAGGCGTACGCCCCGGACGGCACTCTGGTGCACGACCTGCAGGCACCGGGCGAGCGGTTCGGCTTCGTCACCGGCGTGCGGGAGCGGGCCGGCACCGTGGCGCTCGGCTCGCTGACCGGGCGCTACCTCGCCCTGTTCTCCCTGTCCGGCGCCGCTCCGACCGGATAGCGCAGGCGCGCGTCGGCGAGCTTCGCCCGCGCGGCCGTGGCGAGATCGACGTCGAGGACGTCGGCGAGCAGCACCAGGTAGAGCAGCACGTCGGACATCTCCTCGCCGAGGCGGCGGTGCAGCGCCTCGTCCCGGGCCAGCTCGGCGACCCGGTCGGCCGGCAGCCACTGCAGCAGCTCGGCCAGCTCCCCCACCTCGCCGACCAGGGCCAGCAGCACCGACTTGGGATCGTGGAACGAGCCCCACCCGCGCTCGTCGGTGAACGTCCGCAGGCCCTGCCGCAACTCGTCAAGCTCACTCATCCGGTCCGCCCTCCGCGCCACGCCGTCGTCGGATCACGCTACGGCGACGGCCGGTCTCGCGTCGGGACGGGGCCGGCTCGCGCTCCGGGGACAGCCGTTGTCCACAGGCTCGAAGTCGTCGGTCCGATCGCGTCCGCGCGACCCTAACCTCGCCGCAGGCTTGATCCGGACGAGGAGGACGCGATGGCGATGCGGACGTTCCCGGCGCTCGGCTTCGACCCGGCGCCGGGCTCGCCCTCGGCGGTGCTGGCGCAGGCCCGGGACGCCGACCGGGCCGCCCGCGCGCTGGCGGGTGCCGCGGTCGCGGCGGGCCGGCTGGACGCACGCTGGCGGGGTGCGGCCGCCGAGGCCTATCGGGACCACACCCGCGAGCTGCCGGGCGATCTCGGCCGGGCGGCGGCCGCGCACGGCACCCTGGCGCGGGAGCTGGCGAGCTACGCCGACGACCTGGCCACGCGGCAGCTGCGGGCGGCCGACCTGGAGGACCGGGCGGCGGCGCTGCGGGCCCGGGCCGGTGCGATCGGCGTGTCCCGCCAGGCCGCGCTGGTCGGCGCCGGCGGTTCCGGCTCACCGGTGGTCCGCTCGACCGGCGGGTGGGCGGCGTCCGGACCGGGCCGCGCCGGCGCCGGGTCGGCGGCGTCCGGACCGGGCCGCGCCGGCGCCGGGTGGGCGCCCGCGGACGACGGTGGCGATGCGGCTGCCGCGGCCGCGCGGGCGGTGGCTGCCGAGCTCGACGCGGTGATCACGGAAGCCCGCCGCCTGCTCCGCGACCACCGCACCCACGCCGCCGGCGTCGCGGCCCGCATCCGTGCCGCCGCGGCCGACCCGCCCTACCGGGAGCCGGGCCTGCTGGAGCGCCTCCGCAACCGGGCACGCGACTGGATCGCCGCCCACGCCGAGGTGCTCACGCAGATCGCTCGCGGTCTCCGGCTGGCGTCGATGGTGCTCGGCACGGCCAGCCTGGTGCCCGGCTTCCAGTTCCTCGCCCCGGCCGCCATCGCCCTCGGCACCGGGGCCGTCGCCATCGACGCGGGCATCGCCTGGGCCACCGGGCGCGGTTCCTGGTCGGGCCTGCTCGGCGACGCCACCCTGACCGTGCTGCCCACCGGTCCGGTCGCCCGGGCGGTGCGGGCGGTTCCCGGCGTCGCCCGCGGGCTCAAGACGGTCAACCACGCGATCCCGGCAGCGTTCCGCGGTCGTGTCTTCCGCGCGGTCGGCAACCTGCCCGAAGGCGTCACCGCCGACCAGCTCGCCGCCGCGGCCGCCCGGATCCGTTCGACATCCCGGGGCCTGACCGCCGACGTGGTCGTGCAGGGCAGCCGCGCGGGCCACTCGGCCCGGGCCGGGTCCGACATCGACTTCGGCCTGCGGGTGCCACCGGACGAGTACGACCGGTTGATCGAGGACTTCTTCGGCGACAAGACCACCGAGGCGCGCACCAACGCGATCGCCCGCGGCCGGATCTTCTCCCGGCACGCCGGGCTGAAGGAGCTGCGCGCGGCGCTGGAGACCGACCTCGACCGGAAGGTCGACCTCGCCGTCATCAAACGCGGCGGCATGTTCGACAACGAGCCCTGGCTGCGCGTCCCATGACCGCCGCCTACCGGTGGTGCGTGCTCTACGTCGACACGCCCGACCCGGCCACGCTGGTCCCGGTCGTCGCCGACCTGCTCGGGCCGGCCGACCACCTCGACGTCTTCCGGGTGCCCGGCTTCACCGTCGACGTCCGCCGCAACCCAGACCGCACCCGCGGTCCGCACCACCTCGACTGGCCGTCCACCGTGGACATCGACGCGACCGGCGACGTCCCGGACGACTCGGTCGTCTCGTTCGTCACCGGGCTCATCGACCACCTCCACACCGCCGGCCTCCGGGTGGGAGCCGACTGCGACTTCACCACCGCCCTCCCCGCCCCCGACACCCGCCCATGACAGACACGGCTGCCGTCCGAGCTCGACCGGAGGCTCATGTGACCGTGCGGCGGCGCGGTGTCCCCGCCTCCACGCGCGTCCAGGAGTGGATCGAGCCCCGGCTCACCGCGCTCGAGGACGACCGGCCGAGCTTCCGGCCGGCGCACCGCCGGCGCCCGCCGCACCGGGCGCGGCGGGCGCGTCCCGACCCCGGCGGGTCAGCGTTCGGCGACGCGGCCGAGCGGGGGCTTGAGGTCGATGACCGGTGTTCCGTCGAGCGCTTCGAGACCCCGGACCCGCAGCCGGGTGCCGTCGACGTCCAGGACGGTGACCCGGTGCAGGCCGATCGGGTTCGGCCGGTCCGGCGAGCGGGTGCTGAAGACGCCGGTCTCCGGCCGGTCCGGGTTCCCGCGCGGCCGCACCTCCTGCACGTCCCGCTCGGCCCGGTCCAGCCAGGTCAGCACGAGCAGCTCGGACCCCGCGGCGATGTCCCGCCCCGCCGTCGCATACCCGGGCTCCAGCGTGATCGTGCAGTCCGGCGCGCCCTCGTCGCCCTGGTTCGGCGCGTCCGACCGGTTCCGCAGCGTCGACTCGACCCGGCCCACCGGCCGCAGCACGTACTCAGCCACGCCCGGACCCTAGCGTCCCGACGACTCGAGCTCGGCGAGCCGCCCGGCCAGGAACTGCCGCTCGACGGCGTTCTCGGTCAGCAGGATCGCCTCCTCGTACGCCTGCCGCGCCTCCGCCACCCGCCCCAGCTCGGCCAGGAACGCTGCCCGCGCGGCCGGCAGGTAGCCATACCCGGCGAGCTGCGGCTCGGCCGACAGCGGTTGCAGCGCCGCCAGCCCCGCCTCCGGCCCGCGCGCGAACCCGAGCGCCGCCGCCCGGTTGAGGGCGACCACCGGCGACGGCCACACCTCGGCGAGCGTGTCGTAGAGATCGACCACCCGGCCCCAGTCGGTGTCCGGCCAGCTGCCGGCCTGGGCGTGCACGGCCGCGATCGCCGCCTGCAGCGTGTGCCGGCTGCGCGGTCGGCGCCGCAACGCCTCCTCCACCAGGCCGATCCCCTCCGCGATCTGGGTCGCGTCCCAGCGCGAGCGGTCCTGCTCGGCGAGCAGCAGCAGCCGCCCGTCCGGTCCGACCCTCGTCTCCCGACGCGCATCGGTCAGCAGGATCAGCGCCAGCACCGCCGCCACGTCCGCGTCGCCCGGCAACAGCGTCCGCAGCATCCGGGCCAGGTCGAGCGCCCGCTCGACCAGGTCGCGCCGGATCAGGTCGGCACCGGCCGGAGCGGTGTGACCGGTCGTGAACAGCAGATGCACCACGGCCAGAACGGCCTCGGTGCGCTCTGGCAGGTCCGCCACCGAGGGCATCCGGTACGGGATACGAGCGGTGGTGATCTTCTTCTTCGCTCGGGTGATCCGTGCGGCCATTGTCGGCTCGGTGACCAGGAACGCCCGGGCCACTTCGGCCGTGCTCAGCCCGCACAGCAGCCGCAGTGTCAGCGCCACCTGAGCCTCCGTCGCCAGCGACGGGTGGCAGCAGGTGAAGACCAGCCGGAGCCGGTCGTCCGGGAACGGACCGCCGGCCGCCGGCTCGTCGTCGACGAGCAGCGGCAGCGCCCGGCGCAGCGTCACCTCCCGCCGGAGCAGGTCGAGAGCCCGGCGCCGGGCGACCGTGGTCAGCCAGGCGCCGGGCTTCGCCGGTACGCCGCGCTCCGCCCAGGTCGCGAGGGCCCGGGCGTACGCGTCCTGCACGCACTCCTCGGCGAGGTCGATGTCGCGGGTGACGCGCACCGTCGCGGCGAGCACGAACGCCCACTCGCGACGGTGCGCCTCGGCCACCGCCGCGGCCACGCCGGGACCGTCCACAGGACGGGTCTACTCGAAGACCATCACCGGCCGCACCTCGACGCCTCCGAACGGCGCCGGCACCTTCTTGGCCAGCGCGATCGCCTCGTCGAGGTCGGCGGCCTCGATGAGGTAGAACCCGCCGAGCGCCTCCTTGGTCTCCACGAACGGCCCGTCCGTGACCGCGAACCCGCCCGAGCCGTCCTTGTGGATGGTCGTCGCCGTCGACGTCGGCTGCAGCGCCTGCCCGCCGCGCAGCTTCTCCCCCGCGTCGACCGCGAACTGGTTGTGGGCCTTCATGCCCTCCTCGATGACCGCCGGGTCACCTTCGCTCCAGCCCTTCTCGTCCTCGTAGATGAGCACCACGTACTGCGCCATGGGTGTCCTCCTGCTCGCGGATCCGCTGGTCGGATCTCGACGCCCCTCCCGACGAACGACCTGCGCCGGGATCGACAGCCGTCACGAATTTTCTTCCCTCCCGCCGCCCCGGCGCCGGGCAACGGCGGATACCACGGGGCACGGGAGCCGGAGTCCCGGGGTCGAAGACCGCGAACGCGTCCTCGACCCTCACAGCGTGCGGTACATGATCAGCAGCGGGACCGGTCCCAGCCTGGGATGGTCGAACGCCGCCGGCACCGTGCCGACGACGGTGAACCCGAGCGAGCTCCACAGCCGGACCGCGCCGGCGTTGCTGGCCACGACCGCGTTGAACTGCATGGCCCGGTAGCCGTCGGCGCGCGCCCGGGCCAGCACGTGCTCGGCCAGAGCGCGACCGATCCCGCGCCCGCCGTACGCGGGATCGACCATGAAGCTCGCGTTCGCCACGTGTGCGCCCGGGCCGGCCTGGTTGGGCTGGGTCTTGGCGGTGCCGACCACGGTGCCGGCGACCGACGCGACCACGGTCCGGCCGGGCGACGGGAACCAGGCCGCGCGGGCGTCGTGCTCGCTCATGTCCCGCGGCCAGGTGTAGGTCTCCCCCGCCGCGACGATCTGCCGGAAGAACGGCCAGATCCCGGCCCAGTCCTCGGGTCGCCCGTCCCGGATGACCAGCTCGCCGG
>Ga0207676_10000894_pt1 | contig 23124 bp, 20 predicted proteins | sample KBSSwiS72_FD_184307 | JGI IMG/M metagenome (GOLD analysis project Ga0207676, IMG submission 184307) | Switchgrass rhizosphere microbial communities from Kellogg Biological Station, Michigan, USA - KBS Switchgrass S7-2 (SPAdes) (version 2) | ecosystem: Host-associated > Plants > Roots >...
CCAGTCCATCGCGCACCCGACCGACTTCTCGCCCGAGGGGCAGGCGGCCTTCGAACACGCGCTGTATCTCGCGCTGGCCAATCGCTGCCGGCTCGATCTGCTCCATGTCCATGACCCCCGCGCCGATGACGAATGGGATCGTTTCCCGCATGTCCGCAAAACGCTGCAACGCTGGGGCCTGTTGCCGGCGGGCGCGGGTACCGAGGACATCCTTGCGCTCGCCGGCATCGATGTGCGCAAGGTCGAGATCACCGACATCGAGCCCGGCGACGGCCTGTCGCGCTTCATCCGCGATCACCGCCCCGACCTGATCGTCATCGCAAGCCACGGCCACACTGGGCTCAGCCGCTGGGTAAAGCCATCGGTGTCGACCAAGGTGGCGCGCGAGACGATCATCCCGACCCTGATCTTCGGCCCGCTTTCCCGGCCCTTCGTCGATTCGATGACCGGGCGCGTCCATCTCGAATCCGTCCTCGTGCCGATCGATCACACCCCCGAGCCGCAAGAGGCCGTGCTGCACCTGCGGGGGCTGGTCGAAAGCCTCGATGTCGGCGTCGATTTCCTCCATGTCGGACCCGAAGCACCGGTCCTGCTCGATGGCCAGAAGGAGCCCCTGTCGGTCCGCCGGATCGACGGACCGGTCGTCGAGACGCTGCTCGATCAGGCGCGGCAGGCGAGCATGGTTGTCATGCCGATGGCGACACGTCGCGGCACGCTCGACCTGGTTCTCGGCAGCACGACCGACCGCGTGGTCCGCGAGGTGACCTGCCCGGTGCTCGCGCTCCCCGCGGTGGCGTAGCGGTTGGTCGCCTTGTACGGTCGCACCGGCGGGGTGCGTCATATGTCGCGTCAGGCAATGCGTAGATTCCCCGATATGATCAGCGCGCGTCACCCGATAGCTGCGCTCCGAACACGATCCGGGGAAACGCGCCGCATGACACACAGGACAACGATCGACGACCAGCCGCGCGCGACCGTGTCGAGGATTTGATCGGCCGCCGCTCGATGATGCCATCCCCGGCCCACTCGGGGGGCGGCGGCGTGTATCGCCGCAAGCCTGCGCCTCGCGCTCTTTTTCCAGATCGAAGCACCCCGCAGTAACCGTATGCCGGCCTGACCGGAACAATATCGCTCGCCTCATCACCCGATGCGGCGCCTTCGATCAGACAGAACCAAATCACCAGGAGAGGATTCCCATGACGAGAACAATGTCGCCCGAGACGATGGCAATCGTGAAGTCGACCGCGCCGGCCCTCCAGCAGCACGGCCTCGCGATCACGCAACGTATGTATGAGCGGCTGTTCGTCGACCCCGCGATCAAGGCGCTGTTCGACCAGGCCGCGCAAGTCTCCGGCGAGCAGCCGAAGCGGCTCGCGGCGGCGATCCTCGCCTTCGCGCAGAATGTCGACAAGCTCGAAGTGCTCAAGCCCGCGATCGCCCGGATGGCGGCGCGCCATGTCGAGACCAACATAACGCCGGAACATTACCCTGCGGTCGCCAACGCCCTGCTCCCCGCGATCAGGGACGTGCTGGGCGAGGTCGCGAGCGACGAGGTTCTGGCAGCGTGGGGCGAGGCATATTGGTTCCTGGCTGACGTGCTGATCGGCGCGGAAGCCGCTCTTTATGCCGAGCAAGCTCCTTTGCCGGCATGATCGATGACCTGACGGTCGCGCGCGTCGTCCATGTCGTCGCGGTGACGATGTGGATCGGCGGCGTCGCCTTCGTCACCACGGTGGTGATGCCGGCGATCAACCGGCTCCACGCCCCCGCCGAACGGCTCGCGGCGTTCCACGCCTTCGAGGCGCCGTTCGCGGCGCAGGCGCGCCTCTGGGTGCTGCTCGCTGGCGCGAGCGGCCTGTGGATGGCTTGGCGCGGCGATCTCTGGGCTCGCTTTGCCGACCCGGCCTTCTGGTGGATGGACGCGATGGCGCTGCTCTGGCTCGGCTTCGCCATCATGCTCTTCGTGCTGGAGCCGTTGTTCCTTCATCGGCGGATGGCGTACGCGATGACGCCGGAGAAGACGTTCGACCGCATGGTGACGATGCACCGGGCCGCGCTCGGCCTGGCGACGATCACCGTTGCGGCAGCGGTCGCCGGGAGCCACGGCTTGATCTAGATGGTGAACTCGTCGGTGGGGAATCTGCCCACACGGCCCTCGCCCTACACTCCCCGGCGATACCGCGCGCCGGGCGGCCAGGCGAACAGCATGTCTTCCTCGCGCGCGCCTGCACCGATATTGTGGATCACCAGCCACCCGTTCGGCCCGCGCCGGTCGGAGACCATGCCGATATGCGGTATCGACCCCTGGATCAGGCAGACGAAGATATCGCCGGGCCGCCATCCCGCATGATCGGCCGGCACCGGCAGTTGCGCGTCGTGGCGCTTGAACCAGGTCTGCAGATTGGGCACGCGGCGATGGTCGATGTTGCGATCCGGCGCGTGCAGCCCCCAGTTCCTGGGGTAGGCCGAAAAGGCCGCGCGCATGTCCTGGTTGACCAGCAGCTGCAGGTCCTTTCCCAGCGCATCGCGATAGGCGCGGATCAGCACGTCGGTGCACACGCCCCGCGCGCGCGGCACGTCGCCGCCAGGAAAGGCCAGCCTGCTATAGGCTGAGTCATAGGTAAGCGTGACGCCCACCTGCCGCCGGGCGGCCGCGATCAGCCTGGTCGCCGCGCTCGGCGGGGGAATCGCGCAGGCGGGCAAAGCACACGCCGCGCCCAAGCCGACCAGCAATGCACGGCGGTCGATCGACGGGGTCATGCTGTATCGACCTCCGGGTGCTGGCTTCTCCCTCTCCCCTCAATGGGGAGAGGGAGAAGAAGGTCCGCCGCCCCTTGGCCCGTCACCCAGCGCCACGGCCTCTACCAACCGCTGGGATGCCCCTTGTTCTGCTTGTCGAGCCACGCCTTCAACGGCGCGAAATACGCCACCATCGCCTGGCCCGAAATCTCGCGGCTGCCGGTGAACACCTGCAGCGCGTCCGGCCACGGCTTCGACTGGCCCATCGCCAGCATCGCGTTCAGCTTCGCGCCGACGTCCTTGTTGCCGTAGAAGGAGCAACGGTGCAGCGGGCCTTTCCATCCGGCCTGCTTGCACGCCGCCTGATAGAACTGGAACTGCAGCAATCGCGCCAGGAAGTAGCGCGTATAGGGCACGCTCGCCGGCACATGATATTTGGCGCCCGGGTCGAACCGGGTCTCGTCGCGCGGCACCGGCGGCACGATGCCCTGATAGTGCAGCCGCAGGTCGTTCCAGCCCTTCTCATAGCCCGTGGCGGGAATCGCGCCGGAGAACACGCCCCAGCGCCATTTGTCGATCAGCAGGCCGAACGGCAGGAAGGCCACCTTGTCCATCGCCTGGCGCAGCAACAGCCCGATATCCTTGTCGGGCGTTGGCACCTTGGCCGGATCGAGCAGCCCGATCTGCACCAGATATTGTGGCGTGATCGACAGCGCGACGAAATCGCCGATCGCCTCGTGGAACCCATCATTGGCGCCATTCTCGTACAGGAACGGCTGCCCCTTATAGGCGCGCTGATAATAATTGTGGCCGAGCTCGTGGTGGATCGTCACGAAGTCGTCGGCATTGATCTTGAGGCAGGTCTTCACCCGGATATCGTCCTGGTTGTCGATATCCCAGGCCGAGGCGTGGCAGATCACCTCGCGGTCGCGCGGCTTGGTGATCTGCGACCGTTCCCAGAAGCTCGCCGGCAATTGCGGGAAGCCGAGCGACGAATAGAACCCCTCCCCCGCCTTGACCATCTTGACCGGGTCATAGCCCTTGGCCTGGAGCAGCGCCCCGGTGTCGAAGCCAAGATCGCCCGCGCCCGCCGGGGCGACGAGATCATAGATATTGCCCCATTCCTGGCCCCACATATTGCCGAGCAGGTCGGCGCGGATCGGGCCGGTCTTCGGCTGCACCGCGTCGCCATATTTCTCGTTGAGCTTCCACCGCACATAGGTGTGCAGCGCGAGGTAGAGCGGCTCGACCTGCTTCCACAATTTGTCGGTCATCGCCGCGAACTGGTCGGGCGTCATGTCATAGCCGGCGCGCCACAGCGCCCCGACATCGGCATAGCCAAGCTCGACCGCGCCCTGATTGGCGATCGTCACCTGCCGGGCATAGTCGCCACGCATCTGCGCCCCGACATTGTCGTGCCAGCTGGTCCACATCTCCTGGAGCTTGGCCGGATCGCGCACGGTACCCATCGCCGCCTCGATGTCGCTGCCGTTGATCGGCTTGCCGTCGAGCGTGCCGCGACCCTTGCCATATTCGGACGACATCCGCGTCACGATCGTCGCCAGTTCGTCGGCCGCGCCAGCCCGAGCCGGTGCGGGCAAGGTGATGCCGCTGCGCAGCAGATCGATCTTGCGCGCCGTGTCGAACGACAGGCCGGGGACCTTTGCATACTTCGCCGCCTCGGTGGCGAGTTGCACCTGCAATATCGTCTGACGCGCGTTGGCCTGCGCCGCGAGCGCGTCGGTATCGTCGGTGATGAAGGTCGCGTTGACCCAGGAGATGCGATTCACATCGACCGACAGCGGCGCGAGCTGCGCCTCGGCCGAGGCGACGAAGGCGTCGGCATCCTTGGGGGTCAGCGTGGTCGGCGCCGCCGGAGCGGCAGTCTGGGCGGAAGCTGGCGCGACGGCGAGCGCCATCGCCAGCGCGGCGAGCGTGGTGAGACGGATCATGAGAAGTCCCTGCGGATTATCGTTGTCGATGCCGCAGACTGTGCCCCATGCGCGGAGGCGTCAAGCGGCGAGGAAATCCGCGATCGCCTGCCCCAGCTCCGGCCTGGTCACCGCGCTCATATGGTTGCCCGGCACCGCGCGAAAGGTCCCGTGCGGCAGGGTCTCGGCCAGCGCGCTGGCCGAGCCATTGTCGTCGTCCTCATCGCCCGAAACGACCAGCGTCGGCTGTGCGATCGTCCTCAGCACCTCGATCGGTGTATCGACGAAGGTGTCGAGTATATGGAGCAGTGCGACCGGATCGCCCTTGGTGGTCTTGAGGAACGCCTCGGTCATCCATTCTGTCGTGCCGCGCTCGAAGCTGCCGAGATGGGTCAGCACATGGCGGAAATAGCCGCCCCGCCCCGCCGTCTCGATCACGCCCGTCAGCCCCATGCCCGACAGCACCACGCGCCGCGGGCGCGCGCCGCTGGCCAGCATCCGCACCACGGTCCGCGCACCAAGCGAATAGCCACCAAGGTCATAGTCGGTCAGGTCGAGATGCTCGACCAGCGCCAGCCCGTCGCGCATCAGCGCGTCGGGCGGATAGGCCGCCGCGTCATGCGGCGTGGCGCTGTTACCATGCCCGCGCAGATCGGGCATGATCACGCGAAAGCCCCGCGCGGCGATCGTCGCCGCATGGCCGTAGCGCAGCCAATTGACCTCGGCGTTCGAGAAATAGCCGTGGATCAGGACGACCGGCCTGCCCTCACCCAGTTCGCGCCATGCGAGGCGCTCGCCATCGAAGCTGTCGAAATAGTGCGGTTCAATCTGGGAGTTTGCCAAGCGTCTTCATCCAGCGGTCTACCAGCGGCCTATGCTCATCAGTTCGCTTGCCCGGCAAGCCCGACGTGTCGAGCCAGGCATCGTGCCGGCTCTCGATGCTGAAATGCAGGGTTGGCTTGAAGCGATCGGGATCGTCAAAGCTGCCGATCGTGAGGTCGATATTGGTCGCGCCCTCGACATATTCGAAGCTCAGCGGCGTCCCGCACGCCGAACAGAAGCCGCGCCTGGCGATCGGCGACGAGGCGTAATAATCGGGCTCGCTCTCCCAGGTCAGCGCTGCTTGCGGCACATTCTTGAACGCCGCGGCCACCCCGCCGGTGGCGCGCTGGCACATCCGGCAGTGGCACAAATAGGCGTCATCATCGGCAATCGTCACCACATAACGCACGCGCCCGCATTGGCAGCCGCCCGTCACGCGCTCCGTGCCCATGTCGATTCACTCCGCAGCCATTACGCGCAATCAGGATTGCACCATTTGCAGTTGTTAGGCCTAGCTTTATATAACGATGCTTATTATATTCGCCGTCATGAACGATTCCCTCGGCTTTCTGATTAGCGACGTCTCGCGCCTGATGCGGCGGCGCTTCGACGAGCGCGCGCGCGTGGTTGGCGTGACGCGGACACAGTGGCGCATGCTGATGACGCTGGCGCGCCACCAGGGCCTCAATCAGGGCAGCCTCGCCGACCTGCTCGAGGTGGAGCCGATTACCTTGTGCCGCATGATCGACCGGCTGGAAGAAGCCGGTCTGGTCGAGCGACGTCGCGACCCGGGCGACCGGCGAGCGTGGCTGATCTACCTCACCGCCAAGGCCGGCCCGATCCTCGACCAGATTCGGACCATCGCCGATTCAATGCTCGCACAGGCATTTTATGGACTCGACGACGGCGAGCGCCAGAAGATGGCCGCCTCGCTGGCGCGCATTCGCAACAATCTCAGCGATATTCCGGAAGACAAAGAGGCCAACCATGGCTGACGCAGATCCAAAAATCGCGGACGCCAAGGTCCGGGAGATCGCCATCACGCCGATCGAGACGGTCGAGGCACCGCCCCAAAAGCAGCGCAGCTGGGGCCGCATCGCGCTGATGGTCAGCGTGCCACTGCTTATCGCGCTGATCGGTGGTTATGTGTACCTAACCTCGGGCCGCTATATCTCGACCGACAACGCCTATGTGCGCCAGGACATGATCTCGATCAGCCCCGACGTCACGGGCCGTATCGTCGCGGTCAATGTCCGCGAGAACCAGCGCGTGCACGCCGGTGACGCCCTGTTCACGATCGACCCCGAACCCTATCGTATCGCGCTCGAACAGGCCGACGCGGCGCTGGCAACGGCGCGCGTGCAGGTCGCGACGCTTGCCACCGACAGCGGTGGGGCGGCCGCCGACATCTCCAGCGCGCAAGCCGATATCCTGCTCGCACAGGCGACCTATGACCGCCAGGCGGCACTGATGAAGCGCGGTTTCACCACCCGCGCCAGCTTCGACGCTGCGGCGCACGAGGTTGCGGCGGCGAAGGCGCGGCTCGGCACGGCGCAGGCCTCGGCGGCCAAGGCGCGTACCCAGATCGGCAGCGGCACGACCGGGTCGGGTGTGCCCGCCGCGATCCAGGCGGCGATGGCCGAGCGCGACAAGGCCGCGCTGGCGCTCGCCCGCACCGTGGTGCGCGCGCCGAAGGACGGCATCGTCAGCCAGACCAGCCGCCTGCAGATCGGCACGATCACGCCCAGCGGCGTGCCCGCGCTCAGCATCGTCGTCAGCCAGGCGGCATGGGTCGAGGCCAATTTCAAGGAAACCGACCTCAACCACATGGCGGTCGGCCAGCCCGCCGAGATCAGGTTTGACGCCTATTCCGGCGTCAAGCTGTGCGGCCATATCGCCAGCATCGGCGCCGGTACCGGTTCCGAATTCTCGGTGCTGCCGGCGCAGAATGCCAGCGGCAACTGGGTCAAGGTGACGCAGCGCGTACCGGTGCGTATCGCGATCGATTGCGCGACGTCGCGGGCGATGATTCCGGGACTGAGCGCCGAAGTGAAGATCGACACCAAACCCCATGGCTAAACCCGTAGCGGGCCAGGCGTTGCTGCCGGTGCAGCATCGCTGGCTCGTCACCATCGGCGTGATGGGCGCGATGGTGATGCAGATCCTCGACACCACGATCGCCAACGTCGCGCTGCCCAAGATGACGACGAGCCTCGGCGCGACCAACGACACCATCACCTGGGTGCTGACCAGCTACATCATCGCCACCGCCATCGCCCTCCCCGCGACCGGCTGGCTCTCCGACCGGCTCGGCTCGCGCAACCTTTTCCTCGTCGCCGTCGGCGGTTTCGTCATCGCCTCGATGCTGTGCGGCACGGCGATCAGCCTTGAGGAAATGGTGCTGTTCCGGGTTTTCCAGGGCGTGTTCGCGGCATTCATCAATCCGCTGTCGCAAACCGCGATGCTCGACATCAACCCGCCCGATCGCTCTGCCGGGGCGATGTCGGTATGGGGTATGGGCGTGATGGTCGGCCCGATCTTCGGCCCGGTGATCGGCGGCTGGCTGACCGAGAGCTACAACTGGCGCTGGTGCTTCTACATCAACGTGCCGGTCGGCGCGATGACCTTCGCGATCTTGTGGTTCCTCCTTCCGTCTCGCCCCAGGCTGAAGCGCGACTTCGACGCGATCGGCTTCGGCTTCATCGGCATCTCGGTGGCAGCCTTCCAGCTGATGCTCGATCGCGGGCAGCAAGCGGACTGGTTCAGCAGTTGGGAAATCCGCATCGAGGCGATGATCACCGTGGCCGCGCTGTGGATTGCGCTGGTCCACCTTTCCACCGCCGCGAAGCCGCTGTTCGACCGGCATCTGTTCAAGAACCGCAATCTCGTCGTCGGCATGTTCTTCATGGTCGTGATCGGCATCTCGACCATGGCCCCGATGGCCCTGTTGCCGTCAATGCTGCAGCAGCTGTTCGGCTATCCCGTCGTCGATACCGGCCTGATGATGGCGCCGCGCGGTGTCGGCGTGCTGTTCACCATGTGGCTCAGCGCGCAGGTCATGGGCAAGATCGATGCCCGCTACGTGGTGATGGTCGGGCTGGTGATCTTCGGCTACTCGCTGTGGCAGATGGCCGAATGGTCGCTCGAAATGGACTATTGGCCGGTGATCATCAGCGGCTTCGTGCAGGGGCTCGGCATGGGGCTGGTGTTCATGCCGCTCAACAGCCTGGCCTTCGCGACGCTTGACGGGCGTTATCGCACGGACGGGTCGAGCCTGCTCAACCTGATGCGCAGCATCGGCCAGTCGGCGGGCATCTCGCTGGTCACCGTGCTGCTCGCGCGGAACGTCCAACAGAGCCATTCAGACCTCGCATCGCATGTCACCCGGGGTGCGGTTCCCGGGCTCGATCTGGGAGCGCTGGACCGGTTCGGTGCGCTGTCGGACAGCGTGTTCGCGATGGCCGATGGCATGATCAACAAACAGGCCGCGATGATCGCCTATATCGACGACTTCTACCTGATGGCGTGGATCTCGATCCTCGTCCTGCCGCTGGTGCTGTTGCTCAGAAGGCCCAAGGGCAAGGTCGAGATAATCCACGCCGAATAGGCGTCAGTGGCAGCCGCCTTCCAGGATCATCGCCATCGCGGCACCGCCGCCAGCGCCGCACCGACCAACGCCATCGCCATGTCCTTCTGCGCATCCCACGGGTCGCCCTGCTGCCCGTTATAATCCGCGGCCATTTCCGGCGCGACGACGATGGTCAGCAGCCACTCGAAGATCTCGTAGGCCGCGCTCACCAGGCCGACGAACAGCACCGCATGCCACAAGGCCGCACGGCGCGAGGCGCCGCCGTGGCGCAGCGCCGCCTCGGCATAGACCGGCACCGCCAGCACGCCGAACATCAGATGGACCAGGCGATCGAACTCGTTCCGCGCCAGCCCAAAGACCTCGCTGACTGTATGGCCGGTGAGAAAATGGCTCCAGGAATCGTACGGCACGTTCGAATATGTATAGCGTCCGGCGAGCGTGTGAATCAGCATGAAGCCGGTCGCCGCCGCGACGGCACCGTCCGACAGCGGCCAGCGGCGCAATAGCGACGGCGCCGCGAGCAGCAACACCGCCGTCGGGATGTGCTGCAGCGGCGCCACATCCGGGTAGGGCTGCGCCACATTGGCCAGCACCAGCGCGACCGCCAGCACCACCAGCATGCCGCGCTGGCGCGCGGGCAGCGCGCGCCAGGCGGTCAGCGGGGTCAGGCCGCCTTTTTCAGATGACGGCGACCGAGCAGTTCGGCGATCTGCACGGCGTTGAGCGCGGCGCCCTTGCGCAGGTTGTCCGACACGCACCACAGCGACAGGCCGTTGTCGACCGTCGAGTCCTCGCGGACGCGGCTGACGAAGGTGGCATAGTCGCCGACGCACTCGACCGGCGTGACGTATCCGCCGTCCTCGCGCTTGTCGACGAGCATGACGCCGGGGGCCTCGCGCAGGATGCGCTGGGCCTGGGCGGCGGTGATCTCGTTCTCGAACTCGATGTTGATCGCTTCCGAATGGCCGACGAACACCGGCACGCGGACGCAGGTCGCGGTGACCTTGATCTTCGGGTCGAGGATCTTCTTCGTTTCGACCACCATCTTCCACTCTTCCTTGGTCGAGCCGTCCTCGAGGAAGGAGTCGATGTGCGGGATGACGTTGAAGGCGATCTGCTTGGTGAACTTCTTCGCCTCGGCGCTGTCGCCGACGAAGATGTTGCGGCTCTGCTCGAACAGTTCGTCCATGCCCGCCTTGCCCGCGCCGGAGACCGACTGATAGGTCGCGACGACGACGCGCTTGATCTTCGCAAAATCATGCAACGGCTTGAGCGCCACGACCATCTGCGCGGTCGAGCAATTGGGGTTGGCGATGATGTTCCTCTTCAAATAGCCGGAAATCGCCTCGGGGTTCACCTCGGGGACGATCAGCGGCACGTCGGGGTCCATGCGGTAGAGCGACGAATTGTCGATCACCGTGCAACCGGCGGCGGCGAAGCGCGGGGCGTGAATCTTGGTGGCGTCAGAGCCGATCGCGAACAGCGCGATATCCCAACCCTTGGGGTCGAAATTGTCGATGTTCTGGACCTTGAGGGTTTTGCCGGAATCGCCGAAATCGATGACCTCGCCCTGGCTGCGCGACGAGGCGACAGCGGCGATCTCCGCGACGGGGAACTGGCGCTCGGCGAGAATGTTGAGCATCTCACGCCCGACATTGCCCGTCGCGCCGGCGACTACGATCCGGTAACCCATTTCAAACTCCGATAACGAACTGCGGGGCGGCCCATAGCGCCACAGCGCCGATCTGGCCAGAAAGCTTTACTTGGCCACCTTGTTTTTCACCTCCCGGTCGAGAAAGTCGAGGATCGTCGTCCAGACATGCTCGCTGATCCCCGGCCCCGCGACGCGGTGGGTGTAGCCGGGATAGAACATCATCTCGAACGGGCGGGCGTGCTTCTGCATCTCGGCGGCGAAGGCGGTCGAGTTTTCGAACACGACATTGTCGTCGGACATGCCGTGGATCAGCAACAGCGGATCGGCGATCTTGACCGCGTCGCCGAGCGCGTCGGACGTGGCATAGGCGGCGGCGTCCTTGCCCGGGTCGCCCATATAGCGCTCGGTATAATGGGTGTCGTAAAGTTCCCACTTGGTCACCGGCGCGCCCGCCACGCCGGCGGCATAGAGGCCCTGGTTGGCCTCGAGCATCTTCAGCGTCATGTAACCGCCGTATGACCAGCCATAGATGGCGATCTTGCCGGGATCGACGAAGGGCTGATGCTTGATCCACTCGGCACCGGCGCGCTGGTCGGCGACCTCGACGCCGCCCATGGCGCGGTAGATATGATCCTCGAACGCCTTGCCGCGATTGTACGAGCCGCGATTGTCGATCTGGAAATAGACCCAGCCCTGCGCGACGAGATATTGCGCGAGCGGATTGTGCCAGCCGCGCGTGACCTGCTGGCCGGTGCCGGGGCCGCCATAATGTTCGAAGAACACCGGATATTTCTTGCCCGGCACGAGCGCGGGGGTGATCATCGAATAATAGAGATCGGTGCCGTCGGCGGCCTTGATCGTGCCGAAGGTCGTCGCCTGGTGCGCCTGGAGATAGGGGTAATAAGGATGGCCCGGCACGACGGCGTTCTCGTTGACCCATGACAGGCGCTTGCCCGTGGCGTCGGCGAGATAGGTCTGCGCCGGCTGGGTGGTGCTGGAGCGCGTGACGATGACGCGGCTGGCGGCGCGGTCCATCGTTGCGCCGTTCCACCAGCCAAGCTCGGTCAGGCGGGTGATGGCGCCCGGGTGGGCGATGTCGACCGAATAGAGCTGCTGGGCGAGCACATCGTCCTTGTTGCCGAGGAAAAAGACCCTGCCCCGCGCCTCATCGACCCCGACGATGTCGGTGACGACCCATGGCCCTTTGGTCAGCTGGGTCCATTTGCCGCGGTTGAAGCGCCAGACATGGCCATAGCCGTCGCGCTCCGAACGCCAGATCAGGCTGCCATCCTTTTGCGGAAAGACGTCGGAGAGGTTGAGCCAGCTGCGCGGGCCGGACTTCTCGGTGAACAGCACCCTCGCCTTGCCGGTGGCAGGATCGACCGCCAGCATGTCGAGTGTCTTCTGGTCGCGGCTCTGGCGCTGGACGAGCAGCGTCTTGCCGTCGGCGGTCCAGTCGACCCGGGCGAGATAGATGTCGCGGTTGGCGCCGAGATCGACCTTCACCTGGCCCGAGCCGTCGGCGTTCATCACGTGGAGTTCGACCAGCACGTTGGGCGTGCCGGCGGCGGGGTAACGCTGGTCATAGACCTTCGTACCCTCGGCACCGATCGCGGCGCGGGTGACGATGCCGACCGGGGCCTCGTCGAAGCGCTCGACCGCGATGCCCGCGTCGGTCGGCGACCACCAATAGCCTGTGCGACGATCCATTTCCTCCTGCGCGACGAACTCGGCCTCGCCCCAATGGACCGTCCCTGCCCCGCCGGTCGTCACGGCATGCGCCGCGCCGCCGGCGAGCGGCTGCACGAACAGATTCTGGTCGCGCACGAAGCTGACGAAGCCGCCGCGCGGGCTGACGACCGGGTTGAGCTGGCCGCCGGGCTGATTGGTCAATCGCGTCACCTGGCCGTCAAGCGTGGCGAGGTAGAGATCGCCATCGATCGGCACGAGCAACGACTTGCCGTCGGGCGCCCAATCATAGGTGACGATGCCCTTCTGCCCGCCGATGCGGGCGCGCTCGCGCTGCATCTTCTCGGCTTCCGACAATTCGGCGCCGGTGCCGGCCTTCTTCGAATCGACCAGCATCCATTCGCGCCCGGTGCGGGTGTCGAGCGCCCACAGGTCGAAGCGCTCCTTCTCCTCGGGGCGCGGGCGCAGCGAGGTGAGCAGGGTGCCATCCGGCGACAGCTTCAAGGCACGCGGCTGCGGACCGGCGAGATCGGGATTGCCAAAGACGCGGCGCAGCGTCAGCGGCTGCGACGCGGTGTCGGCGACCGGTGCCGCCGCGCCGGCGCCGGCAGGACCTGGCACGGGCTCAGCAGCCATGGCGGGCACGCCCAGGCACGCGAGCATTACGCCCGCGAGCAGCCAGGTCTTCGACATCTTCCATCTCCAGTCCCGATTTCGTTCCGCCCGGCGAATGCGGGCGCGAGATGCGGCACTTATCGCGGCGGCCGGGCACGGCGTAAAGGGTGGCGAGGGTTGGACTCCCGGTTGGACCGGGTTGGAAACCATATGCAAGTATCGGCCAAGTCGTGAAATCCAGACACGCAAAGTATTCGACCCCTTTTGACGACCGACGGGGGGTATGTTCGTTACTGTGCGCGGCGCGCGCCGGCGAAGACGGCGCGGAGAAGCGCCCGACGAATCCAACGCGGTATTCGCGGCACGGTCTTCGCGCGATCGTCCAACATCAGCCGCGCAGACTGGGCCGTTATTCGACCATTTATGGGGAACCGTGGTTATTTTCATTCGCTTCATTGTCGTCACTCGCCGCCAAGATCGCCGTTTCCCAACACCGCGCCGGGTGGGCGCAAGGGTCGACCGCATCATGCGCGCTGCGGGCGATGGAGTGAATCAGGTTGCGGCGACGATGTGCCAGGAAAGGGGGGCGCCGCGCGCTACCGCAGGGGCGCGAGCCGATCGCCCGCCCCGGCGCGCACGAGCCGACCAAAAGCATCATCCTGTCGGAAGCACGGCGCATGGTGACGGTGCGCATCGGCGACGAAACGGTGGAGATGCCGATGAACGAGGCGGTGTTCCGCGTGCTGGGCGAGGCGGCGCTGGGCGGCAGCCGCTTAGCACGGCGCCATTGGGCGCGGATGGTGCGCGAGATCGAGGCGGAGCAGCGCCGCGACCAGATTGCTGTGCATAACGCGGTGGTGTGGCCCGTGGGCGATAGCTGGGACCGGACCAAGCGCCCGATAATGGCTGACTATGGCTATGAGATCATCACCGATCGGCGAACGGGCGTGGTGGTAGCTGGCGTGGGCTGTCGGTCAAAAAGTCAGGTGAGGAGCCTGACCGAGGCACTGTCCGAAAGCTGCTCTGCAATAATATCAGAAATTTTGTTCCACGCAGGGTCGTTTAGATTCGGCTACTTGCTCACATCAACTATGCCGACTTTCGCCGGCCTTCGGACATTAGGCTCTCGCTCTTTGAGCCGTTGATCCAAAGCTCCTAGGGCAGCGCCAAGTTGGCGCGTTACGCCAGTGATCAGGAACGACATTGACCAATGGCTCCTTTACCGAGAACATGTCAGAAACATTGGGGGCAGGCTTGTTAGGGCAGTCATCAGCAGGTTCACGTGCAGCGCTCGACCGGCTGAGGGCGGCGTTACTCGCCCTGCCTGATAGTGGCGAAAGCGGGTTCGAGGGGCTCGTCGCTACGCTGCTAGGGTCGGTCACTCAGGTCAGTTTTCGTCTTGCGACGTCGGGCAGCCAAGATGGGCAGGACGGGCGCGGCGACGGTCCGATGGGCGCCGTCAGTTTCGAGGCAAAGCTTTATCGCAGCAAGCTCACTAAGTCGGTCGTGAACAACAAGGCGACCGAGATCATCGCGAGCTCCGAACCGGCCGACCTTTGGGTGCTTGCTGCCACGACGAGCCTTACGACGCAGATTGCAGCGACGCTGCGTGCTGCCCTTGCCCGCACCGAAACCAGCCTGCTCGTCCTCGATTGGCCACCTAATGACGCCATGCCCCCTCTAGCGCTGTTGTGCGCATGTGCCCCGGAAGCCCTATGCGACTTTTTGGCGTTGCATCGACCAAAGAATGCTTCGCGCGAGACAATCCAATCGGACCTTGCTGTACTCGCCGCACTGCCAGACTTTGCTGCACGATCGGCGGCACTCCGCGCAGAACTTCTCAGTCCGGCGCTGGGTGCACCGATCGCGCTCCGCGCCAATCGCGCCAGCTACGCCACGCTATTCACCGGACTCGATCAGGCCCTTAGTCGCTTCGGCCAACCGCTCGCGCCCGGCGCCAGTTTTGCCTTAGCGCCGGTCGATCGTCCTGAACGCGCCGCACTGGACGCTGTCTTTTCCGAACCACCGGGACCGGAGTTGATCGTTGTCACCGGAGATCAGGGCTGCGGCAAGTCTTGGACTGTTGCCCAAGCATGGCTCGCCCAGACCGACGCGCCATTTCTCCTGTTTCTGACTTCCGCCGAGGCAGTCGCAGCGCAGCACCACGCGATCCCCACCTTGATCGCGCGCGGCTTGATCGAACAGGCCGGCGACATCGTGACCGATGAAGCACTGCGGCGCTGGACCCGTCGCTTGCGCCGTTGGGCAACCACTCCAGTCGCGTCCCCACGTTTGGTTGTAGTGATCGACGGCCTTAACGAGCGCGCAAGTAGTGATTGGGCGCCTTGGCTATCCAAACTCGCCTCTTTTGTCGGTTCAATCGGTGGTCGCGTCATCGCGACTTGTCGCGCACGCTATTTCAAGCGGCTTGAGAACCGACTTACCGGCTCCTTCCACCAAATCCCGGTTGGTGATTTCAGTGATGCCGAACTCGATGCGGCGCTAGCGCGTCATGGCATCACGCCGAACCAGATCGCGCCGCGTGTGCGGCCGTCGCTGCGCAATCCGCGCATTCTCGGCATCGCGCTCAATCTGCTCAGCAGCGCTCAAATCTTCACCGCCGAAGAGTTGAGTATCGAACGGCTGCTTTTCGAGCATGTGCGTACTCATCAGAGCGGTGCGGCGCTGGGTGAGACTCCCTATCAATTCTCGCGTTTGTTGAGCGAGCACGCTCGCGAAGTCCGTGACCGGATCGTGGGCCAAGTGATTGACGACCGGCTAGTCTTCGATAGCTATGATTTTCGGGGTGCGTCCAAATATGACCTGCCCCGCGATCTGCTGCCGGTGGTCGAGGAACAATTCTTCGAGGCATTGGGCGATGACGGGTCGCTTTATCAACTGACCGATGACGGTCTCGTCTACGGACTCGCGCTCGCCACTATCCGCGAGTTGCAGGCCGCCGAGCGCAACCAACGGGCGGTCGCTGAGCGGCTTGCCGACATTGTCGAGCCAGTTGCGGCGCTCGACAAAGTGACCGAGGTGCTGTTCGCGGCTGCTTTACTGGCCAGCGTCGACAGCCAGGTGAGCCAAGGCATTGGCGCAGCCCTGCTCGCGCGCCACGCCGCACAGCAAAATGCGGACGAGGACAGCTATCCGGCCTATCGCGGCATCGTTCGCAATATGCCTGCCGCTGCCCTCGACGCGCTCTTCACGCTTGATACCAGCGATCGCCACGCCCAGCACAAAGACTGGCTTGTCGCAGCGCTGCGCCATGCGCGGGACGACGCCGACGCCTGGAGCGTCATTGCGGAGCGGCTCGATGGGTGGTTGAGGCTGTACTCGTTCAATCCGGCGCATGGCCTGATGCCCGGCGAGGACGATGTCGCCAAGCGAGCTAAGACGATCGAAGACACGCGTATGAAGATTGCCGCAAAGCTTGAGAGACTAACAAACTGCGAGCGCGTCATTCTCGATGAGAAGCTCATCCGCGACGACGAAATCAGCAGCCTTGGGCTCAGCGAAGATGCCTTTCTGATCCTCGCGGGGATGCCATTGGCGCGTTTTGCGGACGCGCTGATGTGCTGGGCCTTCGCCCGCGCACTGAGTAGCAGCTATCATGTGCCGTGGCGCGACTATGGTTTTGTCGTGCAACACAATCGCCGCGACTGGTTCGAGACACGTACCGCGCTGCACAAAGCGGGAGAGTGCTTCGCGCACGACGACGCGTCGTCAAGCGCGCGCTGGGCCCTCGTTTATTTGTTGCGCGCGACCGGCGACCCCGAGGACGGCGACCGTGCCGAAGTGCTGGCCGAGTCGCTGATCGAGGACCGGCAGCGTTTCGAAGGGTGGCGGCTGATCGAGCGCTATTGCCCGACCGACCCCTGCGATCCCGCGTCCGAACGCCCCGAGGAAATTGCTGCGACGGCCGCACGTTATGAGGCGCTGGCACCGGCCGAATTGATGGTCAATCGTTGGGTGGGCGAGCAGGAGCATTTTCTGAGCGACGCAGAGCCCGGCGTGGCACGATTCGAACCGCAAGCAGCAGTGCGTCTGACCCGAGCGGTTCTGGAGGATCTCCTCATCCGGCCGAGCGGGATCGCGACGCTTGCGCTCAATTGGCTTCATAGCGCAGTTGCCCTGATCGAACCTTATATCCTTGACGCAATGCTTGAACGCGCTGCGGCGCTGTCGCGCCCCGACGAACCCAAACGCGGCGCTGGCGATAAGGACTGGGTGGTCTCGCAATATCTGCTGGTTGCCGCATTTTCGCATCTCGATGGAAATGCGCAGGCACGTGCGCTGCGCGATCTACCCGAACATGGCCCGCCGCTGCTGCAGCTAGACCGAGTGTTCCGGCCCGCAAGCGCAGACGCAGTTGACGAAGTGCTTGATCGCGCCATTCAGTCTGAGGAAGAGCATCGCTTGCTTATGGCGCTCGCCTTCGTGCGCAGTTCGGATTCGCCGCTCAGCGACGCGGCGATCAGCTGTATTCGACAGTTGATCAGTCATTCCAAGCCATCGGTACGGGGGCTGGCGATGCAGATTTCGGCTGACCATCCTGATGAGATGCAACTCGCCTCTTTCGTGGCGAGTGGATGGACCGCGACAACGCTTGATTCCCGCGAGGATTTCTACGAACGCTGGCACGGCTCGTCACTCATCCTTGCTGCTGCCGAGCGCCAACTCGTGACTCCTGCAGAGGCCGTGACCCGGATCATACCCGAGCGGTATGGTGACGCCGCTGAGCGCCTTGGCCATAGCGCCGTCGGTGTGCCGCTTGCCAACTTGCTGGTCCAGGCGACCGCGCGCGTTCTGGAAGCAACAATGCCGTTCCGGCCACCGCGTGTATCGCAAAATGACGATGAGGAAGCTGACGCCATCGCCCGCTTCTCGCTCGACGATGATGACGATGAACTCTCCTTCGACCAGCGCGTGTCGCGAATGGGCGAGAGCGACGAGGAATTTTCGGCCCGTCAGCAAGCCGGTTGGGATCGGTTTCAGGCGTTTGCGGATGCCCTGAACGAGAGCGGGGCTGAACTGATCTTACGCGACATCGGCTCCAAGACTCTCAACGCCGTCGCGGAGGTGAGCGGATCAACACTGCATGAGATGGCGCAGCAAATCCTTGCCTTGCCCCCGGCGCGCCTACCGCGCGTCGCGAACCTCGCGTCGCGAATCGCTCGGGCACTATCGGCCAGTGATCCCGCGACGGCGGTCGCGTTGTTTCGGGCATGCGAGGGCAGAGAAGGCTACTTGCGGATCACCCGCACGCAGGCCGGTGTGCCGTTGATGATCTGGGACGCGTGGCATAGCGCCAAGTCCGAGCCGATGGGGGCCTATTGGCGCGAGCGTCTGGAGAGCGCGTCTAGTGATCACGACCTTGCTACCGAAGTCCTAGCCGCCTGCCTCACGGGACATCAGGCTTTCCTCGAAGCGGAAGCCGAAGCCACAATCGCGTCAGGGCATCCGGTCCTCACTGCTCGGGCGCTCATGATCCTTGGATTTTGCGACCAAAGCCCGGTCGCCGAGGCTGCACTCGAGCGCCTTCGGAATTGTAAGGGACTGGTCGGGCAAGCAGCCGATGCCGCGCGCTTTGCTTATGAGCGCAACAGCTGGTCGCGTGTTTGGTATGATCGGCTGGTACAGACGAACGAGCCGGTCGAATTTTGGCGGTATGCGACGCTACTAGGCAAGATCGTCGATGCGCGCATGCTGCTATGGAATGCTGGGACTTCCAAAAGCGGTCTGATCGACCGCTTGGGATGGTCCTTAGAAAAGCCGATGTGTCGCCGCATCGACGCATGGAAGAAGAAGCGCAGTGACAAGCTGTTCGGCGGCAACCGGCCGCGCGAAATCTATCTGCCTGTCCGCCAGAACAGTGGCTTCGAAGGGCTGGAATGAATACGCACGTGGTCGTTTCGCCCCACTGGGCCCCGGCCTTCGCCGGGGAACACAGGTGGGGGTGGATCGGAGGGGCCGGCGCTCGCTTCCGAGCGCCGCCCCTGCCCGCTCAGTTGCGTAGGCTGTCGGGCACCACGCCGCCATTTTCCTCGAGCTTGGCGATCACCGCCTTGTGGAGCGCGATGTTCTGTTCCGCGGTGCCGGGTTCGCCGGTGTGCACGCCGAGCTCGTCGGCCAGTTGCTTGCGGGCGGCGAGGCTGGAATCGAGGCCGAGCAGGTTGAGCAGGTCGACGATCGACGTCTTGTAGTTGCCGCCGCCATTCTTCATCTCGGCCATGGCGCTGAGCACCGCGCCGACATCGACCTGTTGCGGCGACGCGGCGACCGGGGCCGCGGCGGGTGCGGCAGGGGCAGCGGCGGGGGGCGCGGCGGCGGGTGCCGGGCTGGCGGGGGCCGCGCTCTCATGATGGAAAATCTTGTCCATGATGCTGCCGAAGATGCTCATGTCGTCGCTCCGATGAAATCGAGGGTCGCGTGATCGCCCGGCCTGAACGCGGCGGTCGGGATATGGGTCCGCGCGGGAACATGCCCGCGCGTCAAATCGTTGTGCGCGCGGCAAATGTGCCCGAGCAGGAGACGGACCGATGAACCGAGCAACCGTGGCGCTTGCCGCCACCGCGGCGATGGCGCTGTCGTCGTGCGGCCCCAAGGCCCCGACGACCAACAGCACGACGATCGACAGCAGCGTGTCGAGCACCGACACGACGCTGACCAACGGCAACGACGTGGTGAACACCGCCACGCCGGCCGCGAGCCCGGCACAGGCCTTCGTCAATACCGCCGCGGCGAGCGACGCCTTCGAGATCGCCACGTCGAAGCTGGCGCTCGACAATGCGACATCGGCGTCGATCAAGAAGTTCGCGCAGCAGATGATCACCGCGCACGAGGGTTCGACCGCGAAGCTCAAGACGGTGACGGCCGGCCTGTCGCCCGCGCTGACGCCCGACCCGACGCTGACCTCGGAACAGCAGGCCAAGCTCGACGACATGAAGGGCAAGAAGGGCGCCGACTTCGATACCGCCTATGCCGCCGCGCAACAGGGCGGCCACCAGGCCACGCTCGACGCGCTCAAGGCCTATGCGGCGAGCGGCGACGTGCCGGCGCTGAAGGGCTTCGCCTCGGGGCTGGTGCCGACGGTGACGGCGCATCTCAACATGGCCAAGGCGCTGAAGTGATGTGAGCGACGCGTGCGGGTGATACCGCAGGCGGCCGTTCCGACAAGAAGAATTGGTTCACGCGGAGGCGCGGAGGCGCGGAGATTTCGTGTGCGGCGCCGTGCCGGGGTTCGGCGATGGATGAGGCGCGGCGCGGCGTCGCAGAAATCCGATTGCCGCTGGCAAAGGCAAGTCCTAGCGACACGACTGGCATGGATGTCGTCAAGATCACGCGGCTGATGGGTATCTCGCTGGCGGCGGCGCTGCTGGCGGTGCCCGGCGTGGCGGCGGCGCGGGGCGGCAAGATCGCCTTGACCTTTGACGACCTGCCGGCACTGACGCTCCTGCCCGACCAGCCCTATGTCGACTATCTCAACGCCACGATCCTGCGCAAATTGCGCCAGCATCACCTGCGCGCGATCGGGTTCGTCAACCAGGGCAAGGTCGAGGAACTGGTGCGCGACCGGCAGGTCGCCAATCTGGAACGCTGGCTGAAGGCCGGCATGGACCTGGGCAACCACACATTTTCGCACGAATCCGCCAATGCGATCGGCGCGACGGCCTATATCGCCGATATCGTGCGGGGCGAGCCGGTGATCCGCCGCCTGCTCGCCGAGCGCGGGCGGCGCATCGTGTGGTTCCGGCATCCCTATCTCGAAACGGGCTATCCTCCCCCGGCGCAGCGCGAGATCGACGCGTGGCTGCAGGCGCATGGCTATCGCATCGCCCCGGTGACGATCGATGCCGACGACTGGGAATTCGCCGAACCCTATGACGACGCGATCGCCCGGCACGACGCGGCCGCGCAGCATCGCATCATGGCCGAGTATCTGGCGCATAGCGCGAAGCAGATCGACTGGTCGCAGCGCAGCGCGCGGGTCCTGTTCGGGCGCGATATAGCGCAGGTCATGCTCCTGCACTGCACCCGGCTCAATGCCGATGCGCTCGACGCGCTGGCCGCGCTGTTGCGGCACGCGCATCTGCGCTCGGTCGACCTGGCGGAGGCGCTGCGCGATCCGGTCTATCGCCTGCCGGACCATTATGCCGGGAAGGACGGCATCGGCTGGCTCGAACGCTGGGCGATCGACCGCCATCGCGACCTGCCCGACGGCGACGAAGACCCGCCGGCGGACATCAAGGCGGCCTATGACCGGGTCGACAATGACCAGCGATGAGGGTGCGCCGGCGGTGGGCGGCGCAGATCGCCGACGGGGCGGGTAAGGAGTGTTCATGCGTTTGTTGATCTGTGCTGTTGTCGCCATGCTGCTCGGCGGCGCGACGCCGCGACCAGCCGAGCCGCCGGTGGTGCGCGTGCGGCTGGAGACGACGGCCGGTGCGATCGTGCTGGCGATCGACGTGCGGCATGCGCCCAGGACGGCGGCGAATTTCCTCGCCTATGTCGATGACGAGCGGCTCGACGGGACGCGCTTCTACCGCGCGTCACGGCGTGAAGGGCAGCCGGGCATCGGCTTCATCCAGGGCGGGATCGACACCGATGCGCGGCGGCGGCTGGAACCGGTCGAACTGGAGCCGACGAGCAGGACCGGCCTGCGCCACGTCACCGGCGCGATCTCGATGGCGCGCTATGACAGCCCGAATTCGGGCACGGCCAATTTCTCGCTGCTGACCGGCCCGCGCCCCGACATGGACGCACGGCCGGGCCATCCGGGCTATGCCGTGTTCGGCCATGTGGTGGGCGGGATGGATGTGGTGAAGCGCATCCTGGCGATGCCGACCAGCCCCGGCGGCGAGGGCGCCTTCAAGGGCGAGCTGCTGATGCGCCCGGTGACGATCACGCGCGCGGTGCGGCTGGACGGAACGGCCAAGCCGACCGGGCATGTGAAGGTGTGGAAATTGTTGCAGGGGGTGTGAGGCGCTTGAACGCCTGGAGGCCTCTCATTTGTCCAGCGACAGCATGATCGAACGCGCCTTTTTCGACCGTGACGCGGTGAGCGTGGCGCGCGCGCTGATCGGGGTCAGCGTGCTGGTCGACGGCACCGGCGGCACCGTCGTCGAGACCGAGGCCTATGACCCGACCGACCCCGCCTCGCACGCCTTTAACGGCCCGACCGCACGCAACGCCGCGATGTTCGGGCCGCACGGCCATGCCTATGTCTATCGTTCCTATGGCCTGCACTGGTGCCTGAATTTCGTCTGCCTGCCGGGCAGCGCGGTGCTGATCCGGGCGATCGAACCGGTCGCGGGACTCGCCGTGATGGCGGCGCGGCGCGGCGTGTCCGATCCGCGCCTGTTATGTGCGGGACCGGGCCGGCTGTGCCAGGCGCTCGGGGTGGATCGCTCGTTCGACGGGCTGCCGCTCGATGCGCCGCCTTTCGCGTTGTCGCCGGGCGTGGCGCTGGAGGTTGCCAGCGGACCGCGGATCGGCCTGACGCGGGGCGTCGAGACGCCGTGGCGGTTCGCGGCCAGGGGGTCGCGATTTTTGAGCCGGGCGATATAGCTCCCCGTCACGGACATGCAGGGTCGCACCCGCCCGCACGAGAACGGGGCGCGGTGACCATCGCCACCGCGCCCCGCGCGAACTCTGACCGGTAGCCGAATTACTCGGCGGCGACGGTGCCCTTGGCCGGGCGCGTGTCGCGGCGCTCGGCGATACGCGCCGACTTGCCGGTACGGCCGCGCAGATAATAGAGCTTGGCGCGCCGCACGGCGCCCTTGCGGACGACCTCGATCGACTCGACATTGGGCGAGTAGAGCGGGAAGACGCGCTCGACGCCCTCGCCGAAGCTGATCTTGCGCACGGTGAAGTTCGAACCCATGCCCTTGTTCGAGCGCGCGATGCACACGCCCTCATAGTTCTGGACGCGGGTGCGCTCGCCTTCGACGACCTTCACGCCGACCTTCAGCGTGTCGCCGGGGCGGAATTCCGGGATCTTCTTGGTCTCGAGAAACTTGGCGATGTTCTCGGCTTCAATCGTCTGGATGAGATTCATCTCATTCGTCCTTCGTCTG
>Ga0207676_10000895_pt1 | contig 23119 bp, 26 predicted proteins | sample KBSSwiS72_FD_184307 | JGI IMG/M metagenome (GOLD analysis project Ga0207676, IMG submission 184307) | Switchgrass rhizosphere microbial communities from Kellogg Biological Station, Michigan, USA - KBS Switchgrass S7-2 (SPAdes) (version 2) | ecosystem: Host-associated > Plants > Roots >...
CCATACCCGCGAGACGTCGGGTTCTACCTTCGTCGCGGTCAACATGGAGCGGGCCTGCAGCGCCTGCCATTCGCTCGCTTTCGATCAGATCGGCGGCACCATCCGCACCCTTCGCCACGGCGATCCGGCTCAAGTCGCAGCCGATATCCGCGCATTCTACCGTGCCGGAGTAACCCGGCCGGGCGTCTTCACGGGGATGGAGCGGCGCAGGCCGGGGGACTTCGCCACCGCGCGGGCGCGGATCGACTATGCCCAAACGACGACGATGCGCATTGGTAATGCCGATCAGGCGATACGCGCCGTATTCTCGAAGGGCGGCGCCTGCTTCGATTGTCACGTTGTGAGGCCGACGGGCAATCCCGTGACGCCGTTCAGCGTCGTGCCTCCACAGCTCAACGACCGTTACTTGCGCAAGGGCTGGTTCGATCATGCCAAGCATGAGACCGAGAACTGCACGAGCTGCCACGCGGTGAAGGGCTCGCATTTTGCAAGCGACGTCAATCTGCCGAAGATCGCCAAATGCCAGGAATGCCATGGCGGGCAGGATGCGCGGAAGGAGGTGCCCTCGAGCTGCGCGATGTGTCATGATTACCATCGCACCGGCTTCGCACCGTTACTGGTGCGTAACAGCCGCGTTCGTGGTAAGGACGGAGAATTTATCGGGGTTAAGGCGTTGAAGGAGGCGGGAAGCGGTATCTAGGGGGTTTACCGTATTTTAGAATCCGGTGTGCAATAGGTCACAGCGCCGGGTTCTAGTTCATGGTCAACCCGAACTGGGGAGTCGTGTCGGACCTTGGGGTTGGACCGGCGGTTTAAAGGACCGACGTCATGCTGATTGCGCAGTTGACCGATCTGCACATCGGTTTCGATTTCGACGATCCCGACGAACTTAACGTTCGGCGCGTGGCCGCGGCCATCACCTACGTCAAAAACCTGACGGTAAAACCCGATATGCTCATGCTGACGGGTGATCTTACCGATCACGGCGATTTCGCGAGTTACCGACGTCTTCGCGATCTGATCGCCGACTGCCCCTTCCCGGTCCATCTCGTTGTCGGCAATCATGACGATCGTGTCGCGATTTCCAAGATTTTCCCCGACCTCGAGGTGAACGACGGTTTCGTTCAATATGTGATCGATCGTGACGAGGTCCGCATCATCGTCCTCGATACTCTCGATGCCGGCCATCATGGTGGTGCCTTCTGCCAACGCCGGGCCAGCTGGCTGCGTGCTCGTCTCGCGGAGGTGCCCGGCAAGCCGGTGATGATTGTGCTTCACCATCCGCCGATCGAAACCGGTATTCCCTGGATGACCGCCAATCCTGCCGAAGCGTGGGTCAATGCGCTCGATCGTGCCATCGGCGATCGACCGAACGTCACGATGATCGCCGGCCATATCCATCGTTCGATAACGACCAACTGGCGAGGCCGCATTCTCGCGATCGCCCCTTCGACTGCTCCGCAGGTCGCACTCGAACTCGCCCCGATCGATCCCGCTGTCCCCGACGAGCGACCGATGATTGTCGCCGAGCAGCCTGGTGTCGCCCTTCATCTCTGGACCGGCCAATCTTTTGTGACCCATCATGCCCAGGTAGGATCGCCGGACGTGCTGGCGCGATACGACCGGAATCTCCAACCGCTGGTCAAGGCACTGGCCGAAGAACATTCGACGACCGAACGCGGCGCCGCCGCCGCCTGACGCCAAGCACCAAGGCTCGCTTAGCATCGCCGGAGCAAGCCGCAGGATATGTGTGCGGCCTGGATAGCCCCCAGTCTCTTCTGTTAGATCGCTATTTTCGGAAACCGGCGGCAGCTTTGCCGGGGATGATTAGGTGTCGACTGTTTGGCAGCGTCGAGCGTCTCTCGTCGCTCCTATCGCGCAAATGAGGCGAGTACGTCGATCAGCCATCTTCATCAGGCTGTGCGCCAAGGGCGCGGCTGTGCGCGGATGAAACTTGATCTCTGCGGCAAAGCTCACCGCTGGCTTGCCGATCGTCGGTTGCAAAATGTCGCCGAAATTGTTTCGGTGAGCTTACCTTCCTCGCGCTCGTGCGTTAGGCGGATATAAGCAAACTGAAGGTTGAGGAATGTCCCAGCTTATTGATGATGGAGAAGCCAGTCGCGGGGGCGGTCCCGCGAAACTCCCGGTGCCAGCCGAGGTCCAGGATGCCATCCGAACGCTGATCCGCTGGTCAGGTGATGATCCGGACCGCGAGGGGCTGCTGGATACGCCGGCGCGGGTCGGCCGGGCGTGGAAGGAATATTGCGTCGGATATAATGAGGATCCCGCGCTGCACCTCAGCCGCACGTTCGAGGAAGTCGGCGGCTACGACGAGATTGTTCTGCTGAAGGACATTCCGTTCCAGTCGCATTGCGAACATCATATGGCGCCGATTATCGGCCACGCGCACATCGCGTACCTGCCCAATCGTCGGGTCGTCGGCATTTCGAAGCTTGCACGCGTACTCCACGGCTTCGCCCGCCGCCTCCAGATTCAGGAACGGCTCACCGCGGAGATCGCAGACTGTATTTGGACGAATCTCGAACCGGTCGGTGTCGCCGTGGTCATTCACGCGTCGCACGCCTGCATGACCGCTCGCGGCGTTCGGACGCCTGGCGTGGGTATGACGACGAGCCGGATGATGGGCGTCTTCCGCGACGACGATCGGAGCCGTAAGGAAGTGCTGAGCCTGATGGGGCTCGGCTGACCGGAGCATTGTTCATGGTTCGACACTCGTTCGCCTTAGCCCTGATGGCTTTCTCCGGGCTGGCGCTGGCGGCAACGCCGACCGCGCAGCCGGCCCCCGTCGCGAAATCCACCGTAGCCAGGGCGCCGCTTCCGCTCGCGCCCGGGCCGCGCCGTATCGCCCTGTCTCCCGAAGGGCGGACTATCGCTCAAAAGATACTGGGCACGCCCGATCCGCGCGCAGCGCAGATCCAGAAGGACGCCGCGGAGTCGCGTCAGGAGATCGCTCGGATTGTCGCGTCCCCGGTCATCGACATAGACAAATTCGAGCTTGCGCTTCGGCGGGACGAAGCGCTGACGACGCAAATGCTGGCGGTTAAGAACGACCGGATGCTGACATTGCTGCGTGCTCTTCCTCCCGTGGACCGCAAGGCGTTCCTCGACACGCTGGTCAATCCTTCCCGGCCCCAGAATACGTCAACGACCCCAGCGCCTTGAACGGCCATCGTCCGTCTGGTTAGGTCAGGATCTGCCGCTTCCCAACAGCCGGCAGTAGCGCGCCGCCGGCGGTCCTGTTCGCTTTCATGTGCTCGAGCAAAGCTGGCCGCGAGCGGCTTGTGGCTAATTGCAACTCGACGCTGAGCTTTTGAAGCGTCGTGCAACAAAGCTTCTTTTTCCGCCGTAAACCCCGATATATGCCGATGATGACGTCCTGTGGCCCGAATGTTACGGATTCGAATTGATGAACGCTCAACCTCCCGGTCGTGGCCAGCATCTTCTTCTTGCCGATCGGCGTTTCGCAACGGGCTCCAGCCGGTTGGCACGGCTTCTTTCCCCCGGTTTCCAACGACTGCTCGACAGCATTGATGCCGGGCTGGAGGAAGGCGCCATCGAGGCAACATTGCCTGACGGCAGTTTCCGGGTGCTCGGCGCGCGCAATCCCGGCCCGGTGGCAATCGTGGAGCTCAAGAACTGGCGACCGCTGGTCCGGCTCGTGACCACCGGCTCGGTAGGTTGGTATCGCAGCTGGGCCGATGGCGAGTGGACGAGCCCCGACCCCGTGCCGATCTTCGACCTTTTCATGCGCAATAGGCACCCGCTCGGCGAGCTGGGCCGGGCGCAGGGACCGCTACGCTTCTTCAATCTGATCTGGCATGCGTTTCGCCGCAACAGTCGTGAGCAGGCCCGCCGCAACATCGCCTTCCACTATGATCTCGGCAATGATTTCTACGAATTATGGCTCGACAGGACGATGAGCTACAGTTCGGCCTTGTTCGCGGATCCGGCCGACCACTCCGAAACGCTCGAATCGGCCCAGCATCGCAAGATAACCGCTCTGCTCGATCGCCTCGACCTGGAGCCCGGCAGCAGCCTGCTGGAGATTGGCTGCGGATGGGGCGGCTTGGCGGAGGTCGCCGCTCGCGAATATGGCGCCGATGTCACCGGTATCACGCTTTCCGTCGAGCAAAAGACATGGTCAGACGAGCGTCTAAGGCGCGCGGGCATGGCCGATCGGGCGCGCTTCGATATCTGTGATTATCGTGACGTTTCAGGCCAGTATGACGCGATAGCGAGCGTCGAGATGGTCGAGGCGGTGGGCGAGCAATATTGGCCGGCCTTTATGGAGGCAATCGCCCGAACACTGAAGCCGGACGGCAAGGCCGCGATCCAGTATATCGAGATCGACGACGCGATCTTCGACAGCTATCGGACCGACGCCGATTTCATCCAAACCTATATCTTTCCAGGCGGCATGCTGATCTCCGAGAGCCGCTTCCGCGCAGCGGCGGAGAAGGCGGGCTTACGATGGGAAAATGCCCATCGGTTCGGGCTTCATTATGCGGAAACGCTCAGGCGCTGGCGCGAGGCGTTCGATCGGGCGGTTGCCGAGGACCGGCTGCCGTCGGGCTTCGACGACGCATTCGTGAAGCTTTGGCGTTTCTACCTGATGTATTGCGAGGGCGGCTTCGCCGGCGGCGGTATCGACGTCGCGCAGGTCACGCTGGTGAAGGCGTAGCGAGCGTCAGCCGTCGACGCGCATCCGAAGGCCGCTCTCGAACCCGCCCTCGACCAGCCGCAGGATCGCCTCGCCAACCGCGGCCGGCTCTTTCACCGAGGCTGGATCCTCTCCGGGATAGGCACTGGCCCGCATCCTGGTGCGGGTCGCGCCTGGATCGACGAGCGCCACCTTGATCTTGCTTATTCGTCCCACCTCCTGGCCGTAGGCGCTGAGCAGATGCTCGAAGCCGGCCTTCGAAGCTCCATAGCCGGCCCAATAAGGGCGTGCCTGTCCGGCGAGCGACGACGTCACGCCTATCAGGCTGGCATCGGATGAGGCGCGGAGCAGCGGATCGAGATGCGCGATGAGCTGTTGCTGAGCCATCACGTTGAGGGTCAGGATGCGCGCGAATTCCTTGGCATCGATGGCGGGGACCGCAGCGAGCGTGCCGAGCATCGCCGCGTTGAGCACGAGGATGTCGAGCGATTGCCAGCGTGCCGACAGAGCTTCTGCCAGCCGGGCGATGCTATCATTCTCGACAAGGTCCAGCGGTGCGATCGTGGCGGAGCCGCCCCCTTTGTGAATGCGCTCCTCGACCTCCTCGAGTCCCCCGGCTGTGCGCGCGATCAGCACGACATGGGCGCCGGCGCGCGCGAGCGCTTCGGCCGTCGCGGCACCTATGCCGCGCGAGGCGCCGGTGACCAGCGCCAGCCGGCCGGAAAGGGGAGGGGCCATCGATTATGCCTTCGTGTCGAGAATTCAGGCGTGCACGCGCTCGCCATGGAGGGCGAGCTGATCGGTCGACTGCATCTCCTCCTGGTCCGTCAGGCGGGTCGGATAGTCCCCAGTGAAGCAGGCGTCGCAATGATTGGGTGCACGATCGTCGCGCCCATCTTCCCCGAGCGCCTTGTACAGGCCGTCGATCGAAAGAAAGGCGAGGCTGTCCGCACCGATATAATTGGCCATCTCGGCGACATTCATCTGCGCCGCCAGGAGCTTGCCTCGCTCGGGTGTGTCGACCCCATAGAAGCAGCTATGTCGGGTGGGCGGGCTGGCGATTCGAAGGTGAACCTCGCGCGCGCCTGCGTCACGCAGCATCTGGAGGATCTTCACGCTGGTCGTGCCGCGCACGATCGAATCATCGATGAGGACGACCCGTTGGCCGTCGATCAATGCGCGATTCGCGTTGTGCTTGAGCTTGACGCCCAGGTGGCGAACCTGGTCGCCGGGCTGGATGAACGTCCGGCCGACATAATGCGACCGGATGATGCCCAGTTCGAAAGGGGTGCCGGACTGCTGGGCGTAGCCGATCGCAGCAGGCGTACCCGAATCGGGTACCGGAACGACCAGATCGGCCTCGACACCGCTCTCGATCGCCAGCTGGGCACCGATCCGCTTGCGCACCGAATAGACGGAAGAGCCATCGACGATCGAATCGGGGCGCGAGAAGTACACATGCTCGAAGATGCAGGGGCGGGGACGAACCTCTCCGAAGGGTCGGATTGAGCGCAGCCCGTTCTCGGCGAGGATGACCAACTCGCCGGGCTCGACCTGCCGGATGAAGGTGGCGCCGACGACGTCGAGCGCCACGGTTTCCGAGGCGAAAATATAGGCGTCGCCGACGCGACCGAGCACCAGAGGGCGGACGCCAAGCGGATCGCGACAGGCGATCATGCCCTCCGGGGTCATACAGATAAGCGAATAGGCGCCCTCGACCTGCTTCAGGGCATCGATGAAGCGGTCGAGCAGCGTCCGGTATTTCGACATTGCTACGAGGTGGATGATTGTCTCGGTGTCGCTGGTCGACTGAAAGATCGATCCGCCACGCACGAGTTCGCGGCGCAGCTTGACGGCATTGGAGATGTTGCCGTTATGCGCGATTGCGAAGCCGCCGGAGCTCAGTTCGGCAAACAGCGGCTGCACGTTGCGCAACGCCGTCTCACCGGTCGTCGAATAGCGGACATGCCCGCAGGCCACCCGGCCGGGCAGTGCCCTTATCACTTCGTCCCTGTCGAAATTGCCGGCGACATGCCCCATGGCACGGTGCGTATGGAAGGCGTGGCCATCCCAGCTGGTGATGCCGGCAGCCTCCTGCCCGCGATGCTGGAGCGCATGCAGGCCAAGCGCGACCATGGCTGAAGCGGTCTCGGCACCCCAGATCCCAAAAATTCCGCACTCTTCGTGCAGCTTGTCATCTTCAAAAGGATGCGTGGTGAGCATCGCGAATCCCATCGCGGTGGCCGATGCGAGGCATATAGGCGCGGGGAACGGCTTTGTCGCCCCGCTGTCACAATATTTGTGCCAACGGCCAAGACTTGCCTGATCGATCGCTTTCGAGCATCGCCGCTTGATGGACCAGGATCGCGAACAGGGCAGCGCGCTTGACCCGCGCTATGACGCCGCAGGCTTGATTACCGCCGTGGTCACCGATCATCGCAGCGGGGATGTGCTGATGGTCGCGCACATGAACGCGGAAGCGCTATCCGCGACGCTGACGAGCGGCGAGGCGACCTTCTTCTCGCGCTCGCGCGGGCGGATCTGGAAGAAGGGCGAGACGAGCGGTCACGTCATGCGCGTAGTCGAAGCCCGGATCGACTGCGATCAGGATGCGATCTGGCTGCGCTGCGAGCCTGCGGGGCCCGCCTGTCATACCGGCGAGCGCAGCTGCTTTTATCGCAGGATCAGCAGTGCCGCCGGCGCGCTCGAGCGATAAGGAAGGCTGCCCTCCGCGGTGGTGGCGGGATAGACCATAGTCGAATGTTTCGCCCATGTCGGTCTGTTGCACCGAGCCCTTAAGGAAAACTACTATGCTCCTTGTCAGGGTCAGGTGGTTCGATGCCTCATACAGATTGCGTTTCCGCCCATCCGCTCAGGCCGACCGAAGCGGAGGCGTTCAGTATCGGCGAGCTTACCCGCGAGTTCGGCGTCACGCCGCGTACTTTGCGCTTTTATGAGGAAGAGGGGCTTATCGCCCCGCGTAGGGACGGTGCCGCGCGCATCTATTCGCGACGTGATCGCGCGCGGATTGCGTGGATCCTGCGGGGCAAGCGGGTTGGCTTTAGCCTCGACGACATCGGCCAAATGCTCGATCTCTACGATCTCGGTGACGGTCGGGCCATGCAGCGCGCTGTGGCGGCGCAGCGCTGCCGTGATCGTGCCGCAGTGCTGATAAAGCAGTTGGCCGATCTCGAGGCGACGATCGAGCAGCTTTCGCAGTTCGCCGATAGCCTCGAACGAGAAGGCAAGGCCGGCTAAGCGAGCCGTCGCTTCGGCCAACCAAAACGGAACGCGGTTAACCCATATTCACCGTTCCCGACCCCCGGTCTCTGTGTCACCTTGCCCGCATGACGAACGGACCCACTGAGATTCGGCTGCGGGGCAGACTTATCAACAGCCTCTATACCGAGGCGATGCTGCTCGCCGACGAAGCGCGTGCCTATTTCGACCATAAGGGACGCGAAGACCGGGAGCATCTCGATCCTTTGGCGCGCGTGTCGCTCAGCTGCGAGTCGCTGAAGATCACGTCGCGTCTCATGCACATCCTTGCCTGGCTGCTGACCGAGCGCGCGATCGAACTTGGACAGATGGGCGACGCCGACGCTGCCGCGGCCTCTCGCCGGCTTGGCGAGGCGGCCACGACCGATCCCGCCGCGGTCCGAGGCCTTCCCGACCAGGCCCTTGCGCTGATCGGAGCGAGCCAGGACCTATATGCGCGCGTCCGCCGTTTCGAGGTGGAAGGCGCAGGCGACGCCCCGGCGATGAGCCCCGCGCTGAATCTGCTCAATCGGTTGGAGCGGGCATTCTGAGGTTCAGCGTGACGGACGCCAGCTGATCAAACGCCACAGATAGAAGGCCGCGAGCGCGAGCAGGAGCAGCGTCGAACCGACGCCGAGCCAGGCCTCCATCTCTGCGAACCGCGTACCGAGCACCCAGCCTCCGATCGCCAGCATCGCCGACCAGCCGATAGTGCCGAGCGACGACCATAGAAGGAACGGCGCCACCCGCATGCGCATCAGCCCGGCGGGTATCGAGATCAGCGAGCGCACCGTCGGCAGCATGCGGCCGATCAACACGAACAGATAGCCGTGCCGCATGAACCAACGCTCGCCGCGAACGACCTCGTTCCAGTCCATCGTCAGCCAGCGGCCATAGCGCTCGATTAGCGGTTTGAGCCGGGCCATGCCGAGCGCTCGGGCGGCGCCGTACCAGAAAAAATTGCCGAGCATGGCGCCCGCGCTGCCGACGAGGATCACCCCGGTCAGCGAAAAGCCGCCCTTCGCCGCCTGCAGCCCGGCCATCGACATGATGATCTCGGACGGAATAGGCGGGAAGACGGTTTCCAGGAACATCAGCAGGAAGATACCGAGATAGCCGCCCTGGGCGATGAGTTCCTGCACCCAATCCGTCATGCTCTGCTTCCCTTCGCGATCCTGGCCTCGATCGCATCCCATATCAGCGCCGGCGTGTCGGTCCCGTTAAATCGATCGATGGCGACGATCCCGGTCGGTGAGGTGACGTTGATCTCGGTCAGGTGGCCCGCGATCACGTCGATCCCGACGAACAGCAGCCCGCGCGCCGCGAGATCGGGGCCGAGCGCCTCGCATATCTCGATCTCGCGAGAGGTCAGCTCGGTGGCGTCGGCGCGTCCCCCCGCGGCGAGGTTCGAACGGATCTCACCCGCCTTGGGCAGGCGATTGATCGCGCCCGTCGCCTTGCCGTCCACCAGCACGATCCGCTTGTCACCCAGGGACACATCGGGAAGGAAGGCCTGAACCATGAATGGCTCGCGCCAGACCTGGCCGAACAGCTCGGTCAGGGCAGCCAGGTTGGCGTCGTTGCGGCCGACATGGAAGACCGCCGATCCCGCGTTCCCATACAGCGGCTTCACCACCACCTCGCCATGCTCGGCATGGAAGGCACGCGCATCCTCGAGCCGGCGGGTGATCATCGTCGGCGGCATGAAGCGCGCATAATCGAGCACGAACAGCTTCTCGGGGGCGTTCCGCACCGAGGCGGGATCGTTGACGACCAGCGTATGGGGCTGGATTCGCTCGAGCAGGTGCGTCGCGGTGATATAGGCGAGATCGAACGGGGGGTCCTGTCGCATCAGCACCACGTCGATGTCGTCGACCAGATCGAGCACCGCCGCCTCGCCGAGCGCGTAATGATCGCCTTCGACCCGCTGAAGCCGAACGATCGGGCGAGCCGGCGCGGTGACGCGACCGTTGCGGTAGCAGAGGTCCGCCGCCCGATAATGCCAGAGCCGATGTCCGCGCGGGATCGCGCCGAGCATGATCGCGAAGGTCGAATCGCCGTTGATATTAATCGAGTCGAGCGGATCCATCTGGACGGCGACATTCAGGGACATGGGCTGCTCCAGCGATCTCGGCGCCTACCTAGGCGGTGACGGTAGGGGGTGCAATGGGGCGCCATCCGATCGTCGCGCTTACCCACGCCAGACATTCGGCAGATGGACGGGCAGCCGCCACGGCCGCACCAGCATCACGTCTATCCGGATCACCTCAGCCCCGCCGCAGTGGAAGGCCGCCCACGCTTCGGCGGCGGCGGCGACGCGACGCAGACGATAGTCGTCGATCGCGAGGGCCAGAGCGGCCTGGTCGCCCCTCGTCTTCACCTCGACAAAGGCCAGCGTTCGGGCGCGCCGGGCGATCAGGTCGATCTCGCCCCCGCGCATTCGCACGCGCTCGCCGACAATGCGCCAGCCGTGGAGGCGCAGCCACCATGCGGCCGCGCATTCGCCCCAGCGGCCGCGGCGTTCGGCGGCGGCTCTAGACATCGGGCCGGGGTTTCAGAATGCCGCCTTTTCAGACGAGTTGTCCGTGCAAAACCGCATCAGCTTCCTTCGCGATTCCTGATCGCCATTGCGCGGGCGTAAAGGTCGCGGCGATCGACACCCGTTGCTTTGGCGACTTCTCCAGCCGCCTTGGCGGTTGGGAGGCGTTCGAGCGCATCGCGAAGCAGCGCATCGATATCCGAAGCGCTCGGTGCGGCGGACTTGCCCGGCGGGCCGACGACGACGACGATCTCACCCTTCGGCGCCTCCTCGGCATATCGCGTAGCCAGTTCGGCGAGCGAGGCGCCCACGCATTCCTCGAATCTCTTGCTGATCTCGCGGGTAACCGCCGCCTGGCGCTCACCCAGACCGTCGGAAAGCGCCCGAAGCGTGGCGCCGAGGCGGGGGCCGGATTCGTAAAGGATCAGCGTCGCGTTGACGGCGGAGATCTCAGCGATAGCCTCGGCGCGGGCTTTCGCTTTCGAAGGAAGGAAGCCGAGGAAAAGGAAGCGGTCGGTCGGCAGGCCCGCGAGCGTCAGCGCGGCGACCGCGGCGCAGGGCCCCGGGATGGTGGTCACGGCGATGCCGGCCGCCCGCGCATCGCGAACGAGCTTATAGCCGGGATCCGAGATCAGGGGCGTGCCCGCGTCGGACACCAGCGCGATGGCGTCGGTCGCCATCCGCGCGATCAGCACGGGGCGCACCTTGTCGGCGTTATGATCATGATAGGGCAGCATGGGCCTTTTCGTGCCGATATGATTCAAGAGCTTGGCGGTGACACGGCTGTCCTCTACCGCTATCGCGTCGGCGCGACACAATATCGATGCGGCGCGGGGCGACAGATCGCCCAAATTGCCGATCGGCGTGGCCACGATATAGAGGCCGGGGGGGAGGGGCGCCCCGGCGTCCGAAACGATGCCGGCAAGTGGGTCGGCGGGCTGGTTCATAAGGTTTGAGTAGATGGCAGAGGCTCCCGCGTACAGGCAATCTCCCCTCGGTATTTTCGGCAAGGCGATGCTCGGCCTCTCGGTGCTGCTCGCGGGCTGCACGGTGGTGCCCAAGTCCAGTGGTCCCGCGACGCCGCCGCCGCCGGTCGAAAAGCCGCGCAGCGAGCTGCCCGACGACCAGATGCGCAACCGGGTTGCGCTGCTCGTGCCGCTGAGCGGCACCAACGCGTCCGTGGGCCAATCCATCGCCAATGCCGCGACGATGGCGCTGATCGACACCGGCAACACATCGGTGCGGATGACGACCTATGACACCGCGACCGGCGCCGCCGCCGCCGCGCAGCGCGCGCTGGCCGATGGCAACAAGCTGTTCCTGGGGCCGCTCCTGTCCGAGGATGTCGCCGCGATTTCCCCGGCCGCGCGCAAGGCCGGGATTCCGGTCATCTCCTATTCGAACGACGCGACGGTCGCAGGCGACAGCATCTATGTGATGGGCTTCTCGCCGGCGCAGGCGATCGACAGGGTCGTCCATTATGCGCGCGGACACGGCATCAAGCGCTTCGCAGCGCTGGTACCGGGCGGCGGCTATGGCCGCAATGCCTCGACCGCGATGATCCGGTCGGTCGAAAATGCCGAGGGTTCGCTCGTCGCGATGAAAAGCTATGACCGGGCGAAGCCCCAGGCGCTCGAACGCGCGGTCGCCGATCTCGGCCGGGATCAAGGCTATGACGCGGTGCTGATCGCCGACAGTGCGCGGCTCGCGCTGGCGGTCGTTCCGCTTGTCCGCAAGAGCTCCAGCCCCCAGGCTCGTATCCTTGGCACTGAATTGTGGGCGACCGAGCCCAGTGCCCTGAAGGCGGCGACACTGGGTGGCGCCTGGTTCGCGAGCGTTCCGGACGACCGCTATCGCCAACTCGCGGTCGCCTATCGCCGCCAGTTCGGCAAGTCGCCGTTCCGGCTCGCGAGCCTCGGCTACGATTCGATGCTGCTGGTGGTGAAGATATCGCGCGACTGGAAGCCCGGTGCACGCTTCCCGCAAACCGCGCTGCGCGACGAGGACGGTTTCGTCGGCGTCGACGGGGCGTTCCGCTTCGGCCCGAGCGGCGTTGCCCAGCGTGCGCTCGCGGTGCAGGAGGCGAGCCCGGCAGGCGTGAAGACCGTCTCCCCGGCGCCCGCCAGTTTCAAGGAGTGAGGGGTTCGGCTCGGGCGGCGTGCGGGCGGGGCCACAGGACAATCCTCCTCCGTCACCCCGGACTTGATCCGGGGTTCCGCTTCCTTCGGGCAGGGAGGAAGAAGAAGAAAAGCGGGACCCCGGCTTTCGCCAGGGTGACAGGAGGTAACAGGCCAGCAACCTTGCCGTCGCGGCCGGGCTCGTCGCGCGCAGATAGCGGGCGATGTCCCTGATCCGGGCCGACTTGAGGCCATGTTTCCAGGCATTGCGGTTGCCGCGCGGCGCCCCGCTGCCCTTGCCGCCATGCATCCGGCAGCGCGCGCGGCCGTGGATCGCCGGCGAACGGCATGGCGAACCGCCGCGGGTGCGCGCGCCACAGCGGGGCGCCGCGGCCAGGATCGCCGGTTGCGGACCGCCCCCGGCAGTCCGTCGATCGCCCTCGATATGCGGGTGCATGGGGTTGATGGGCGAATTTTTCATTTTTCGCCGGCGTGGGCGTAGCGCCCGTTGCGGCGAGTGGCGCGATCGGCGCGGGCGATCGCCTCCATAGAAGACCGGCAACCGGCCTGTGCACGCAGCGCGAGACGGATATAGCCCTGCGCTTGATAGAAGCTGTCCCTCTGACAAAGCTGCGCGCTGTGTTCCATCATGTCCTGGAACAGGACGTTGAGCGCGTTCGCATGCTCGCGCATCATTTCGGTCATCATGTCGATCGGATCTTCGGGCCAGTGGGCGGGCTCGGCGGGGGCGGGGTATTCAGGGGCGACGATCTCGGTTGCAGGCGTGGTCATGGGCGCGCAGTCTCCGGGCAAAGGCCCCGCGTGCATAGCAGGATAGAGAGAACAAATCAAGAACGATGGTTGGGCGGCGATGCTCGCTGTCGTCGCTCCTGTCTCGGGCCGACCGGGCGGAGCGGGACCCCGGATCAAGTCCGGGGTGACGAAGGGGAATGTAGCGCCCCATCCCGGTCACCCCGGGCTTGACCCGGGGTCCCGCTTGTCTTTCCTGTCGCTCATGGAGCATCGCGGCGGTTGGGTGTACATCATGGCCGATCGGTATCGCGGCGCGATCTATGTCGGGGTTACCGCCGATCTGGCAGCCCGCATCCACCAGCATCGCACCGGGGCGGGATCGGATTTCTGCAAGCGCTATGGGCTCGATCGGCTGGTGTGGGCAGAGCAGGCGGGTTCGATCAGCGAGGCGATCACGCAGGAGAAGCGGGTCAAGCGCTGGCGGCGCGCGTGGAAATTCGCGCTGATCGAGCGGGGGAATCCCGAATGGCGGAATCTGTTCGAGATGATCCTGTGAAGGGGAAGAAGCGGGACCCCGGATCAAGTCCGGGGTGACGAAAGAGAATGTAGCGCCCCCACCCTGGTCACCCCGGACTCGATCCGGGGTCCCGCTTGTCTTAACCGACCAAGGGGGCATCGGGCCCGGTCCATTTGCTGGGCGGGCAGATTTGCTATATATGTATAGCGGAAAGGACCGGACGATGCTGGCGGTAAGGCTCGACAAGGCGCTGGAGGAGAGGCTGGAAGCGCTAGCGGCGCGGACGGGGCGGACCAAGACATTTTATGCGCGCGCGGCGATCGAGGCACATCTCGACGATCTGGAGGATTTCTACCTGGCCGAGGAGCGGATGGCGTCATTTCGGGACGGGGAGGCAATTCCGCTGGAGACTTTGAAGGCCGGGCTTGGCCTGGCGGATTGAATTCCATCCAGATGCGGCGAAGGAGCTGCGGCGGATCGACCGGAGCGCGGCGGCGCGGATCGTCACGACACTGGAAAGGCGGATCGCCACACTGGACGACCCCCGCATGCTCGGCGAGGCGCTGAGAGGCGAGCATATGGGCTATTGGCGCTGGCGCATCGGCGACTATCGCGTCGTGGCGCGGATCATCGACGAGCGGATCACCATATTGGTTGTGCGAGTGGGGCATCGGCGTGAGGTCTACCGCTGAGCGCGGCCGGTGTTCGGAAGGAAGCGGGATCCCGGATCAAGTCCGGGGTGACCAGGGTGGGCGGCGATGGCGCCGTGCTCGCTCACACCGCGACGATTTCCGCCAGGATCGCGTCGAGGAGCGGCATGCCGGCTTCGGTCAGGCCGAGGTGATCTGGGGTACGCCAGAGCAGGCCATGGTCGATCAAGCGCGCGGTCTTCGCGGCGTCGAGCAGCGCGGCTTCGGGGAGGTCCGCCAGCGCGGCGATGCGGGCGGGGGCGATTCCTTCGGCGAGGCGCAGGCCCATCAGCAGCGCTTCCTGCGCGCGGGCCTCCGGGCTGAGCGGTTCTTCGCTTTCGATGCCGTGGCCGAGTGCCGCGACGCGGTCCAGCCAGTTCTCCGGCTTCTTGCGGCGCAGCGTTGCGAGGCCGCGGCGCCGGCCGTGCGCGCCGGGGCCGATCCCGGCATAGGTGCCGTAGCGCCAATAGGTCAGATTATGGCGGCTTTCGGCGCCGGGGCGGGCGTGGTTCGATATCTCATAGGCGGGCAGGCCTGCGGCGGCGGCGCGGGCGCGGGTGAGATCGAACAGGTCGGCGGCGCGATCGGGATCGAGCGTCGGCAGATCGCCCTTCGCCTGCAGCGCCGCGAAGCGGGTGCCGGGTTCGATGGTGAGCTGATAGAGCGAGAGATGTTCGGTGCCGAAGCCGAGCGCGCGATCGAGTTCGGCGGACCAGGCGTCGGCTGTCTGATCGGGACGGGCATAGATCAGGTCGAAGCTGGTGCGGGCGAAGGCTGCCTGGGCGGTATCGAGCGCGGCGAGCCCCTCGGCGACGTCGTGCGCGCGGCCGAGCCAGCGGAGGCTCTCGTCATCAAGCGCCTGGAGGCCGAGCGAGACGCGGTTGACCCCGGCGTAGGCGAGATCGGCGAAGCGCGCCGCCTCGACCGAGGAGGGATTGGCCTCGAGGCTGATCTCGATGTCGGAAGCGGTTGCCCAGTGGCCGGTCGCGGCGTCGATCAGCGCGGCGACGGTCTCGGGCGGCATCAGCGAGGGCGTGCCGCCGCCGAAGAAGATCGAGGTCAGGCGATGGCCGGGAAGCAGCGCGGCCTCGTGCGCGAGGTCGCTGAGCAGCGCGGCGCGCCAGGCGGCCTGGTCGACGCTGTCGCGGACATGGCTGTTGAAGTCGCAATAGGGACATTTGGAGACGCAGAACGGCCAGTGGATGTAGAGGGCGAGGGAGTTCCGCATTGCGCGGCTGGCCTGAGAGAAGCGGGACCCCGGGTCAAGCCCGGGGTGACGGAAGCTGTGAAGAGAAATCCTTTTCACGTCACCCCGGGCTGGACCCGGGGTCCCGCTTGATTTCGAAGGTTCAAGGGAGCGAGCGGGACCCCGGATCACGTCCGGGGTGACGATCCGCAGGTCGGCAGGGGGGACGGCCGGAGATCAAAAAATCGCTGCGACCAGTTTCGCGAAGGCGTCCGCCCGGTGGCTCATCGCGTGCTTGGCTTCGGGGGCCATCTCGCCGAACGTCCGCTCGTGGCCATAGGGCACGAACATCGGATCGTAGCCGAAGCCCCGATCACCGCGCGGGGGCCAGGTCAGGAGGCCGTCGACGCGGCCTTCGAAGGTTTCGACATGCCCGTCGGGCCAGGCGACCGAAAGCGCGCAGACAAAATGCGCGTCGCGGCCGGCCTTGTCGCCGGCTTCGAGCATTTGCGCGTGGACACGGCGCATCGCCTCCGCGAAATCGCGGCGACCGTCCTCGAGTTCGGCCCAGCGCGCCGAAAAGATGCCCGGATCGCCGCCGAGCGCTTCGACGCACAGGCCGCTATCGTCGGCAAGCGCGGGCAATCCGGTAAGATCGGCGGAAAAGCGCGCCTTGAGCTCCGCATTGGCGGCGAAGCTGGTGCCGGTCTCCTCGGGCTCGGGGACGCCCAGCGCCGCGGCCGATATCGGCTCGATCCCGTGCGGCGCGAGCAACTCGGCGATCTCACGGAGCTTGCCCGCATTGTGGCTGGCGATGACGAGGCGCCCCGGACCGAGCTTGCGATGCGGAAGCTCCCGCGTTCCGTTCACCGCCCGACCGCCTTGCGCTGCGCCGCGAAGATCTCGGTGCAGCCGATGCGGGCGAGGCGCAGCAGGCGCAGCAGCGCCTCCTCGTCATAGGTCGCGCCCTCCGCGGTCGCCTGCGCCTCGGCGATATTGCCATTGTCGAGCAGGACGAAATTGGCGTCGGCATGGGCGTTCGAATCCTCGATATAGTCGAGGTCGAGCACCGGCGTGCCCTCATGGATGCCGCAGGAAACCGCCGCGACCTGCGCGGTGATCGGATCCTCCGCGAGCGCGCCCGCGGCCAGCAGCTTGTCGATGGCGAGGCGCAGCGCGACCCATCCTCCGGAGATCGCGGCGGTGCGGGTGCCACCATCGGCCTGGAGAACATCGCAATCGACTACGATCTGGCGCTCGCCGAGCTTCGCCATATCGACGACCGCACGTAAGGATCGTCCAATAAGACGCTGGATTTCCTGTGTTCTGCCGGATTGTTTCCCCTTAGCCGCCTCGCGGCTACCGCGCGTATGGGTCGCGCGCGGCAGCATGCCATATTCGGCGGTCACCCAGCCCTGGCCCTTGCCGCGCAGGAAGGGCGGCACCTTCTCCTCGACCGATGCGGTGACGAGGACGCGGGTATCCCCGAACGAAATGAGCACCGATCCTTCGGCGTGGACGGTGAATCCGGTGTCGATTTTGATCGCCCGCATCTGATCTGGGGCGCGGCCCGATGGTCGCATGATGGTCCTCTCTAAGGTGCGGTCGCGTCATAGGCACGGTGGGGGCTTGTTGGAAGGGGCTTGCGGCCATTATCTAAGGGATGTGAGCGGCCAAGCGATATCCGAGTTGTCCGACCGGGCGCGCGAAGTGTTTCGCGTCGTCGTGGAGAGCTATCTCGATTCGGGCGCACCGGTCGGCTCGCGGACGATCTCGAAACTGTCGGGGCTGAACCTGTCGCCGGCATCGATCCGCAACGTGATGCAGGATCTCGAGGAGCTGGGCCTGCTCGAGGCGCCGCATACATCGGCGGGGCGCATGCCGACGCAGATCGGCCTGAGGCTGTTCGTAGACGGCATGATGCAGGCGGCGGAGCCCTCCGCGGAGGAGCGGGCGGCGATCGAGGCGCGGACGTCGCGCCACGGTCCGATCGAGGAGGCGCTGGTGCAGACCAGCGCAATCCTGTCGGGCCTGTCGGCCTGCGCGGGGATCGTGCTGGTACCGCGGCGCGAGCCGGTCCTTCGGCAGCTCAGCTTCGTGCCGCTGTCGCATGAACAGGCGGTGGTCGTGATGGTCGGCCAGGACGGCAGCGTCGAAAATCGGGTCGTGGCACTGCCGTCGGGGATGCCCGCCTCGGCGCTGGTCGAGGCAGGAAACTTCATCAGCGAGCGGCTGAGCGGACTGACGCTGAGCGAAGCGCGCGCGCGGATCGAGCGCGAGATCGGCCGCGAGCGTGCCGCGCTCGACCAGGCGGCGGCGGCGCTGGTGCGCGATGGCCTGGCGGTCTGGTCGCAGGACGGCAGCGATCGTCCGGTGCTGATCGTGCGCGGCCAGGCCAATCTGATCGACCCGCTCGCCGCCGCGGATCTGGAAAGGGTACGCCAGCTGCTCGACCAGATCGAGGGCAAGGAGGAGATCGCTGGGCTGCTCGACAGCGCGAGGGCGGGGCAGGGGATGAAGATCTTCATCGGATCGGAGAACAAGCTGTTCTCGCTGTCGGGATCTTCGGTGATCGCGGCGCCCTATCATGGCGGCGACGGCCGGGTGGTCGGCGTGGTCGGGGTGATCGGGCCGACGCGGCTGAACTATGCGCGAATCGTGCCGATGGTCGATTTCACCGCGCAGGCGCTGACTCGGATGATGGCGTGAAGCGATCCGGCGCCGACGCGCCGGATCAGTTTATATTCTGCGGGCCGCTCTTGGAGACGAGCGCCATCACCGCCTCCTCGTCTATCTCATATTCGAACTGAACCCCGAAGCGGTTGCCGTCGACCCAGCGGACGACACCTGGCACTTCAAAATTCTGGCGTTCGAGCAGCAGTTTACAGCCGACGGGCGGCGGCGGCGAGGCGCTGAGCATCGCGCCGCTCTGCGAGAGGTCGAGCAGCACGCCAGGTGCTTCGCCATGCACCGAAATGAAGGTGGCCGCGAGCATGATGCGGTGACGCCCGTGACGGCGAATCTCCACATGCTCCCTTTGACTGGCGAACCCCATCTGCCCCGTTTCCGTCAAACTTGTCTGCACCGCCATCTTCGCCGAACATCGCTAATGAAGTCCTAAAAAGAGATGTTGCCGACATATTTCTTCGAGAATTTCCGAACTCTGCTACTGTCGCCCGATGAGCGAGCCTCCGAGCGCGGATCCGGCGCCGGCCGGTCGGAACACATCCTCGCCGCGGCAGCCGATGGGCGGGCCCGCGGGCGGGGACATCGTGCTTCGCCATCGCCTGTCGACGCGGGTCTGGCACTGGATCAACGCCTTCACGCTGTTCCTGATGCTGATGAGCGGATTAATGATCTTCAACGCCCATCCGCGTCTCTACTGGGGCGACTATGGCGCCAATTTCGATCGCGCCTGGCTCGAGATCGGGGCGGAGGGTGAAAGCGGGCTGCTCCGTGTGGCCGGTTATCGAATCGAGACGACCGGCGTGCTCGGCCTCTGGAAGGATCCGGACGGGGTCGAGAAGCGCCGTGCTTTTCCCTGGTGGGCGACGATCCCGTCGCGCTACAGCCTCGCCGACGCGCGGCTGTGGCACCTCGCCTTCGCCTGGGTGCTGGTGATCGGCGCGATCTTCTATTGGACGACGAGCCTGGGGAACCGCCACGTCCAGCGCGACCTGCTGCCACGCCGCGGCGAGCTCCATCCGCGCCAGCTATGGCACGACATCACCGAACATGCGCGGCTTCGCTTTCCGACCGGCGCCAAGGCGCGCGACTATGGCATCCTTCAGAAGCTCGCCTATCTGGCGGTGCTGTTCGGGCTGCTGCCGCTCATCATCCTGACCGGGCTGACGATGTCGCCGGCGATCAACGCAGGCTGGCCGTGGCTGCTCGATCTGTTCGGGGGGCGGCAATCGGCACGGTCGATCCATTTCCTCTGCGCGCTGGGGCTGGTGCTGTTCATCGCCGTCCATCTGCTGATGGTCTTGCTCGCGGGGCCGGTCAACGAGATACGATCGATGATCACCGGCCGCTTCACCCTGCCGAAGGAGCGGCCATGATCGTCAGCCGCCGGCGCCTGATCGGAGCGCTTGCCACGGGCGCGGGCGGGTTGCTGCTGTCGGGCTGCGAGAGGATCAATGCGACCCCGGCGGTGCGGGCGACGCTGCAAAGCGCCGAGGGCCTGGCGATGCGCGCGCAGCGAATCGTCGCCGACCGCAGCGCACTGGCGCGCGAATATGGCGCGGCCGACCTTTCGCCGATTTTCCGCGCCAATGGCACGCGCCTGCCGGTCGGCGCGGCCTATGCGGCGCACGCCCAGGCCAACTTCGCCGACTGGCGACTCGCGGTCGACGGGCTGGTCGCGCGGCCGCAGACACTGTCGTTGGCGCAGGTCAGGGCGATGCCACACCGGACCCAGATCACTCGCCACGACTGCGTCGAGGGCTGGAGCGCGATCGGCCAGTGGACCGGCGTTCCGCTCAAGCTGCTGCTCGACGCGGCGGGGCTGCGATCCTCGGCGCGCTACCTGGTCTTCCACTGCGCCGATCTTTACGGCGGGGTGCCCTATTATGAGAGCATCGACCTGATCGACGGCTTGCATCCGCAGACGATCCTCGCCTGGGCGCTGAACGGCGCGGCGCTCCCGATCGGCAATGGCGCGCCGCTCAGGCTGAGGGTCGAGCGGCAACTCGGCTACAAGCACGCCAAATATGTCGAGCGGATCGAGGCGGTGGCGACGCTGGCCGGGCATGGGCGCGGCAAGGGCGGCTATTGGGAGGATAGCCACGATTATGCCTGGTATGCGGGGATCTGAACACGCCGCCAGGAAGAGTTGAACATTTTATCGGGCCCTTGCCCGCGCCTCGATCAGCGAGAACAGCCCGACCCCGCCGAGCACGCAGACCGTGCCGATCGCCTCGGGCAGGCCGAACGGTTCGCCGAGGATAGCGACCGCGAGGATGATGGTGACGACCGGGCTCAGCGTGCCGACGATCGCGGTGCCCTGCGCGCCGATTCGTGCGGTTCCGGCCGACATGGCGAAGCTTGCCGCCACGGTTGCCAGCAAGGCCAGGATGAGGATCCATGGCCAGGCCGCGGCAGGCACGGCGAGCGCCGAAAGCTCGTGAGTAGCGAGGAAATGGGCGAAGATCGCGAAGCCGGCCGCCGTCATGGCGATCGCAGTGAACAGCGCCGCGCCGCAGCGGACGATCATCTCGCGCGCGAAGAGCTGATAGAGCGCGAAGGAGCCGGCCGAGGCCAGGATCAGCGCGCTGCCGGTCAGCACGGGCCGGCTCAGCCGGACCGGTTCGAGCCCGAACATGACGATCAGTCCGAGATAACTGAGGCCGGCGCCGGCCAGCGCGTGCGGGCGCAGCGGATGGCACAACAGCACCCGGCCGAACAGGATGACGAGGAAGGGATAGGTGAAGAGGATCAGCCGCTCCTGCTGCGCGCCGACGGTTTCGAGGCCCTCGAAATCGAGCCAGGACGAAACATAATAGCCGATGACCCCGACCAGCATGGCGAGGCCGATCGTCTGCCGGTCGGGCCGCAACTCGGCGGGGCGGCCGCGCCAGTCCCGCCAGCCGACCACGACGAAGATCGGCATCGACAGCAGCATGCGCAGCGCGACCAGCGTGGTGCTGTCGACATGCTGGGCGTAGACCAGCTTCACGAGAATGCTCTTGCCCGCGAACAGCATCGAGCCGCTCGCGGAGAGCGCAAAACCGGTCAGCAGCCAGCGACGATCGTGGCGGGACTCTGGAGACATTCGGCGTCTCTTGATTTTCGCCATCCCGGGCTCGACCCGGGATCCTGCTTCTTCCTCTTGGTCGGACAAGATAGCGGGATCCCGGATCAAGTCCGGGATGACTAAGGATTGAGGCTATATCAGCCCGCGCGGGCGTCGACGGGGGCCTTGCCGCGCTTGACCATCATCTTGTTCAGCGCATTCACATAGGCCCTGGCCGAGGCAACCATCGTGTCATGATGGGCGCCGCGCCCGCGGGTCGTGCGGCCGCTTTCGGAGAGGAGGACCGAGACCTCGGCCTGGGCATCGGTGCCACCGGTCACCGCATGGACCTCATAGCGCTCGAGCACCGAGCTGTCGTGCGGCACGATCATGCGGATCGCGTTGAACAGCGCGTCGACCGGGCCATTGCCGCGCGAGGTGACGGTCTTCTCCTCGCCATTCACCTCGAGCGTCAGGATTGCCCGCTGCGGCCCGTTCGACCCGCAATAAATCTCGACTTCCCTGACCTGGATCGCGTCATGGCCGCGCAGCACCTCGTCATCGACCAGCGCGACGATATCCTCGTCATAGACCGCCTTCTTGGCGTCGGCGAGCTCCTTGAAGCGCACAAAGGCGTCCTGGAAAGCATTGTCGCCCAGCGAATAGCCGAGTTCCTCCAGCTTCTGGCGGAAGGCGGCGCGGCCCGAATGCTTGCCCATCACCAGGCTCGACTGGGTCAGCCCGACGCTTTCGGGCGTCATGATCTCGTAGGTCGAGGCGTCCTTGATCATGCCGTCCTGATGGATGCCGCTCTCATGCGCGAAGGCGTTGGCGCCGACGATCGCCTTGTTGGGCTGGACCTGGAAGCCGGTGATCCCCGAGATCAGCCGCGAGGCGCGGGTGATCTCGGTCGAGACGATGTTGGTGCGCGCGGGGATCACGTCGTGGCGGACCTTCAGCGCCATCGCGATCTCCTCGACCGCGGCGTTGCCGGCGCGCTCGCCGATGCCGTTGATCGTCGATTCGACCTGGCCGGCGCCCGCCATGATCGCCGCCAGCGTATTGGCGACGGCGAGGCCGAGGTCGTTGTGGCAGTGCGTGGAGAAGGTCGCCAGATCGGCGTTGGGGACGCGGTTAATGACGTCCCTGAACATGGCGCCATAGGTTTCGGGCGTCGCATAGCCGACCGTATCGGGGAGGTTGATCGTGCGCGCGCCGGCGGCGATCGCGATCTCGACCGCGCGGGCTAGGAAATCGGGCTCGCTGCGGGTCGCATCCTCGGCCGACCACTCGACATCGGGCGACAGCTTGCGCGCCAGCCGCACGGTGCGGTCGATCGCCTCCAGCACCTCGTCGGGCGACTTGTTCAGCTTGACCCGCATGTGGAGCGGCGAGGTGGCGATGAAGGTATGGATGCGCGGCGACGCGGCGTGCTGGACGGCCTCCCACGCCCGCTCGATATCGGCGGTGGCGGCGCGGGCCAGGCTGGCGACGGTCGCCTTCTTGCACTGGCGCGCGACCTCGGCGACCGCCTGGAAATCGCCTTGCGAGGCGATCGCGAAGCCGGCCTCGATGATGTCGATGCCCATCGCCTCGAGCTGGGCTGCGACCTGCAGCTTCTCTTCGAGGTTCATCGAACAGCCGG
>Ga0207676_10000896_pt1 | contig 23105 bp, 18 predicted proteins | sample KBSSwiS72_FD_184307 | JGI IMG/M metagenome (GOLD analysis project Ga0207676, IMG submission 184307) | Switchgrass rhizosphere microbial communities from Kellogg Biological Station, Michigan, USA - KBS Switchgrass S7-2 (SPAdes) (version 2) | ecosystem: Host-associated > Plants > Roots >...
CCCCGGACGAGATCGCCGAAGCGTTCGCCGCCACCCGCGGCGTCGCCAGCCCCAGCCAGCTGCGGCTGATGATCAAGCAGGATCCCCGGGACCTGCTCGGCCAGTTCCGCCGGCTCGCGCCCGCACGCCGCCTGATCCCGATCCAGCGCTGGAGCGTGAAGCGGGTCGCGCTCGCGCTCGGCGCGCTCCTCACGGCGCTGCTGCTGGCCGGCTTCACGTACGGGCTGCTGACCCCGTTCCGGGGTGTCGACGTCCCGGACTCGCCGTCCTGCAACCCGCAGTCGACCACCGTGCTGGTCGCGCAGGCCGTCCCCGGGGCGACCAGGCTGCCCTGCACGCTCGGCCTGCCTTCCGGCTGGAGCTCGGAGGGCGGCACGGTGCAGAGCGGCCGAGCCACGTTCACGCTCAACGCCGGCATGAACTCCGACAAGGTCGTGGCCGTGACGCTGACCGCGACCTGCGACCTGGCGGCGGCGCGGGCGGTGGAGTCCGACCAGCCCGGGGTCGAGCGGTTCGACGCCGGCCCGCAGCGGATCTACCGCTTCCCCGGTGGGTGCGTGACGTACGAGTTCTCCGGGTCGGCGCGTGGCGACCGGCAGCTGCAGGCGCTCGCCGACGCGACGCTCGACTTCGTTGCGCGCGACCGGGTCGCCGGGTACGTCCGGGACCAGACCGGCCTAGCCCTCTGCGGCGCCGGCGTCCCGTGCCCGGGTGGGTGAGCCCCGCCGGGGCACGGTCGCATCCAGCGCGGGAAGGCCGGCGTCCGGCTCCACGGCGGGGGCGCCGGCGTCCGGCTCCACGGCGGGGACGCCGGTGGCCGGGTCCACGGCTGGGACGCCGGTGGCAGGGTCCACGGCGGGGGCGGCGGCGGCCGCCGCGGGGAGGCCGGTCGCCGGGTCGACCGCGGGAACGGCGTCCGGGTCCACCCACTCGGCGACCAGCTCGGTCCGCGGCGCGCCGCCCGGCGGCCGGCGCCAGGACTTGTTGCGCCGCCAGAAGACGTACGCGAGCGCGCCGAGCGGGATCGGCAGCACGTAGGTGAGGGCGCGGAAGACCAGCACCGCCGCGGCCACGTCCGCCCGCGCGCCGCCGGCCGCCGACAGCCCGGTGATGAGCGCCAGCTCGATCACGCCGAGGCCGCCGGGGGTGAACGGGAGCGCGGTGAGCAGCCGGGCGAACGCGAAGACGGCCAGCACCTCGGCCCAGCCGACCTGCGCGTCGGAGACGCCGAGGAACCGCAGCGCGACCAGCAGCACCAGGTAGAGGCTCAGGTGGGAGATCAGCGTGGCGGCGGTGATCCACGGCCACCGCGCCTTGACCAGCGTGATCGTCCGGAACCGGAACTTCACCGTGGCCCGGTCCCAGCCGCGCGCCGGAGGCCGGCGGAAGATCCGCAGCAGCGCGCTCGCCACCGCGGCCGCGCCCCGGCCCAGCCGGGCGGCCGCCTGCTCGCTGGACAGCAGCATCCCCAGCAGCACGACCGCCACGATCAGCGCCACCAGGCCGATCAAACCGGCGAACACCCGGCCGCCACTGGGGTTGCCCTGCAGGACCACCAGCACGAGCGCGACGACCGGCAGCGCCAGCTTGGCGAAGTTGTTCCACAGCCCCGAGACGAGCAGCGAGACCGTGATCCGGGACGCGGAGAACCCCCACGAGCCGAACATCGCGAAGTTCATCGCGATCCCGATCGCCCCCCCGCCCGGCACGGTGTTCGACACCGCCGTGCTCGACTCGGTCGCCACCGCCGCCTGCCGGTAGGTGAGGCCCGGCATCGTGCTGACGTTCACGACGAAGTAGGTGACCTGGTTCCACAGCGCCAGCAGGGCGAGGGTGATGATCTGCAGCGCCGTCATCGACTGGATCGACACCCAGACGGCGGAAATGCTGGTGAACTGCGGCAGGAAATACCAGAAGACGGCCACCACGATGGCGACCGAGAACAGCGGCGGCAGCACCCGCCGGGCCACCCTGCGCCAGGCCGGCCGCCCGGCCTCCGTCGTCACCGCCGTGCCGGCGGTCGTGCGCTCGTCCCCGTTCATGGCGCCTCCCGCGATGCGGTGCCCCGCAGTATGGCGTCCGGAGCGCCCCGGCGACACCCGTATGGCGGCTCAGGATCTCGTCGACCGCCGGTGGCGCTCCGGTTCGCCGACGTCCAGCCGCCCGGCGACCGGCAGCCGGGCGGGCGCGCATCGGCTCAGAACGCCCCCGCCCGGCGCAGTGCGGGCGGGCGGCCGTCCGGGTCGTAGAGGTGCCGGTAGGCCGGCGCGGACCACCACCGGGTCACCGGCGACAGCACCGGCAGCGGGTACGGGCGCAGCCGGCCGGGCGGGCGGGTCCGGCGCCGCCCGCCGTCGTGCCACGCCTGCAGCCGCGCGGCCGACCGCGCGAACGCGGCGAACGCCGTCGCGGGATCGGGCAGCCCGGCGTCGTCGGCCCGGTCGAGGTGCTCGCGGAACAGCGCCAGCCGCAGCCGCCGGGCCACGCAGTCCGCCGCCCCCGACTGGTCGAGCACGGCGCAGCTGATCTCCGAGTCGTACGTCCACGACCGCAGGTTGAGGTTGTCCGAGCCGACCGTGCACCACTCGTCGTCGATGATCGTGACCTTGGCGTGCACGTACACCGGCGTCCCGGCCGGGTTCTCGATGCCGTAGAACGCCACCCGCCCGGGCCCGGCCCGGTGCAGCAGGGTCATCACCTGCGCCCGGGCGAACAGCTGGGGGGCGTTGACGAGCGCGCTGTCCCGGTCCGGGTGGTGCGGCAGCACCGCGATCAGCCGCAGCTCCGGCCGCTCGGCCAGCGTCTGCGCGAACGCCGCGACCACCAGCGGCGACCAGATGTACTGGTCCTCCAGGTAGATGAGCCGGCGGGCCCGGGTCAGCGCCTTGAGGTGGGCACGGGCGATGCTGCGCTCGCCGGCCGGAGCGAACGCGTAGCCGCGCCGGCGGTGCGGGAAGGTCCGCAGCACCTGGACCGCGTCGCTGCCGCACGGCGGCGGTGCCGGCAGCGGCACCGGGCAGGGCGCGGGGCCAGTGGGCCGCAGCACCCGGTCCCGCCAGCGCCGGTACGGGCTGCGGCTGAGCGGCCCCGGGTCCTCCCAGCGCTCCCGGAAGGTGCGCTCGACGTCGGCGACGGCCGGCCCCTGCACCGCGAGCTGCACGTCGTGCCAGGCCGGGCGCCGCCCGTACGCGGCGCCGATCGGGCACGGCTGGTCGTCGCCCTCGTGGCTGGCGTCGTCCCTGCGCCCGTGGCACAGGTCGATGCCGCCCACGTACGCCACGTCCCGCTCGGGCCGGCCGCGGTGCCGGAGCACGACGAGCTTCTGGTGGTGCGAGCCGGCGGGGCGCACCCGCATGTCGAGCAGGCACTCGCCGCCGGCGGCCTGGATCTGCTCGCCCAGCGACCGGTTCGCGCGCTCGTGGTAGCGGACCATGTCGGCGTGCGAGCGCCACAGCAGGCCGCGCACCAGCACGCCGCGCGCCGCCGCGTCGGCCAGCACCGCGGCCACCTCGGTGCCCGGGCCGGCCAGCCGCTCGTCGGCGTCGCCGCGCCAGTCGGTGAAGAACAGGTGGTCACCCGGGCGCAGGTCCCGCACCGCGGCCAGCAGCTCGGCGAAGTAGGCGGCGCCGTGTACCAGGGGTCGCACCCGATTGCCGGTGGTCCAGGCGATCCGCCCGGCCGCGCGCAGGTCGAGCGCGGTGGCGTCGTTGTCCCGCTCGGCCGCGGTGAGGAACCAGCGGTCGGGCGACCACGGGCCCGGATCAGCCGGCATCGTTGCTCCGGCGGTACTCCAGCGCGGTGCCCACGGCGCAGGCGAGGAAGCAGGCGGCGCCGGCCGCGGTCATGCCGTTGGCGGCGGCCTGGTCGAGCTCGGACGTGCTCGAGCCCACGACGTAGCCGGCCACGGCGGAGATGCCGAAGAAGACGCAGCCGAGCAGGTTGACGCCCGGCTGCCACCAGCCCGGCCCGGCCCGTCGCGGTCGCCAGCCGCGCCGGGCGGAGGCCCGGTAGGCGATTGCTCCGGAGACGAGGAAGCAGATCGACCCGTACGCGTCCGGCCGCCAGACCAGCCGGTCGTAGTGCGGGTCGGACAGCGTGACCTGCAACGCCCGGAACGTCGTGACGTTGAAGAACAGCGTGCCGAGAGACTGGACGATCGCGGTCCACCAGGCCGCCCGGCCGGGCGCGTCGGCCGCCCGGCGCGGCGCGGCGAGCCAGCTCTGCACTGCGCCGCCCGCGGTGAACAGGATCGACCCGACGAAGAACGTGATCGCGTCCGCGCGCGCACCCACCAGCGTCGCGTAGAACGGGACCGGCCCGACCAGGAAGCAGGTCGACCCGAGCCCGAAGGCCCACGCCATCCACAGCTCGGCCGGGGGACGCACCCGCTCGCGCTCGACCACCACGCTGCCATTGCGACAGACCGCGGCGCCGGCGTCATGGTCCACAGCGGGTGAGACGCCGCCCGCGGCGGCTGGTTGGCCGGAGGAGGGCGGGGAATGCTTGACGTATGGACGACCGGCAGCGGGAACGGATCGGCTCGGGGCGGGGGTTCTTCGCGGCGCTCGACCAGAGCGGCGGCAGCACGCCGAAGGCGCTGGCCGAGTACGGAATCGACGAGAGCCGCTACGACTCCGAGGCCGAGATGTTCGACCTCGTGCACGAGATGCGCACGCGCGTCGTCACGAACCCGGCCTTCGACGGCAGCCGCATCCTCGGCGCGATCCTGTTCGAGCAGACCATGGAGCGGGACATGCTCGGGGTCCCGACGCCGCGCTACCTGTGGGAGCAGAAGCAGGTCGTTCCGTTCCTCAAGGTGGACAAGGGGCTCGCGGACGAGCGCGACGGCGTCCAGCTGATGAAGCCGATCGACACCCTCGACCGGTTGCTGGAGCGGGCCAACCACCACCGCGTCTTCGGCACCAAGATGCGCTCGGTGATCAAGGACGCCGACAAGGACGGGGTGGCCGCGGTCGCCGACCAGCAGGTCGACTACGGCCGGCGGATCGCCGCGGCCGGGCTCGTACCGATCCTCGAGCCCGAGGTCAGCATCGACAGCCCGCACAAGGAAGAGGCGGAGACGCTGCTCCGGGAGGCGCTGCAGTCCCGCATCGCGGCGCTCCCGGACGACACGACGATCATGCTGAAGCTGACCATCCCGACCCGGCCCGGCCTGTACGCCGGGTTGGCCGCCGACCCGCGGGTGCTGCGGGTGCTCGCGCTGTCCGGCGGCTACAGCCGGGACGTCGCCTGCGACCTGCTGGCCAAGGACCCGGCGATGATCGCGAGCTTCTCCCGGGCATTGCTGGAAGGGCTGACCGCCGACCAGACCGACGAGCAGTTCACCGCCCGGCTGGACGCCTCGGTCGCGCAGATCTTCACCGCCTCGGTCGAGAAGACCACCTGACTCACCGCCACCGCCCGCGCTGCCGCCGGCGCGACAGGCCCCTCGACCCCGTCGCCGACCGACCGGGCGCCGGGTCCACCCGGCGGCGGCCGGGCGATCGTCCACGACGGACCTCGGTCCGGCTACCCGGCGGCGTCGGTGTCCGGGAGGGTGGGGGCGTCGGTCGGGTAGAGCCCGGCGACGAAGCCGTAGACCTGGTTTCCGGACCGCGGGATCTGGGCGAACTTGCGGCCGACCGCCTGCACCTCGGCCCAGAAGTTGCGCACCTCCTCGACCGGGATGCGGGCGTGCACGAGCAGGCAGCGCAGGTCGTCGGCGGCGTGCGCCGGGGCGGCCTCGGCCGCCGCCTCGGCCAGCCCGTTCATCGAGGCGACCACCTGCTTGTCCTCGGCGCGGTTGAGCACACCGACGTAGAGCGTGCGGGCGACCCGGCCGTAGAACCGCTCGTCGATCGCCCGTACCCGCCGGGTCCGCACCACTTTGAACAGGCCGGCGTCGACCAGGAAGTTCACGTGGTAGCCGACCGTGCTCTTGGGCCGGCCGACCGCCTGCGCCAGCTCGGTGATCGTCGCGGCCCGCTCGAGGACCAGCTCGAGCAGGGTGCCGCGCAGCGGGTCGGCCAGCGCGCGCAGCTGCTCGGGCGCGGTGACGACGAGCATCTCGTCCAGCTCGTAGTCCGGGATCTGCTCATTGACCGACATCTATGGACCATTCTAGAGTCGTGGCTCATTCGAGAACCGTCGTCCGATGACAGGAGTGTAGAGATGGCCGAGGTTCTGCTGGTCCACCACGTCCAGGGACTCACCGACGGCGTGCGCGCGTTCGCCGACCAGCTGCGGGCCGGCGGGCACACCGTCCACACCCCCGACCTGTTCGCCGGCGAGCGCCCGGCGACGATCGAGGAGGGCCTCGCGTACGCGCAGAAGATCGGCGACGAGGAGATCGACCGGCAGGTCCGGCGGATCCTGGCCGACCTGCCCGACGGGCTCGTCTACGCGGGCTTCTCCTGGGGGGTCATGGTCGCCCAGCGGCTGGCGCAGACCCGGCCGGGCGCCCGCGGCGCACTGCTCTACGAAGCCTGCCTGCCGGTCACCGGCGAGTGGGCCGTCGGCCCGTGGCCGCCGGGCGTGCCGGTGCAGGTCCATGGAATGGAGCAGGATCCGTTCTTCGGGCTGGAGGGCGACCTGGACGCCGCCCGCGAGCTGGTCGCGACGGTCGGGCCGGAGCTCGGCGAGCTGTTCGTCTACCCCGGCGACCGGCACCTGTTCACCGACAGCTCGCTGCCCTCGTACGACGCGGACGCGACGGCGCTCGTGGTGGCGCGCTCCCGGCAGTTGCTCGACCGGGTCGGCTGAGCACCCGGGCACCGGTCAGGCCTGATGCAGACCGGCCGCTACCCCCGTCCGGGGGTGGCCCCGGCCGCCGCCAGGACCGACGATGGCGGTCTCGGCGGCGGGCGCCCGGCCCGCCGTCCTCAACGCGTCGCCGATCATGATCGGCTCCCGCGGGGGCCGGGAACGGAGAGTCGATGAAGACCAGGGCAGCCGTACTCCGCGCCGTCGGGCAGCCGTTCGAGATCACCGAGCTCGAGCTGGACGAGCCCAAGGCCGGCGAGGTGCTGATCCGGTATGTCGCGGCGGGGCTGTGCCACTCCGACGAGCACCTGCGGCACGGCGACATCGTGCCGCGCTTCCCCGTCGTCGGCGGCCACGAGGGCGCCGGGATCATCGAGAAGGTCGGGCCGGGCGTCACCCGGCTGCAGCCCGGCGACCACGTGATCTGCTCGTTCCTGCCGGTCTGCGGGCACTGCCGGTGGTGCTCGACCGGCAAGTCCAACCTGTGCGACATGGGCGCGACGATCCTGGACGGGATGCTCACCGACGGGACCTACCGGTTCCACGACGACGAGGGCAACGACTACGGCGGCATGTGCATGCTCGGCACGTTCTCCGAGCGGTCGGTGATCAGCGAGAACTCGGCCGTCAAGGTCGACCCCGACCTCCCGCTGGACAAGGTCGTGCTGATCGGCTGCGGGGTGCCCACCGGCTGGGGCTCGGCCGTGCACGCGGCGGCGACCGAGCCGGGCGACACGATCGTGATCTACGGCATCGGCGGGATCGGCATCAACAGCGTGCAGGGCGCGGCACTGGCCGGCGCGCGCAACGTCATCGCGGTCGACCCGCTGCCCAACAAGCGGGAGGCGGCCGAGGAACTGGGCGCCACGCACAGCTGCGAGACGGCCGAGGAGGCGAACGAGCTCGCCTACCAGCTGACCCGCGGGGTCGGCGCGGACAAGGCGATCATCACCGTCGGCGTGGTCGACGCGAAGGTCGTCGCCGACGCGGTGAACGTGATCCGCAAGGGCGGCACGGCCGTGATCACCGGGCTCGCCGACCCGACCAAGCCGAACATCGAGCTGAACAGCTCGATCCTCACGCTGTTCGAGAAGACCGTGAAGGGCAGCCTGTTCGGGTCCGGCGACCCGTTCCACGACATCCCGCGGATGGTCGAGCTCTACCAGTCCGGCGACCTCAAGCTCGACGAGCTGATCACCACGACGTACACGCTCGACCAGGTCAACGAGGGCTACGACGACCTCATCAACGGCAAGAACATCCGCGGCGTGATCCGGTACGACACGGCGCCGCTCGCCTGACCGCCCGGTAGCCGAGGTCCACCGTGGACGGACGTCGGTCCACAGTGGACCCGGCCGCCGCCGGCCGCCGTACGAGGAGACGACCGTGACCGAGAGTCCGCCCGTCATCGGGCTGCGCCGGGAGCGCGAGGTGCTCACCGTGGCGCTGCGGACCAACCGGCACGTCGTCCTGGAGGGACCGCCGGGCACCGGGAAGTCCACCCTGCTGCGCTCGATCGCGGCCGAGGTCGGCCAGGAGGTCGTGTTCGTCGAGGGCAACGCCGAGCTGACGCCGGCCCGGCTGATCGGCCAGTACGACCCGGCCGCCGTGCTGGCCGACGGGTACGTGCCGGGCAGCTTCACCGACGGACCGCTGCTCACCGCGATGCGCGGTTCCGGCCTGCTCTACCTGGAGGAGCTGAACCGGATCCCGGAGGAGACCCTCAACGTCCTCATCACCGTGCTCACCGAGGGCGAGATCACCGTGCCGCGGTTCGGGCACGTCCGGGCGGCGGCGGGGTTCCGGCTGATCGCCGCGATGAACCCGTTCGACGCGGTCGGCACGGCCAGGGTCGCCCAGGCCATCGCCGACCGGATGTGCCGGGTGGTGCTCGGCTACCAGGACGCGGCCGGCGAGCGGGCCATCGTGGCCGCGGTGACCGGCGCCCGCACCGAGCTGATCGGTCTGGCCGTGCGGCTGGTACGGGCGACCCGGGAGCACCGCGACGTCCGGATGGGCTCGTCCGTGCGCGGCGCGATCGACCTGGTGCTGCTGCTCGACGGGCTGCTGGAGGTGCGCAGCGGGGCCGACCTGAGCGCGCCGGTGGCCCGGGAGGCGACCCGGGACGCCGCGCACGCCGCGCTGTCCGGCCGGATCCGGCTGACCGAGGGCATCGACCGCACGCCGGAGTCGGTCATCGACGAGATCCTCGACACGGTCTGGCCGGAGGGCACGCCGCCGCCGGAGCAGGAGCACGCGGAGCCGACCGGCGCGGACGGCCGGGGAAAAGCTGACGGCCCGCCGCCGGCGGGCCCGGACTCCGCCTCCGCCCTGCGCCGGGACCGCCGCACCGGCGGCGGCCGCCGCCAGGTCAGCCGGCGCGAGCTCGCCGCCCGGCACGAGTCGTTCGAGCAGGTGAGCCCGCAGGTCGGGGAGCTCGACGAGGACGCGTTCGGGGCGCTGCTGGCCGCCGACCCGGACGCCGCGGCCGCGCTGGTCAGCGACCTCGCCCTGGCCACCGACCGGGACCTGCGCGCGGCCGCGCAGCGGCTGGCGGCCCGGGTGTTCGTCCAGGTCGGCCGGATCGGCCGGACCCGCACCCGGGGGACCCGCCGGCTGGTCGCGCAGCGCAGCGGCGACGGCGACCTCGACCTCGACCGCACCCTGGAGCGGTGGACCGGCGCCACCCCGGTCGCGGCCGAGGACCTGGTGACCCGCGGCTGGACCGGGCACCGGCGGGCGGTCTGCCTCGCTGTCGACAGCTCGGGATCGATGTCCGGGCTGGCGGTGGCGATCGCCGCCGTGGCCGCGGCCGGCGTGGTGCTGCGCCGGGACGAGCGGCTGGAGACCTCGGTGCTCAGCTTCGGCCGGGACGTCGAGGTGGTCGCGGGGCACGCCCGCCGGCCGGCCGCCGAGGCGGTCGTGCGGCAGCTGCTCGGGCTGCGCGGGCACGGGCTGACCGACGTGGCCGCGGCCTTGCGGGCCGCCCGGGTCGAGCTGCTGTCCGCGGCCGCCGACCAGCGGGTCGTCGTGCTGCTCTCGGACTGCCTGCACACCACCGGCGACCCGCCCGGATCGGCGCTGGCCGGCATCGACCGGCTGCACGTGCTGTGCCCGCTGCCGACGCCCGAGTCCGAGGCGGCGGCCCGGGCGCTGTCCGCCCGCGGCGGCGGCGAGGCCCGGATGATCCGTTCGGTCCGGGACATCGCCCCGGCGCTGACCGACCTGCTGGCCTGACGGCTCCCCCGCCACCCGCGGTCGGCGCGTCAGGGCAGCAGGCCGAGCCGGCGGGCCCGGACCACCGCCTCCAGCCGGGTATGCGCGTCGAGCTTGGCCATCGCCGCGGCGAGGTAGCTCTTCACCGTCTCCGGCCGCAGCGACAGGCGGGCCGCCGCCTCCCGGTTGCTGCAGCCGAGCGCGACCAGCGCCAGCACGTCCAGCTCCCGCCCGGACAGCCGGACGGCCGGGTCGCCGTCGCCGGCGGGCGCGTCGGCGCCGAGCGAGGCCAGCCGTCCGCAGGCGGTCAGCAGCCGGTCCCGCGCCGCGTCGTCGGTGGTGGTCTGCGCGAGCAGCCGCAGCTCGGCGTGCACGGCCCGGATCTCCTCCCACCGGCTCGTGCCGACCTCCGCCCGCGCGCTCGCGCCGGCGAGCAGCCCCAGCCGCCGGTCGACCTCGTCGCGGATCGCCAGCTCCACGGCCATCCGGGCGGCGGCCGACGCCATCGCGTCCCGGACCCGGTCGCCGACCGAGCCCGTCTCCCGGCTGGCCGCGTACAGCACGGCCCGGGGTGCGCCGGCGACGAGGACCGGTACGGCGGCCACCGTGCACAGGCCTTCGGCGAGCACCGGCCCGTCGTAGTCGTGGGTGATCCCGCGGGCGTCCCGGTAGTCGTCGACGCTGGCCGGGCGGCGCTCGGCCAGCACCCGCCCGCCGAGGCCGGCGCCGACCCGGACCTCGAGGTGCCGCAGGTGCGCGGTCTGCACGCCGAGCAGCTCGTCCAGCCGCACCGCCGTCCGCCCGGTCGGCGGCACCAGGCCGCCGAATCCCACCTCGAGCCCGGACCGCGCGTGCACCTCCCGGACCGCCGCACGCAGCGGCTCCCGGTCGTCGGGCCGGACGGTCAGGGGCACGGGCACCTCCGCGACGACGGTGGTGTCGATGACACTACTGCAGGTCAGAGCCCTGGGCCGGACCGGTGAGCGCGCGCCGGACGAACTCGATCTCCCGGCTCACGTAGTCGACCACGTCGCCGGACTTGTGTTCGGCCGGCAGCACGTCCCAGGTGTACGTCTCGATCTCGAGGTGCTCGGACAGCGGTGTCGCCCGGTGCAGCCGCAGCGCCTCCTCGACAGCGCCGCGGGTGGTGCGGAACGGCCCGATCTCGGCGAGGAACACCGGGACGTGGAAGTGCGTGCGCAGCTCGGCCGGCCGCGGGTCCTGCTCGTACGCGTCGAGGGCCTCGCCGAGGGTGAGGAAGTGCGCAGCCTGCCCGTCCTGCCGCAGCACGGACTGGCTCAGGTAGATCGTCCCGGTGAACCGCCGCAGGTCCGGGACGACGGCCGGGGTGAGCTCGGGCACCCAGAGCGCGGCCGCCTGCTGCAGCTTGAACACCGGGATGCCGGCCGCGACCAGCCGGGTGAGCGAGGTGGTCACGTCCTCGAACCCGACGGCCTGGTGGCCGATGTCGAACACGACCCCGAGGTGGCGGCGCAGCAGGCCGTGCGCCTCGGCCAGCGGCACGCCCGCCAGCCGGGCGAGCTCGGCCGTGCCGGCGGGGCTGTGGATCCGCGCGGCGAAGTAGGCAATGGTCTCGTCGGTGGTCTCCAGGTAGCAGGCCGGCTCGGGTTCGAGGGCCAGCGTCACCCGGCGGCCGGTCCGGGCCTCGGTCGCCGCGAGGTGCGCCACCACCGTCAGCAGCCCGGTGGTGAACCGGGCGACGTAGTCGGGTCCGGCGACGCTGGCCGCGAACGCCAGCGGTGCGGTCTGGATGCTCGGCCGCACGTCGTCCGGCGCCAGCTCGGCCAGCAGGTCGGCGACGGCGCAGGTGTACGCGACCCGCTCGCCGGTGGCCCAGTCCGGCTCGTATACCCGCTCCATCACCGGACCGCCCTTGAACGGCCCGTACGGGAAGGCGTTGACGGTGTAGAGGTAGAGGTCGTGCTCGGCCAGGAAGCGGCGCAGCCAGGCCCGCTCGTCCGGCCGTCCGGTCAGCTCCGCGACCGAGGCGGCCGACAGCCGCAGCGAGACGCCGAACCGGCGGTCCGGCGCGACCCTGGCCTTCACCCTGGGCACGAACTGCGTCAGGCTGGCCCGCAGCTGCGGCCAGGTGTCGCCGGCATGCACGAGGGTCGAGTACGACAGGTGCCCGAGCCCGTTGCCGAGATCCATCCGAGCGCCGCCTCTCTGTTCATCTGCAGTGAACAGTATGCCCTTGAGCAGCCGGGCTGGTCCTCGCTAGTGTTTAGTGGCGACCAACACTGGGAGGGCACTCATGGCTGGTTCAGCGCGCCGGGCGCTCGTGGTCGGCGCGACCGGCATCGTCGGCCAGAACCTCGGCACCCGGCTGGCCGCCGACGGCTGGGAGGTGCACGGGCTGTCCCGCAGCGGCGGACCGGCCGGCGCGGGTGTGCGCCCCGTCCGCGCCGACCTGACCGACCCGGCCGGCCTCCGCGCGGCGCTCGACGGTCTCGCGCCGCAGCTGGTCGCGATCACGGCCTGGTCCCGGCGGCCGACCGAACAGGAGAACATCGTCGTCAACGGCGGCGCCGTCCGCGACGTCCTCGCGGCGGTGGAGCCGGCCGGCTCGGTCGAGCACGTCGCGCTGATGACCGGGCTGAAGCACTACCTCGGCCCGTTCGAGGCGTACGCGCAGGGCGTCACGACCGACACTCCGTTCCATGAGGACGAGCCGCGCACCAGCGCGCCGAACTTCTACTACGCGCAGGAGGACGAGCTGTTCGCGGCCGCCCGGCGGGCCGGGTTCCACTGGAGCGTGCACCGCTCGCACACCGTCTTCGGCTTTGCCGTCGGCAACGCGATGAACATGGTGCTGACGCTGGCCGCGTACGCGACGATCTGCCGCGAGCTCGGCCGGCCGTTCGTCTTCCCCGGCTCGCGGACGCAGTGGAACGGCGTGACCGACGTGACCGACGCCGACCTGCTGGCCGACCAGATCATCTGGGCCACCACCACCGAGGCCGGCTGGGACCAGGCGTTCAACACGGCCAACGGCGACGTCTTCCGCTGGCGCTGGCTGTGGCCGCAGATCGCGGCGTACTTCGGCCTGGAGCCGGAGGGCTTCGAGGGCGAGCCGCGACCGCTGGTCGCCGCGATGGCCGGCCAGGAGGGCACCTGGAAGGAGATCGCCGGCCGGCACGGACTGGTCGAGCCGGACCTGGACCGGATCGCCTCCTGGTGGCACACCGACGCCGACCTCGGCCGGGACATCGAGGTGCTCACCGACATGAACAAGAGCCGGGCCGCGGGCTTCACCGCCACCCGGGACAGCAGGGCGAGCTTCTTCGGGTACGTCGAGCGCTACCGGGCGGCGCGGATCATCCCGTGACCCGCGGGCGGGGGCGCTGACGCCGCGCGCCCCCGTCCGCTCACACGCTCGCGTCGAGCTCGACGTGCGCCTTGATCGTCGACGCCGGCTGCCGCGCCGCCGCGAGGGCGTCCAGCGCCCGGTCGACTCCGAAGCGATGGGTCACCAGCGGGGTGAGGTCCACTGTGGACCGGGCCAGGAACCGCAAGGTCTGCGGCCACACCCCGGGGGAGCCGATCGACCCGGTGACACGCAGCTCCTTCGACTGGATGAGGCCGAGCCGGGCCGGGGCCGTGCCGCCGACGTCGATGCCGATGCAGGCGACCCGGCCGCGGAACCCGGCCAGCTCCAGCGCCGTCGCCATCACCGCCGGGCTCCCGCTGGCCTCCACCACGACGTCGGCTCCGCGCCCGCCGGTGCGCTCGGCCAGCAGGTCCGCCGCGCCGTCCGGATCCACCGCCTCGGCGCCGAGCTTCCCGGCGGCTTCCCGCCGCGGCGCGGCCGGCTCGACGACGACCACGTGCGCGCCCATCGCGCCGGCCGCGGCGGCCACGGCGAGGCCGATGGGACCGGCTCCGAGCACGGCGACGGTGTCGCTGGCGTCGACGCCGCCGGCCCGGACGAGCGCGTAGTAGGCCACGCTGAACGGCTCCACCAGCGCGCCCATCGTCCAGGACAGCTCGTCCGGCAGCCGGTGCAGCCAGGACGGCTTCGCCACGAAGAACTCGGCCGCCGCGCCGCTGAGGGAGAAGCCGAAGTGGTCGGCGCCGATCACGCACTCCCCCACCACCCGGTCCCCCGGCGCGAGGCCGGTCACGCCGCGCCCGACCCGGGCGATCTGCCCGGACCACTCGTGCCCGGGGATCTGCGGGTAGGAGAACGGGATGATGTAGCGGCCTTCGAGCAGCTCGATGTCGGAGTGGCACACGCCGACCGAGCGGGCGGCGACCAGCACCTCGTCGTCGGCGATGGCCGGCACCGGCAGCTCGACGACCTCGGCCCGGCCCGGCCCGGCGTACTGCAGCGCCCTCATGACCCGGCCGCCACGAGCACCTTGACCTGGTCACCGGTCGGGGACAGCAACACCTCGAAGCCGCGCTCGACGACGGCGGCCATCGGCACCTGCGCGGTGACCACCTTCTCGACCGGCAGCCGGCCGCGGTCGATCAGGTCGAGGACCCGCGGCCAGTCGGTGACCGGGTAGCACCAGGTGCCGACCAGCGCGATGTCCCGCGCGGACAGCTTCATCGGCTCGATCGCGGCCGCCCTGGTGTGCAGGCCGGTCTGCGCGATCCGGCCGGCCGCCCGGACCGCGTCGATCGCGGTGATCAGCGCCCGCTCGTTGCCCGAGCACTCGACCACCGCGTCCGCGCCGACGCCTCCGGTCCGGTCCCGCAGCCACTCGCCGACGTCCAGCTCGGCCGGGTTGAGCACGTCGCCCACGTCGAGCCGGCGGGCCAGTTCGGCGCGGACCGGGTTGACCTCGGAGATCGCGACCCGGGCGCCGAGCGAGGCGGCATAGAGCGCCGCCAGCGCACCGATCGGGCCGGCTCCGGTGACCAGCACCGTGTCCCCGGGCCGCACCTGCGCCACGTCGACCCCGTACGCGGCCACGGCCGCCGGCTCGACCAGCGCGCCCTGCAGGTCGCTGACCCCGTCGGGCAGCGCGGTCACGTGGCTGGCCGGCACGACGGCCAGCTCCGCGATGCCGCCCCAGTCGTAGCTGAGGCCGACGCAGGCCATCGACACGCACAGGTGGTGCAGCCCGCGCCGGCAGTAGTAGCAGGCGCCGCAGTAGAGCAACGGCATGATCGAGACGCGCTGCCCTGCCGACACGGTGGTGACGTCCGGGCCGACCTCGACCACCTGGGCGGAGAACTCGTGCCCGAGCACCTGGGGCAGCCGGGCGCCGTTGAGCGGGTGCGGCTCGGCCGGGATGACGATCGGGCCCATCGCGTACTCGTGCAGGTCGGTGCCGCAGATCCCGCACCACAGCGGGCGGACCAGCACCTCGCCGGCGCCGGGCGGGCGCGGGTCGGACACCTCCTCGACCCGCACGTCGTGCTCACCGTGGAAGACCGCCGCCTTCATCTCATCCCTCCAAGCTCGGGTCGATGAGGACCTTGCCGTCCAGCCGCCCGGAGGACAGCCGGTCGAGCTGCTCGGCCACCGCGCCGAGCGGATGGACGCCGTCGAGCAGCTCCGCCGCCAGCGACGTGCCGGCGAGCAGGTCAAGCGCCGGCGCGAGATCCTCGCCGCCCACGTGGGCAAGGGTGGTCCGGATGCCGATCTCCCGCATCACCAGCGAGTGGACGTCGATCTCCTGCGGTGCCGCCGGGATACCGACCTGCAGGACGGTGCCGCCGGGCCGGGCCAGCGCGATCGCGGCGTCGAGCTGGCCCGGCGCGCCGCTGGCCTCGATCACGACGTCGGCGCCCGGCGCCCCGACCGCGGCCGCGACACCGGCTCCGGCCGGGACCACCCTGGTCGCGCCGAGCCGGGCCGCCCGCTCCAGCCGCGAGCCGGGAAAGTCGACGACGGTGAGGTCGACGTCGGCGAGGTGCCGCAGCGCGGCGAGCACGAGCGTGCCGATGGCGCCGGCTCCGATCAGCACCACCCGGTCGCCGTCGGCCGCGCCGGACCGGCGGGCCGCGTGCAGGCCGACCGCGAGCGGCTGGGCCAGGCCGGCCGCGTCGAGCGGCAGTCCTGCCGGCACCGGCACCAGCGTCGACTCCGGCACCGCGACGAACTCGGCCATCCCGCCGGCGGTGTTCAGCCCGAGCGTGTAGTACGACCGGCAGAGGTTGGTGCGGCCCTGCCGGCAGCGATCGCACCGTCCACAGGAGACACCCGCGCCGCTGGCCACCACCGCGCCGACCGGGGTGCGCGCGCCGTCGCCGGGCTCCGCCACCTCGCCGACGAACTCGTGCCCGAGCACCATCGGCCCCTGGTGGCCGGTCACCGGGTGCCGGCGGGCGACCGGGAACGTCCGCGGCCCGGCCGCCCACTCGGTCGCGTCGGTGCCGCACATGCCGGAGCGGAGCACCCGAAGCAGCACCTCGCCCGGGCCGGGCCGCGGTCGCGGCCGCCGCTCGACCCGGACGTCGCGGGCGCCGTGGTAGACCGCCGCCCGCATGGTCTCAGCGCTCACCGCGCCCGGCCGCCGTGTTCAGGTGGGACTGCGCCTCCCGCAGCGTGGGCAGCGGGCCGCCGACGCCGACGTACCGCTGGCCGGCGACCAGCAGGTCCTCGGCCGGGAACTTGGTCACCACCTCGCAGCCGGTGGCGGTGACGACCAGCTCCTCCTCGATCCGGGCGGCGCCGACCCCGTCCGCCGACGGCCAGTACGTCTCCAGCGCGAAGAACATGCCCTCCTCCAGCACCTCCGGATGCTCGAGCGAGACCAGCCGGGAGAAGATCGGCTTCTCCCAGATCGACAGCCCGACACCGTGCCCGTACTGCAGGCCGAAGGCGGCCTCCTCGTCCGGGAAGCCGAACTCCTGCGCGGCCGGCCAGACCTCGACGATGTCCGCGGTGGTCGCACCCGGCCGGACCCTGGCGATCGACCGGTCCATGTACTCGCGGGCCCGCACGTACGCGTCGTTCTGGGCCCGGCTCGCCGAGCCGACCGCGAAGGTGCGGTAGTAGCAGGTCCGGTAGCCGTTGTAGCTGTGCAGGATGTCGAAGAAGGCCGGGTCGCCGGGTCGGATGACCCGGTCCGAGTAGACGTGCGGATGCGGCGAGCAGCGCTCCCCCGAGATCGCGTTGACGCCCTCGACGTACTCGGAGCCGAGGTCGTAGAGGGTCTTGGCGACCAGGCCGACGGCCTCGTTCTCGCGGATGCCGGGCCGCAGGAACTGGTAGAGCTCGTCGTACGCGGCGTCGACCATCGACGCGGCCTGGGTCAGCAGCGAGATCTCGTCCGGCGTCTTCACCCGGCGCGCGTCCAGGAAGACCTGCTGTCCGTCGGCGACCTCGATCCCGGCCCGCTGCAGCGCGAACAGGATCGGCAGCTCGACCACGTCGACGCCGAGCGGCTGGTCGGCGACGCCGAACTTGTCCAGCTCCCGCTTGATCTTGCCGGCCACCTCCTCGGCGATGCCCGCGTCCGGGTGGAACGCCCCGCGCAGGGTGGAGATCCCGGCCCTCGCCCCCGACTCCCGTCGCGGCCGGGTGCCGTTGTGGTGCGGCGCGTCCAGGTCGGCGTCGAGCGTGCTGCCGGTGATCGACAGCCACGGGTCGAACAGCTGGTGGTGCTTCGCGGCCGAGCCGAAGTCCCACACGATCGGGTCGGTGTCCCGGGTCAGCAACGCGAACCGGATCAGCTTGTCCATCGCCCAGGTGCCGATGTGGGTGGCGGACATGTACCGGATGTTCGCGAAGTCGAAGGCCAGCAGGGCTCCGAGCTCCGAGCGCTCGAGCTGGGCCCGCAGTCGGGCAAGCCGCTCCACGCGCAGCCGGTCGAACTGGACGCGCTCCTCCCAGTCGACGGCGTTGGTGCCGAAGGTGGCGGTACTGGCGGACATGGCGGGCCCTTCTCGAGATCCGGGTGGACGGCTCAGACGTCGACGGCGACGTCCACGGCCCGCTGCCGGCGGCGCACCTTGCCGACGGTGTAGAGGATCGCGGCGGCCAGGATGAGCAGTCCCTGGAAGTAGTACTGGTAGACGGTCCCGAGGTCGAGGAAGACCGTGGCGTTCAGCGCCTGCTGCAGCAGCACCGCACCCAGCATCGGGCCGAGGAAGGTGCCGCGCCCGCCGAGCAGGCTCGTGCCGCCGAGCACGACGGCGGTGATGCTGGCCAGCGTGTACGTCGAGCCCTGGGCCGGGTCGCCGATGCCGTACTGGCCCATCAGCATCAGCGCGCCGAGGAACACGAACAGCCCGGTGACGACGTAGCCGCCGATCACGGTCCGGCTGACCGGGATGCCGATGCTGCGGGCGGCCGGCTCGGCGGACCCGACGGCCCGCAACCGCCAGCCCCAGCGGGTCCGGCGCAGCAGCAGCTCCATGACGATCGTCATGACGACGAGCACGACGAACGCGACCGGCAGCGGCCCGATCGCACGGTTGACGAAGTCCTGGAACGACTGGGCGATGAAGCCGCCCTGCTCCGGCCGCAGCAGCAGGGCGAAGCCGCCGAAGGCGATGTAGAGCGCGAGCGTCGCGGCGATCGGGGTGAAGTGGGCGAACCGGATGAGCGAGCCGTTGGTCAGGCCGGTGGCCACCGCGACCGCGAGCATCAGGACGAGCCCGAGCAGCACGGTGGTCGCCGGCTTCCCGTCGTTGACGAAGAACGACGCGACCACGACGAGGAACCCGGCCAGCGGCCCGACCGACAGGTCGATCCCGCCGGTGAGCAGCGCGACGTTCTGCCCCAGCGCGATGAAGCCGAGCGCGGTGGCCGCGGTGAGCAGGGTGGCGACGTTGAAGTTGAACAGATAGTTCTCGTTGCGGGCGGTCAGCACCGCGGCCAGCAGCACGATCACCAGCGTCACCAGGGCCGGTGGCGCGTAGTCGCCGAGCAGGAACCGGCGCAACCCGCGGGACTTGGCCTGGCGCAGCTCCTTCGGCACGCTCGCGACCTCGGTCCGGGCGCTGACCGCGGCGCCGACGATGCGCTCCTCGGTGACCTCGTCGCCGCGCAGGGTCGCGACGACCTGCCCGCGCGACATGACCAGCACCTGGTCGCAGAGCCCCTCCAGCTCCTTCGCGTCGGACGAGGCGACGACCACCGGGACACCCCGGGCGGACGCGTCCCGCAGGATCCCGTAGATCTCGGCCCGCGCGCCGACGTCGACGCCCTGGGTCGGCTCGTCCGCGAGCAGGATCGCCGGCTCGGACAGCAGCGCCCGGGAGATCACCACCTTCTGCTGGTTGCCACCCGACAGCGTCGAGACCGGCGCCTCCAGCGACGGAGCGCGGACCGACAGCGACGACAGCGACGCGGTCACCCCGGCCCGCTCCCGGTCGCGGTCCACCAGGCCGCCGCGGGCGAACCGGCCCAGCGCTGCCACCGCGGCGTTCTCCCGTACGGTCAGGCTGGTCATCAGCCCCTCGACCTGGCGGTCGGCCGGCATGTACGCGGCCTCCCGCAGCAGGTCGCGCCCGGACAGGTCGCGCTCGCCGAGGCGGACCGTGCCGCTGAACGACTCCAGCCCCGCCAGCGCCCGCAGCAGGCTGCTCTGCCCGTTGCCGACGACGCCGGCCAGGCCCACGATCTCGCCCGGCGGCACGGCGGCGGACATTCCGGTGAAGCCGGGACCGGCCAGGTCGATGAGCCGCAGGCCGGCACCGGTCGGTTCGCCGCCGGCGTGCTTCGGCGGGAAGGTCGAGTCCAGCCGGCGGCCGAGGATCAGCGCGAGCAGCTCCTGGTCGGTGATCTCGGCGACCCGCGCGGTGCCGCGGACCCGCCCGTCCCGCAGCACGGTGACCCGGTCGGCGAGCTCGCGTACCTCGGCCAGCCGGTGCGTGATGTAGATGACCGAGGTGCCGGTGGCGACCTGGTCGCGGACGAGCCGGAAGAACCGCGCGACGGCGTCCCCGCTCAGCGGCGCGGTGGGCTCGTCGAGGATGAGCAGGGTCGGCGCGACCGCGAAGGCCTTGGCGATCTCCAGCAGGTGCCGCTGCGCCACCGTGAGGGTCTCCACCCGGTCGCGTGGGTCGACCTCGAGGCCGACGTGCGCCAGCAGCCGCCCGGTCACCTCGGCCCGGGATCCGGTCCGGAAGACCTCGGCCGGCAGGGCGACCTCGAGGTTCTCCTGCACGGTCAGGTCCGGCAGCACGGCCGGGTGCTGGTGGACGATCGCGATGCCACGGGCCGCGGCCTCCCGCGGGGTCAGCGAGGCGACCGTCTGCCCGCCCACGGTGATCGTGCCGGCGTCGGGGACGAGCGTGCCGGACGCGATGCTCATCAGCGTCGACTTGCCGGCGCCGTTCTCGCCGAGGATCGCGTGCACTTCGCCGGACAGCACGCTGACCGACACGTCGGTCAGCGCCGCGACCCCGCCGAAGTGCTTGGCAATGCCGGCCATCTCCAGCGTGGCCGGGCGCGTCGCCGTGATCGTCGATCCGGTCATCGGGTTCTCCTCCGGTCCGGGCCCGACCCCGTCGCGGCGCGCGCCGGCCGGCCCGGACAGGTCCGGGCCGGCCGGTGCCGTACCGGCGGCGGCGTCGTCGGTCACTTGCCGAGCTGCGCCTGCTGGTCGCCGGGCATCTGCGCGGACAGGTACACGTCACCGGGCAGGTCCGACCGGCAGGTGACCGGGTGCGGCTGGTGGCTGACCGAGTCCTCGAACACCGGGCCCTTGAAGCTGGTGTCGGTCGGCAGCTGGCCGCCCGTCGCCTTCGCCACCGCGTAGTCGACCGCCAGCCGCACGTTGTCGTTGCCGGTGGTGACCGTGATCATCTTGAACGGGTTGGTCTTCTGCTGGCTCTGCCAGAAGCAGCTCAGCGAGTTGCCGTCCGAGGTGGCGAGCGCCGGGATGGGGCGCCCGCTGTCCGGGAACAGGTGCAGCGAGCTGACCAGGGTCGGGCCGAAGTCGGAGACGATGATGTCGATCTTCGGATACTTGGCGATCGCGGCGGACAGCAGCGTCTGCGTCTTGGTCGGGTCCCAGTCGGTCGGCACGAACGGCGTCTGGCCGATGAACTTGTACGTGTCGGGCAGGTTCTCCTTCAGCGCGTTGTACTCGGTGACGCTCTGGCTGTTGCCGGCCGGCCCGCCCATGAACAGGATGTTGCCGCCGCCGGGGACGTTCTTCTTGATCCAGGTCGCCCAGTTGACGCCGTCGTGCGCGAAGTCGTCGCCGATCCAGGCGTCGTAGTTGTCACCGGCCTTGCCGCCCGGGTCGACCCGGTAGGGCACCGTCACGACGCCGGCCTTGTAGGCGGCGGTCAGCGCGGGCAGCACGGCCTTTCCGGCGTCCGGGAAGACGACCATCGCGTCCACCCCGCTGGAGGCCATGCCCTTGATGTCGGAGGTGGCCTTCTGCACGTTGCCCTGGCCGTCGGCGTACTTGAAGTCGGTCACACTCGGGCACTTGGACGCCTCGTCCTTGCCCGAGGCGGTGGTCACCAGTCGCCAGCTGTTGCCGCCGAAGCCGTCCAGCAGCGCGAAGCTGATCTTCTTGGTCCCGCACCAGGACGGGGCGCCGGACACGTGGGTGACCGGACCGTCGCTGCCGCCGCCCGCGCTCGCCCCGTTGCCGCAGGCGGAGACGGTGAGGACGGCGACGGAGGCAGCGGCGAGGCCCGGGAGGACTCTGCGGAGCTTCATCGGGGAGTTCCTTCCTGTGCGCACGACAGACCTGTCGCGCCGTGGGAACCAGCAGCGAGAGTGCGGTGGGCGGCGGTCAGGCCGCGGCGGGGGCGGCGCGCACGCCCGGGCGCCGCAGCAGTGCTCTCCAGTCGACCGTGTAGAGGGAGACGCCGATCGCGAACGCGACGGCCTGGACGATGATCTGCACCGCCGTGGAGACGCCCAGTGCGACGACGAACTGCACGAGCTGCTCGAGGAAGACCGCCGCCACCACGGTGGCCAGCGGGTATCCCCGGCCGCCGAGCAGCGACGTACCGCCGAGCACCACGACGGCCACCGAGACGAGTAGGAAGCTGTCGCCCTCGAAGGCGCTCGGCTGGGCGGTGATTCCGGCGAGCATGACGCCGGCCAGGCAGTAGAGCAGCTGCGCGTAGACGTACGCCGAGGCCTGGTGGGTCCGTACCGGCAGGCCGACCGCGCGGGCGGCTCGGGGGTTGGCCCCGATCGCCTCGAACCGCCGGCCGGCGACCGTCCGGCGCACCAGGACTGCCACGGCGGCCAGTGCGGCCAGGGCGAAGAAGACCGCGTTCGGCACCCCCGCGCTCCGCCCGCCGGTGACCGAGGCGAGCAGCGGCGTGGTGATCCGCGGCCGGCCGCCGGAGATGGCCAGGTTCGCCCCGTACAGCAGGGCGTTGGTGCCGAGCGTGGCGATGATCGGACTGAGCCGGAGCACGCCGACGAGGAAGCCGTTGAGCAGGCCGGCGCCGAGCGCGAACACGACCGCCAGCAGGATCGCCGGCACCAGCTTGGCGTTGTCCCCGTCCGGGATGTGGGTGACGAGCACGACCGTCATGGACATGCCGCCGGCCACGGACAGGTCGATGCCGCCCTGCTGGATGACGAGCATCTGGCCGAGGCCGGCGACGGCCAGCACCGAGGCGATCTGCAGCATGTTGTGCAGCGACGTGGACGAGACGCTCGACGGCGCGGCGAGCGCGCTGAGCGCGAACAGCAGCACGGTTGCCGTCCCGATCGTCACCAGACCACGGGAGACCGCCACCCGCGGTCCCGCCGGGATGGTCGGGCGCGCCGAGTCCGGCTCGGACATCGTCACCTCACGTGTGCCGTCGCCACATCCGAGTGGCCCCGAGTCACTGTTGAGCGGCACTGTACAAAGCTCGGTGAACGCATCGCAAGAGGCTGAACAGTACCCGCATAACTTTTCCGCAACACCCCGCCGGCCCCCCTCGCCCTTCCCGGCCATCCGGGCGCCGGACGCGACGAACCGTCGGGACTCGGCCGGACCGTCGGGACTCCGCCGGCCGTCGGGACTCCGCCGACCGTCGAGACTCGGCCGGACCGTCGGGACTCCGCCGGCCGTCGGGACTCGGCCGGACCGTCGGGACTCCGCCGACCGTCGGGACTCCGCCGACCGTCGAGACTCGGCCGAGCCGTCGGGACTCCGCCGACCGTCGGGACTCGGCCGGACCGTCGGGACTCCGCTGCGCCGTCGGGTGGTCAGGCGTCAAGGTGGCCCGGC
>Ga0207676_10000899_pt1 | contig 23060 bp, 19 predicted proteins | sample KBSSwiS72_FD_184307 | JGI IMG/M metagenome (GOLD analysis project Ga0207676, IMG submission 184307) | Switchgrass rhizosphere microbial communities from Kellogg Biological Station, Michigan, USA - KBS Switchgrass S7-2 (SPAdes) (version 2) | ecosystem: Host-associated > Plants > Roots >...
GATACTGACTTTGGTTTTTTCGTCTTGTTCGCTAAAAGTATGATCCCATTCAGAACCCGGCAATTCAAGATTTTCATCTTTGTCCGCAAAAGCATTATACATCTTAAAATTGGTCTTTGGAGTAATCGAAGTATATTCCTGTACTGCCCAACGCTCTTGCCCTTCGGGGCTTATCATAGCATAAAATCTTTTGCCACCGACCTTGAAATCCTGATACTTCGTTTTGGCCGTCAAGGGTTTGGGCGCCATCCATTGGTCCAGCAATTCTTTTTTTGTAAAAGCATCCCATACCAGCGAAAGCTCAGCATCAAATTCCCTTGTTATGTATACTGTTTTTTTCGCTTTGTCAACAGTAAAATCAAATAGCAATTCGTTTGTCATTTTTTCTGTTTTTTAATTGTGAATAATACTTTGTCAAGCTGATTGAACTGAGTTTCAAAAATTTTCTTGAATTGCTCAATCCATTTGTCTATTTCCTTCATTTTCGTTGCATTGATGTGATAGTAGATTTCTCTTCCCTTTTTTTCTTGCTTTACCAATTCACATTCTGTAAGTATTTGAATATGTTTCGAAACGGCCTGCCTGCTTGTATGAAACTCTTCCGCAATTGCATTCGGTGTCATTGACTGCGCCGCGATCAATAATAAAATGGCCCTTCGTGTCGGGTCGGCTATAGCCTGGAAAACATCTCGTCTTACTTCCATCGTATCTATGTGCAATTAAGTGATTGCAAATATAAGTGCAATTATCTGGTTGCACAAAATTTTTTCTGAAATTTTTTTTGTTAGGATGAAATGCCACGACGTTTTGAGGTCGTTGGGTGTCGGAATAGTTTGACTGCTAACAGGGGTTCGTTGTTTGTTTCGTTCGGCTCATTATTTCTTCTTTGTCAGCCAACCCATATAAATTGACGACTGGAAAAAGCGAAGTGGCGCATCAAATCCTGCTTCTCTGCATAATTCCGACAGCCTTTCTTCTGAAACAGGAAAAAGTTCAGTTTCTATTCTTTTTAGACGTTGGCTTATTTGGCCCTCGTCCAACCCGTCTGGCAGAAGAAGTTTGAGGACTTTTAGATTTTGCCTGATTTTGTTTTTGTCGCCCGTAATGTCCAATAGTACAAATGTCGCTCCCGAAACTAATCTGTCAGCGATGTCTTTGAGTAAGTTTAGTTTATTCCCGTTGTCGTCAAGAAAATGCAAAACCAATAAAAGAGTTGCGGCACTATACTTTCTTTCGATGTCAAGGTTTGTTAATAAACCTTCAATTAGCGTTACGTTGTCGTAGGTTTGAAGTTTTGCACTTGCTTGTTTAATCATTTCAGGTGAAGGGTCGATGCCTGTTATTTTCCAATGTTCAGGTGCCTGGACAAATCTTTCAATTTCGTTTCCTGTCCCGCAGCCAACTACCAACAAATCCTTTTTAGCTGTTTCGCTTAATAGTTTCGGCAAACGGTCTAAAAAATAATTATAATTCGGTATCCACGTTTCTACAAACTGATTGTAGCCTGTCGCTCGTTCGTTTTCAAATATTTCTACTTTGCTCATCCTTTTATTAGTTGCCCGTTGCCTGTTTACAATGACTGCTGAAGGTAGCACATTTGTGTTTGTGGAGGAATTGAAATTCGTCAGTTCGTACGTGCGGCAGTCTTTTGTGATTTACAATTGTCAATGTACCGGCCTGATTGAAATCAACAACAGTCACGAAGAACACGATCATGCACGATTACGAATGTCATCCATAACACGACCAGGATTGTTAGGAAATTAATAATAGGGAAAGTTGTATAATAATTTCTCTGAAAATCTCGGGGCTTGGTAATAATTTTTTTAGGGTAAAATTTAGAAGCAATTGGAATTGTTGATTCAGTTTGTTATGATTTGTCAACCGCATGATCAAGCAATACAAAATGAAATTTTCTAATTTCAGTTTTTTTCTTCAGCTATTATTTGCTTCCGCGGATCTACGAAAAACCAAAGCAGGCAGCCTGTAAACAAAATAATAGAAATTACTATAACAGGTATATTATAACTGTGAGTCAGGTCCGCCAGTTTTCCAAAAACAATCAACATAATAAAAGCTCCCATTTGCCCGGCAAAATTCATTACACCTGCTACAGCCCCTGCACTATTTCCACCTATGTCAATGCACACAGAATAATTATTGGTATTGTTAAGAGGAAAGAATAAATAAGCAGTAACCAGGTTTACTGCAACGACCAGATTACTGGATGTAAATCCCACAACGAATAATGCGATAGCCGTCCCACCAAGTATTGTCATTCCTAAAGATCGTCTGCTGAACAATAACCCTTTCTTTTTCGTCAACCAATCCGAAAAAATACCGCCCAGCGGGACAATTACTATCCCTGTTCCAAACATTAAAGCGATTAACACCTTTGAATCATGTTCCAGGAAATGCCTTCCCTCGGTCAAATAGGTGGCAAGCCATCCGATAAAAAAATAAAACCCCCAACTTGCACAAAAATGTATAGCTGATATAGCTATTAGACTACGGCTCTTCAAAAGCGATTTTAATGAGATATGGTGATGTCCTGTCTTGAACCGGCGATTTTCTTCAATATATGATCTTTCTTTTTCACTGATGCCTTTCATTTCGGAGGGTTGATTCTTAAACCATGCATAACAAGCCGCCACCCACGCAAAACCGATCAATCCATTAATATAAAAAGTAGTACGCCAGCCATAATGGGCTGCAAGCGGAATAATTATGAGGGGTGCGATAGCAAGGCTGACACTCTGGGCGAATGTTGTTACATTAACACTTCTCGCCGTTTCACTTACAGGAAACCACCGTGAAAAGGTTCCGCTGCAAGTTGGAAAAACACCTGCTTCACCCATTCCAAAAAGAAAACGCACTATGATTAGAGAAATAAATCCAGTGGTGAAACCGGTTAACACTGTAAATACTGACCACCATGACACGATACGAATAAAAACGGCACGTTGTCCGATGCGGTCACTTAAAATGCCGGATGGAATTTCAAATAAAGCATAAGCCAATGCAAACGCTGCCATCACCCAGCCAAACTGCTCGTTGTTTAAATGAAACTCATTTTTGATTCGGGTTCCCAGAAGTCCAATACAATTCCGATCTAAATAGGTTATGATAAGCAGGAAGAAGAGAAAGACAAGGACCCGAAGGCGATAAGGAAACTTTGTGCCCACAATTCAGGTTTTGAAATTCAAGATAGTTGTTATCAATGATCAGTTCCAGGTAGATAACCCTCCGTCGGTTTATCTTCACGCTGCATTTTTGCAAGCACCTTATCAAGTCGATTATAATCTTTCTCGTTCTCTTTATCGAAAAGGCGCTTGCCGATCCGGCGCAAGAATTCAACAGTGAACCAGTCACGACGTAAACTGCGCACCCTGAAAGATATTTTGGTGTGCCCGCTGTCAATGGGGATGAATTAAAGGTGACCATAGCTTTGGGAGATTTCAAGGGCAGCTTATGAAAGGATTGAACGGTCGTATTCGTCATATAATGAAAAGGACGCCAATCCAGCATTTGCGTCACACGTGTGAAGGCGCCGTGATCGCAATGAAATTCTGCACCTATACCCATGCGACCGGAGCTGTTTCGAACAGGCTTCAGTTCTTTAATCGTTTGATAGAGTTTTCGCCTTTCCGGATCGATGATAAAACTCCAGAGTAATTCTGGCGAAGCAGCCAGGATACGTTCATAAATGTAATCAGCGTCCCCGCGCTCCAGATAAACACGTTTCACGTCACGCATTTTGTGCTCGTAAGCCTGCAGATCATGGAGGCCACAGCGGACTTCACCAATGTGTTCATAAGTTTCAGTATGTGCTGTTATGGATGATGGCATCCCAATCCGATCCAGATACGCATTCGTCATTAGTGCATAACCACGCAATCCCGTTTTTTCGGTAACCCCGTTTTTTAATAAACGATGTAATAATATTATCCCAGGCCCGGCAACGCTCACAAAGTCGCAATAGCAGGCCTCAATGTGCTCGAGCAATCGCTCCGGTTCAGGAAGCATTTCTTCAGGTACGTAATAAAATACAGCATCTCCTTCCAGCTGGACAATTTTTAATGGCGGCTGAATGTGATCGAGCAATAGCCTTATAATCTCCTCAATAATTTCTTGTGCGTGCCCTAGCTCGGTATCTGTTAAAAAGGAAGTGTAGCCGCTGATATCGGCAATGATGAAGAACCCTGTGCGTATCCTTGGCGAAGCGATATGCTCCATAGTTTCATGATGCTTTTTGCATATAACATTCGAGTATTTGCGAAGGCAGGGAATTCATTGATTGTCCAGCCAGGTTCAAATGCCCATTTCGAAATACGTAGTTGAAGTTATGAACTAAAGGCGAAAATTGAACGTCGAGCCCGAACCGTTGCCGATGCCTGCAAATAGATAATGTTACATTATCCAGCCCTGCTTTTGTAAATACTTTTGTTGGTGGCAGCTAATGTTTACCGGTAATAATATCAACTGTGGATACTTTTGAAAAAGGGCGATTTAAAAAGTCTAATAATACCAAATTAAACAATTCGGGATTTTCAACGGTTCCATAATGGGTTGCTCCCGGCATTACAAACAAATTGGAGTTCGGTATGTTGTGAAATATTTTAATTGAATGTTCAAGTCTGATAGCATCTCTGTCGCCTGACATAATTAATACGGGGCATTTAATTTTTTGCAAGTCCTTCTCAGTAATATTAGGTTGATAGGCCATTAATGAAAAAAGCCTTTTTGTATTGAAATTCTTGGTAGCTTTTAATGTGTCAAGTATCAAATTATCAATTTCATCAAAGATTGCTTTCTTTCCCGGGAACATATTTGCACCATAAGTAGCAAGTTTAGATATTTTGCCTGGGAAATTTATAGCAAGTAATAATCCTAAAATACCTCCGTCACTTTGTCCCTGAACAAATGCACTATCTATGTTTAAAGAGTCCAATAGAACTTTAATGTCATTGGCCATTTGTACGTAAGTCAATTGTTTTGTGGTTGTGTCAATTGATTTTCCGTGTCCTCTGCTGTCAATGGCAATAACCTTATAATACTTTTTAAAATATTCAATCCTTGCACTTGCACCTCTTATGGAACCTCCGTTGCCGTGCAGAAAAATTAATGGCTTTCCTGTTCCATAAATTTCATAGTAAAGATTTATACCATTAATTTTTTTATAGTTTCCTGCTTCCTTGTTATCTCCATATTTTATTGAATATTGACCTTGTCCATGCAATAGGTTGATAGTTGAAGTAAATATTAAAAAAGATAAGAGGTTCTTATTTATATTCTTCATGTTTTCCTTTCTTTTAAATTGTTGGAGTGCTATGGGCTGGAATTCTTGCTAAGAGCCATGTCGGATAAACAAGATATTAAGCTTAAAAAGAGTCTCAAACGAATTCCGCCGAATGGCGGGGTATTTCTTCCTTTCGGCACATATTACTTCATCAAAAATTGCGACCAACAGTGCCATATTCCCCAATGCCCTCTTGGCAGCCGTTCTTCTTCCTTCTATTTTGAGTCAACAGAATAAATATTATTTGTGAATCGCATTGTCCGCAATATTTTTCTAAGGGATTTGCCTTTATTGCCGATTAAGGAGCTTTTTTACTCGTTTTTTGCTGTGTTAGTTTATTACCCTACGTTTGATGTAAAATAATAAATTATTTGCCAAATAAACTTTTATTGACATGAAATCAGCAGCCATATTATTGTTCGCATTAATGTTTACCGCCTATGATATTTTTGCCCAAACCTTGTCAAAAAAGCCATCACGAAATGAGGTTGGATCTTATAACCAGGCTCATTTATTAAAAGTAGACATTGGGGTTACTAAAACTAAAGTGCTGGAGGCAATGGGTGGAGTTCAAAAAATACAGACATATACCAGCACAAGTTTTATGACAAAGAAAGAAGGCATCATTATAAACAATCCTTTCGACAGGGAATTTAAAACTGACTCGGCTGGTAATACAATAGAAATTTTATGGTATTACACCAATATCAACAAGGCGGATGGCGACATTACTAAAGAACAACAGACTCCAATTGTTCTTGAAAAAAATGCTGTTGTGGGAATGGGGTGGGATTTTTATGAAGACTATGCAAAACGCAAAAGAATAAACATTGAGCCGAGGTGAATATTATGACATTTCGCGGTTGATCAAAGGGCTGCACAGCGCCTCTTACAATTGGTTGGTGTGGCTAACTAATTAGAGATGAAACGGCAGCAATGTCTAAAAGGGTAGTTGAGCGTAGTTGCATCCTTTGGTGGTAAAATCTTTTTGCTTCTATCTTTCCAATTTGAAATCCTTATCTGTTGCGGGCCGCTTTGCAGAATTGGCAGCCTTCCAGCCAGTCCTGTACATCCACTCAGCCATCTTCTTTAATTTGGGATAGTTTATGTTCTCAGCATTATCCTGCGGTGTATGATAGTCACGATGCAAAAGACTGGTATACATAATTGCCGGAATGCCTAGTCGTGCATAGGGCAAATGGTCGCTTCTAAAATACCAACCTTCAATATGAGTTACTTCATCCCATGTTGTATCCAGGATAAAATTTGGACCTTCTTTGTTTGCGTCTAAAGCCATATTTACCAAATCAAAAGAATTTCTATGCGGTGGCTTATAACCCAAAATTGCTGCACTGTCAGTATTATTTCTGCCAATCATATCACCATTTAAAACAGCAACAATTTTTTCGATCGGAACAGTTGGATGTTCTGAAAAATACTTAGATCCCAACAAGCCTCTTTCTTCTGCACCGTGTATCACAAATAAGACTGATCTTTTGGAAGGGTGTTTAACAAATGCCCTTGCATTAGCAAGCATTGCTACATCAACACTTCCATTATCATCAGCTCCGTAATAAATCGAGTCACCCTTTATTATGTTTCTGACACCATGTGCATCTGAATGACCGCTGTACAAAACATACTCGGATTTTAATTTTGAATCTGTTCCCTCAATCATACCTATAATATTTACGGAAGGATATAGATATTCTGATACAACAAGGTTCATTTTAATGGTTGCAGTATTGTTCATTAATGTTTCTTTAGCATTGGCGTGAAGCCAGATCACAGGGGATAGGGCACTGATCGATTGCGGACTTCTGATAGATAAATTTTGGTTGGCTTCTCCATTGATATCATAGCTGCCTCTTTTAAAATTTTCCGTAGCATCAGCCCATGCTTTTTCGGCTTCTTCGTCTGCAATAAAAATGATTGCTACAGCGCCTCTCCGTAACAAAGGCAACCCATAGTTGGCAAAAATGTACCTGTTGTATCTCCAGGTCGGTAAAGACAGGTTTAAATTAATTCCTTTTGAATTAGCTTCAACAGCTACCACTTTGTGATTTACATCGATAGCATTTGTATCAATGTTTGCGGCGTTACCTAAATAAACAATAGGTGCATCGAGATGAATGTTTGCCATTTGCGAAACAGCTACATCTTTCCATAATTGTAATGGAGTATTGTTTATTTCGATCGTTGAATTGTTTGCAATTTGCTTGCGCAATAGAGTAAAAAATTGAAAAAAAGTTCCGTCATCTCCCGAAGGTTTTAGACCAATCGCTCTGAATTGATCACTCAGCCAGATGGAAGCTTTCAGTTCATCAATCGTCCCGGCCGAACGTCCTCTGAAACGTGCATCAGCGAAAGTATATAAATCACTTTTCAAGTCTTCTGCGCGTATCAAATTCAAACCGGGAGGATTGTTGGTCTGAGCCATTAACGAGGAGGTTGTTATTACTAACAACAAAAACGATAAAATATTCTTTGTCATCTTCTGATTAAGAGAGTTGTAAATGTTTTGATAAAGCAACTTTCAGTGTATTTCGCCCAACGTTGAGGCCTTTGCGCATGCGGGCATTAGAATTACAGTCACCCTTTACTTCAGGCCGATAAAATTAAAAACGTTGTTGACTAGCAAAATGATCCATATGAAACTCATTTCCAAGTAACCAAAGCCGATTAGAATTACTGAAGCTAAAGCTTATTCGTCAGCCCGTTTGCTTTCAAAACCCATGTTGAGGCAGTTTATTTACATTCATAGTGTATCTTCAAATCTCCTGATAATTCCAGCACTCTGCTTCGATTTTCTATTTTGCGCTATTGTATACCACCTGTTTAATTTCACTTATGTGCACAATCGGCTGAATGTTTGTATAATTTTTAAAGTCACCAACAATAGCATCTCTGTTTTGTGCTATGGCTTTATTATATTCAGCAACATCACTAATATAAAAGTAACCTATAGCCACAAAAGGCACCTTATCATTTGGCGTTCTTCCGGCTATGCCCTTATCAATTTCATAAAATTTTAAATTTTTCCCTAAAAGCCCTGCTACCATGGGCATGTGTTTTTTTTCATAATAGTCCATATCAAAGGTTTTATCTTCCCCATTCGGATAAAGTATCGCCACCTTAAACATTCCAATTTCTGTTGTGGAGGATTGTTTCGGTTGACTGGTTTTGCAACTTAGCAAACCAACAAAAGCGAAAAGTAGCGAGAATAATTTAAGTTTTCCAGCCATATAAAATGGATTTAAGTTTTTGTTGCATCGTGAATAATTGCCACCAAATTTCGAGTATTTGCGGCAGGCTGGAACTCATTGACTGTCCAGCCAGATTCAAATGCCCATTTCAAAATATGCAGTTGAAGTTATGAACTAAAGCTGAAAATTGAACGTCGACCCCGAACCGTTGCTGGACTAAGCGACCCCGCTACTACGAGGTGTTAATTATTGATATTCGTCCTGCTATCTTTCGTTTATCGTCCTCAAACTATCCTTCTTGTCTCTTTCTTTTGCCTTCTCGTACTCTTCTAAACACTTGCCAAGAGGTTTACCCTTGTTATGAATACAATCACAAAATTCTTCACAAGCCTTTGGATTGCTATTGCCAGGACATCCATTCAGGCATTCCTCTGGGGCATTGCCCGGTCTGATGTCATACATGATATTGTTCAAAAATACTACAGCTGCAAGAGTTGCGACTACACCTCCAAAAAACAAAAATGGGAATTTGCCATTTAAGGACTTTTCTTTTGGCAAGCTAGCATCCGTTTTAACTTGTTTGAATTGTAGAATGGGTTTTAGACGATCATAGTCCCAACACAGTAAAAATAGATTAGCCAATAACAAAAATGTTGCCGCACGAGTGCCTTCAAACCGAACTGAATAGGTGAGCACGCAAATATTCAGAATAATAGGGAAACTATAGATATCGCCAATAACTGCAGTTCTTGGAATAAGTAATAGGATGGCAACGATTATTTGCGCAACTCCAATAAATGTATAATAGTAACCTGTATTAAGCAAAGCGTCAAAATATCGTCCCAATGGATGATTATGGGATAATCCGGCGGCAAAGCGTTCCCCTGAAAGTTTCACATATCCTGAAATTAGCCATGCAACAGCCAAAGCCAATCGGCAAAAAACGGCGAAGTAGCGATACCACTTGTTTTCCTTGGCTTCAGAATAATATCGCTCAAGTTTATTCGACAAGCTGAATTATGTTTTTTTAGATTTTAGATTGTCCGTTTAATTGCCGCTGACTTCAACGGCTTGCTTCCCTGCTTACCGGCAGGCAGGAGGCTGAGCCCGAAGCTTCGGGGCACGACAAATATATTTAATTGATTGGCGAAGCTTGCCCCGTCTTGTCGGTGGCCAGCGAGGCGGCTGGCAGCAAACCGATATGTTAGCCTAGTTTTATTGAGTCGTACCAAAAACTCTTTGTTTTACAAGAACCGTGTTAACGCCATTTGATTCCATTTTTTTGGTTGCTTGATTTTCAATTTGAGTCTTCAACTCAAATAGCGTTGGATCAAACAATACGTGTTTGTCCATCATATAAGACATATCGTATTCGATTTCTTCCCAAGTCGAAAAGTCAGCCTGGTTGTGTTGAAGTTGGACTTCTAATTTGTCTAATGCGTTTGCAACTTTGGATTCATAGGTTTCTTTATTCTCAAATTCGTAAAACAAGTTATAAATTTCTTGCCCATTTGTGTCTTGCAAAGCAAAACGCAAGTTCTCAATCGCTTTTTTTTCTCTTTCGATTTTGTCAAGTTTGATTTCTGGACTTCGTAAGACGTCCAAAGCGGAAATGTCTGTTGCTTCAGCTTCGACCAAATCATGAACAATAATCATTTTTAAAAGTCGAACTGTGTCAATTTTTTGAGTTAACAGTGGCTCAATTAAAACAGCCATTAGCGACATTCTCCAAGTATGTTCGGCAACACTTTCTTGTCTGCCACTTGAAGTATAACTATGTCGAAGTTCAAATTTTAGTCGCTCTGCCAGTGCAAGGACTTTAAGAATTGATGTGATTTGTTCTTCCATCTTAAATGGTATGATGTTTCACTGTAAAAATTTTCGCTAACGTCCACGGCCTGCAGCAGTGGCACACATCGAATTTAGTGAATGTTCCCAGGCCGAGTGGCGTAACTTATTTAAAACGCCACGAGGTCGCTCAAAGATGCCGGCCGTCAAATTAAATAGCTTTTCCTTGCCTGTCGGCAGGTAGGCTGAGCCACAACAAATTCATTTTTATTAGATCGGCGAAGCCAATACGATGCCGGCTAGTAGCCTCTGCCCAGACCTTTTTTTCTTTGCGTGTGGGAAGTTAGTCTCATAACTCACCCAAGCTCTCTAACTTCTCTCTTGTCATCAGGAGCTGCATTATTCTTTTCGTGCACGGTGCGACTGGTTTACTGACAATTCTCAAACAAAATGATGATCAGGGTCATTGAGAGACGCCGCTGCCATTTTTAATTTGCCCTGAATATGGGTCACACCAGGTTAGGAATATCTTGTTCATGGATTGCTGCAATTGCTGCCGCAGGTTATACAATCTCGCAGTTGTTGCAAATAACAGGAGTCCTGGCAAGCCCTCTTGATGCCATTCTCATCTACGGATTTTCTTTATGCATTGCCCCTCCATTTCTCTTAGCCATATTAGCGCTTCATTATACTGCGCCCAGCAACAAAAAAATATGGACGCATGCCGCCCTTTTGTTTGGCGGCATGTATAACACTTTTGTGATCCTGATGTATGGCGAACAACTAAGCGCCGTGATCCCCTATCACCTAAATGATCCAGTTCTGACGGTAACTCCTCACTCTCTGTTTTGGAACCTCGATGCCTTAGGATACATTAGCATGGGATTGGCCACAGGATTCCTCGTTCCAGTGTTCAGCAGGTATGGAAACGAAAAATATATAAAATGGTTTTTTCTTGCTCACGCCCTGATCACTCCCATCGTTGCTGTAGTGTATTTCTCGCCCAGGTTTTCTATTCCTTTATTGTTGATGGCAAGCCCATGGAGTATTACTGCTTCAGGCTCGATGATATGTCTTGCACATTTTTTTAAGAGAAATTCAATTAAGAACGTTTCTTTAAGGAACTAACATGAATTCATTGGATTGCCAGGAAGGCGAGGTACTTTGATCCCCTACAGTCTCTCATACAACTTTCTTAACTTCTCCCTTGTCATTGTTTTTTCCCAATCTCTACCTAACGCATTTTCCCAAAGTGGCTTCATACCCATCGAAACGTTGATCATGGTGTCAAATTGTTCATCGCTTAATCCTTTTGTGATGTTTTGCGGGATGTCAATTTTATTTTTCTCCACCATGAATTTGAACTCTTTGACTCCGTCGGGATAGTATTCTTCCAGCTTGTCAAATACGATACAATTGCCAATGCCATGTTTGGTACCTAGTAAGTAACTCAGACCGTAACTCACGGCATGTGCCACGCCTACCTGGCTGTAAGCAATGCTCATTCCTCCTGCATAGGAGGCCATCATCAACTGGTCATCGCTTTCATCATCCCACTCCCTCTTATCTACGAAAACTTTACGGCAGAGTTGCAACGCTTTTTCACCATAGCTTTTACTGAATTCATTTAAATAGGTTCCATTCAAACTTTCAATACAATGGATGTAGCAGTCCATGCCTGTATAAAAGCGCTGGTTCACCGGCGCGTTGGTTGTCAGCTCGGGGTCAAGGACAATCTGGTCAAACGGAGTAAAGTCAGAATTCATTCCCAGTTTTTTTGTAGGACCGGTCAGCACGCATGTACGACTTACTTCAGCGCCAGTACCGCTGAGAGTTGGAATGCCAGCCTTATAAACGCCGGGAAATTTTACGAGATCCCAGCCCTGGTAATCTGATGATGACCCCGGATTGTTCATCATTAATGAAACAGCCTTTGCAAGATCCATTGTTGAGCCACCGCCAATTCCGATAATGCCACTCACCTTTCCGAATTCATCTTTTAACTGCTGTGCCAGTTTATCAACCAAAGATGTCTTTGGTTCGTAAGTAACATCGGCAAAAACGACCTTGTCATGTCCCCTCAGCGGAAGACGATTAATAAGAGATTTCCCTTTAAAGAAATGGTCAACCAAAAAGATCATGGGGTCGTCTTCCTTGCGATGGGGTTCAATGATCTCATTCAATTGATTAAAACTTCCGCGGCCATAAACCACATAACCCACCATTTTAAAGTTTCTGAATTTCATATTTGACTGTAAGAATTTATTTTTTAACCACAGGGGAATGGAGGGTACGAAGGATCACGGAGTTATTCCTCCGTGTAACTCAGTGCTCTCCTATGTCTCCGTGGTTTGGTTTCATATCCTAAAACGCTGCGAAGGTAGGTAAATGAAAAAATTGTAACTTGAAGAAGAGGGTGGTGTATGAGGCACAGAATCTTTTTACTAGTCCTGCTTTCGTTTGGTGGCGGGTTCCTTAGCGCACAGCAAGTGCTGTATTCTCCTTTTATCAGTGGCCAGTCAGAAACCCGTTTCCAGGTAATTGGCAAGGCAGGGAATTATTACTGGGTTCAAAAGAGTAAAAAGATTGTCAGGTCGAAAAAATATGATGGCATTTGGGAAGAAGGGAATTTCAATTTTGAGATCTACGACGACAGGATGAATCCAGTTAGTTCCGTGCCATTTACCGTCTCAAATGATGTGATCAAAGAATACTTTGTTCCGGGAGAAGAATATTTTGACCAGCTTCTTTTTTTGAAAGATAACTTTCAGGTCACCGTTCTATTAAATCGATTTGCCCCGGATGGGAATACAGTTACGATAAACGATACGTTGGCTTCTTTTCCGAAAAAAATGAAGTACAGTAATTTCTTGCTGGTTCGGTCGGAAGATAAAAGTAAAATTCTGCTCCTGGGTTTTGAAACAATTGCAGATTCTTTACCGACAGTTCATTCATTTTTGTATGATAAGAATTGGTCGCTGCTTAAAAAAAGTATTTATGCAAATGCAAATATCAGCCAGCCCTGCGTCCAGTACGACCTGGTCGATTATCCTTTGGAGCATTTTAGCAACACGGGCATCAAGCTTGCAAATAGCGGTGAATGGTTAATGACCGTTCCGTCCGGAACCAATCACAATTTCGTGTTGTTTCATTTTGACGGGTTAAACGAAAAATTTGTTTACAAAGAAATTAAACTGTCTTCGTCTGCGTCACCTGAAGAGATCATACTATCCCTGGATAATGCAAAACAGGAAGCCTCGACCGGCATTCTTTCACGAATACGCTATGAATCAGTAAAAAATGTGAGGATTGCACACTATTTACTTTCCGATCATCGTATTGATTTCGATACTTCGTTTCGTTTCAATACACTGGCCAATAAGACAAAGAATGAGAATCTTTATGAAGAATATTTTATGACCGTCCCGAATAAAGGGTTCATGTTGTTGAAGGAGTATGGCAAGCCATTTTCCTTTAATGACCAGGAGGAAAGGAATTACGAACACAGTGAAGCAGACAGTATTTTTTCCAACGCCGTTGAAGTAAACAGGAATGAATATACCCGTTACGGCAATCTTGCAGGCAGCCGTACTGCTTTTGACCGTGGAGATCTCAGCATGTTCTATTTTCCCTGGACGCGTAATGATAGCTGCTGGAGCGGCATCATTAACAAGGAACAAACCACAGAGATCACTTCCTCTTATCTCTCTTATGTTTTTTTGCCAAGAGAGGACAAACTTTTCTTCCTGTACAATGAGTTCTATCGGAACAACAACCAATACGGTAACACCACCGTGCTCGATCAAAAAGGAAACACGGTCGAAGAGGGAGTTGTATACTGGAAAATGAAAAATAATCTTGTCTTCCAGAAGGCACGGCAGATCTCAGCCAACGAATTGGCTATTCCTTATGAACGAAACGGACGGAATGGGTTTGCTATTATCAAGTTATAGCGATCTGTGACGGCTGCTTGCTTGGTGTTTTAACCATACAAGACATAAAAGGCATTTAAGGGAAACTTGTATGTCTTATATGCGTTATATGCTGGTAATAATCTTTACCACGCAGACTTCATCTTCCACAATCTTACCCTATCAAATCTTGTAGTACCACCATCGCTGAATAATTCAACACCGTTGTCATTCTCATCTGGAAAAATTTGCGCTGTCATTACAGCTGCACCATCGTTTGCAAATACCTCAACAATACTATGATCAAGGAAAATATGAAGTTTTATCTTTTCATTTACTGGAGTCAAGGACGTTTCAAAGTGGGAAAGAGATGCAAACTCTTTGTTGAATGAGTCATTAATGCAGCGACTCCTGTCCACAAACAATTTTTGAGAAGAGGCATTATACCCGATCACAAATACATTCTGCTTCCCGACAGCTAAATGTAAGCCTGCGGTTGAATTTGTCACGGGCTGAAATGAGAATTCCATTTCGAATTGTTGACCCCTGAGACCAAGCTCTTTTTTATCAGCAACGGAAATATTTTTTAACTCAGCGGGATCTGTTCTTAACTTTTTTAAAGCCTCAACAGGTTTTTGAATCAGTAACCACTCTCCATTCGTTTTTTTCAGGCTAAGATCTCTCGGCAATGACATTGCGCTTTTCCAGGGAAATGTTGGAATATCCTGGGCATAGGTCCAGTTATTTGCCCAGCCCAACAAGACAGGTTGCTGATCGATTGGCAAATTATAGGTTACTGCTGCATAATAATCGGGACCGTAATCGGGACGGTAAATCTTATCCGCGGGATTTTCATTAATGAATTTTGTTCCGTCAAACTCTCCAACAAAATATTGCATCGTCGTTTGCTGTGAGTTAATCAGCACCCATTTCTTTTTTCCTTTATCGTTTTCTATGGGCACTTGTAAAAGATCAGGGCATTCCCAGATATTCGTATAATCACCCGCAGGACCAAAATCACTTAAGTGTTCCCATTGCTTTAAGTTTTTTGATGAATAAAATTGGACGATGTGTTCGTGGGGAAGAACAACGGCCATGATCCATTTTCTATCCTTATCGTACCAGAAAACTTTGGGATCACGGAAATCTTTCTTATGAATGTCCAATACAGGATTGCCGACAAACTTTGTCCATGTTCTTCCTCTGTCGAGACTATAAGCAATATGCTGTTCCTGCCTGTAATTCTCTTTATCCGATGAATCAGGAATGATATGAGCAGTATAGATAGCGATCATGGGAGCTTGCCCTGCTTTTCTCGCAAAGCCGGTGGTATTATTTTTATCAATTACGGCACTTCCCGAAAAGATCATAATGGTGTCTTTTTCAGGAATGGCCAGCGGAAGATGTTTCCAATGCACAAGATCAGGACTTATAGAATGCGCCCAGCTCATGTGTCCCCATCGGTTGCCATAAGGGTTATACTGGTAAAATAAATGATACTCGCCGTTAAAATAAACCAGGCCGTTGGGATCGTTCGTCCAGTTTCTTGCAGGCGAAAAATGAAAACGCGGCCTGTATTTTTCTTTGTATAAACTATTTTGCGCAAGAATAGTCCCACATGAAAAAACGGACACTAGCAGTATGTAAAATTTCCTTTGCATGAAGAACGTTAGATGATTACGCAACCAATGCTGCAGCACCAAATACACCGGCACTATCTCCAAGACTTGGTTTTAAGATCGGCACATCAACCCTGTTGTTAAAAATAAATTCATTCAAAGATTTTAATCCTTCTGTATAAATAGCATCAATGTTTCCAACTCCGCCGCCCACTACGATCACATCAGGATCAAGCAAATTGGTTACTACCGAAACAGCTTTGCCAAAAAACCGACAAAGTCTTTGAATCGTTTGTGTCGCCACTTCATCTCGTCCTTGCTGATACCTCGAAACAATTTCTTTCAAAGTAATCTTATTCCCGGTCACGCCAGCATAAAATCGTTGAAGAGCAGGGCCAGAAATGATCGTTTCAACACAACCAGTTTTTCCGCAATAGCAAGCGCCACCGGAATCGTCTAAATAATTATGTCCCCATTCGCCGGCTATGCCATGACAGCCGCTCCAAACCTTTCCATCGATTACAATTCCTCCGCCAACACCTGAACCCATGATGATCCCAAATACAACGGAAGAATTTGGAAATTTTTGTTTTACGATACCCCAATGTGTTTCTGCGAGTGCAAAACAGTTGGCATCATTGGCCAGTACAACAGGAAGCCTCAACGCATCTTCTAAATCTTTTTTTAACGGTCTTCCGTTCAGCGCTGTGCTGTTACAGTTTTTCATTGTTTGCAAAAAAGGATCAAGGACGCCAGGAGTTCCAAAACCAATTGTTTTTGGAATGAGTCCCGACTCATTTTGCATTTGTTTTACCAGCTTTTCGATTTGCCGAACGATGTGCTCATATCCTTTCGAGGCTTCTGTATCGATACGAGTTCTGATGATCGGTGAAGGATCATTGAGAGAAGGAAGAATGGCTCCTTCGATCTTTGTGCCCCCGAGATCAATACCCCATAGCGGCTCAATCATAGAAAACGATTTTCAAAATTTATAAATAAATATCTTTCAATGCCCGATCAACTGCCTTTCTAATTCCTCAAGCGAAGCCCCTTTTGTTTCGGGAACTTTTGTTAGCACCCAAATAAGCTGCAGCACCATCATAAAGGCAAAGAAGGCAAAAATGGGCCAGGGATTATCTTTAAAGATCCCACTTTTCGAATCAAGGAAAACAGGAGTTAGCAATGTAATGAGAGCAGCAAAGACCCAGTGCGTACTGGCACCAAAGGATTGTCCCAGTGCCCGCACTTTATTGGGAAAAATTTCCGCGATAAATACCCAGATTACTGCGCCCTGCCCTATGGCATGTGCTGCAATGAACATCAATAAGAATGTCATCAGGAAACCAGAACCGGCTCCCGTTTTAAATGCGATCGCTACCATCGCCAGGCTAATGATGTAACCCAATGAACCAATGATCAACAGCGTTTTTCTTCCTACACGGTCAATGAGATATAAACCCACAAAAGTGAAAATTAAATTAGTACCGCCGATGGCGATTGAATTGGCCAGCGATTCCTTTGCGCCCAATCCGATCCTTGAAAGAATCTCCGGAGCATAATACAAAATGAAATTAATTCCCGATAACTGGTTAAAAAAAGCAACAAGAAATGCTAACCATAACACTCTTGTATAACCGCTGCTGAAAATGGTTCCCGTTTTTTCTTTTTCTACGGTGGCGTTTGCTTTGATGATATCGTTTATTTCTTCATCGGGGTTTTCTTCTCCAATTTGTTCCAAAACCTTTTTCGCTGCGGGCAGGTCATTTTTTATAGAAACTAACCACCGTGGACTCTCGGGCACACCTGTTACCATAAGCGTGTAGATTATGGAAGGAATTCCCAAAACTCCCAACATCCATCGCCAGTCGTTTGCACCACCCACTCCCTGTAGCAAATAATTTGAGATAAAAGCGATCAATATTCCGAACACAATATTGAACTGGTACATTGCCGTCAATCGTCCTCTTGTTGCAGGAGTTGATATTTCAGAAATATAAGTTGGGGCAACAACAGAAGAGACCCCGATGCCCAATCCACCAATAAAGCGGAAGAATGAAAAAATATAAGGGCTCGGAGCAATAGCGGTTCCTATAGCTGATACGGCAAAGAAAATCCCCACCCAAAATAATGTTTTCTTTCTTCCAAATCTTTCAGCCGGTATCCCACCGATCAGCGCTCCGACAACCGTTCCCCACAAAGCCATTGACATAATAAAAATGCCATGAAACAATGGTGAAGTATCCCACAACTTTTTTATGGGTTCATTGGCGCCAGAGATAACAACCGTGTCGAATCCGAAAATAAAACCGGCCAGAGCTGCTACGATGGAATAGCGGAAAAGATTATTATTCTTCATAAGCAAACATCCCGATAATTGTGGGGAGGTTATGGAAGATAAGAAATAATAGAGGATAAAGGATAGGGCTATTTGATATAAGTTGGTATGATAGGTCAATTTGCAGATCTGGCCTCACTTTCGGTCTTTCGCAGTCGTTCCCGTATTTTTGTTTGCTGATCGAGAGCCCTTTGAACTAGCAGTTTAAACTGCTTTTCGTTCCTGATATTGTCAAACAGTTTGTCGCGTTGAATTAGATAAGCAGAACCCCAGTACCATCTCCATTGACTAAGGATCTTGAGAGCTGTTTCGTTATCTCCCTTAAGTGCACAGATGCCGGCGTAGTCGTAGCTAAGGGTATCGTGTCGGTCTCTATATTCTTTATCCGCTAATGCTATTTTTTTTTCTGCCTCCTTTATTCTTCCACTATTCAATAGTGCGACCGCCCACCGGTGACTATTGCTTCTATACGGGTAACGAGTCCACATCTCTTGATACAGCTCGGCTGCTTTCGCACAATTATTTTTTAGGTTGCAATACGCTTCTGCCAATTCATAGTATGCTTTGGGTTCCAACTTGAGAAATTGCTCCGCATATTTCAATACTGAGTCTGCTTTGCCCCAATGGAGGTAGATCTGCGTAAGGGTACGTAGAGCTTCTCTTTCAACGATGGAATTGTCATTTGCTAAAGCCACTGCCTTTTTAGCGTACAGTTCAGCCTTTTCAAAATCTCCGCAGTTATGATAAGCGAATCCAAGAGCCGAATAAGCCAAAGGCGTAGTAACCGAGAGGGGATTGAGCCGGATGGCTTTTTTACAAAACGGAATTGCTCTTTCAGGATCGAACCATGCGTATTCACCGCCTAATTCCCTATTGGCATCAAAACTGTTTGGATTAATTGCTAGCGCTTTGTTGAGATAGAAAAATGAAGAATCCCGCGACGTCACACAGTGCGACAATAATAAATAGGCGTCGGATGAAAAATTATCGATCTGCAGAGCTTTGTTTGCCAAAGCTCGTGCGCTGTCCACAACAAGATCATAGATAGCTTGAGAAAAAAACCAATTGGTAATGCGATAAACGTATGTCTGGCCTTTTAAGACGTACGCCTCGGCCATCGAAGGATCAGCCTTGATAGCATTGTCGCAAAGAGAAAGTGTTCTTAGGTATTCGGAGTAAAGTTGTGGATCGGAGGGGAGAGAATCCCAATAAAGGGGATGCGCTGCCGAAGTAAGTTTTACATACGCAGTTAATGCTTCATTGTAAGCGTCAATCGCTGCTGGATTGTCTGTTGCTACACGTCCAATGCGGGATTGTTCGGCCGGCGTAATTTTTATTTTTAATGCAGAAGCTATCTGTTGCGCTATACTTTCCTGCAATGAAAAAATATCTTTTACCTCGCCCGGAAAATCATCGCTCCATAATTCTTTATTAGTGGCTGCGTCAGACAGTGAGACATATACTTTTACTTTATCCTTATCCCTTAGGACGTTGCCCTGCACTATATATTTTACACCGCCGAGTTGGCTCGCAATGTCCATAATAGAAAGTTTGGTATCATGATATTGCGCTACTGATTGCGATGCAATGGGAATGAGTCCACCCAATAACTCTAATTTTTTCTGAAGTTCGAGTACAATACCGATACAAAACGGCTCATTCTCTTCTTTATTGGCACTTACATTTTTAAAAGGTAAAATAGCAATGGATTTTTCTGTTGAACCGTTGTCTTTTTGAAAATATTTTGAATACAAAAAATAACCGGAAGCGGCAATAAGTAAAGCGAGCAATGTGATAAATATTATTCTACTGCTTTTATTTTTCTTTTTAATTGTTTTCAACTTGCCGCTCATCTGTTCTCTTTTTGGGACGTCGAGCCCTTCATTCGCTAATGCAAAAACTTCTTTCGGTTCAAGTACATTTTTAAAATCAAAATGACCAAGGGAAACAGCCTTAAATTCCGGGTGATTCCTGATCTTATCATAAATTTCCCTGGAGAACAAAATGGTATTGGCTTGCCCCAGTGATTGAATACGCGAAGCAACATTGACATCGTCTCCCAGTGCCTTGCCTCCTTCAAAAAAAATTTCGCCAATATGTAAGCCAATGCGAAGAGGAACTTTGGGATCCGATTGTAACTCCCTTTGCAATTCGACAGAACAGCTTACTGCCTCGAGGGCACTTGGAAATGTGCAGAGACTTCCATCACCATAATAGTTGAGTACCTTTCCACCATACGACTTTACTAATTTATTTAAGGCCGCGTTATAATGTTTGATAAGCGTCACCGCCTTTTGTTCGTCCTGCTGCATAAGTGCGGTATAACCGACAATATCGGTAAACAGTATGCCAGCAAGATGACGGTGTTGTTGCATGCCAGGATGATGTACAGAAATACCCGACATCTAATTTAAATTATTTTACGCAGCCGGGTGAGAATACATCTATGGCTTAGATAAGTTTAGTGGCCCTCTTCAAATCTTCGGGAGTATCAATTTCAATCCCCATGTAGTCAACAACTACCATGCGTAGAGGAATACCATGTTCAATATAGCGCAGGCATTCAATCTTTTCTACAGCTTCCAGCGGTGATACGGGCCATGTAGTAAAGTCGATCAATGCTTTTTTGCGAAACGCGTATACGCCGATATGTTCATAGTAAGTGATCGGAGCTTGTTTGTTTCTTGGATAGGGCAACACGCTACGACTAAAAAAAAGAGAATTCATATTTAAGTCTACTGCCACCTTCACAAAATTTGGATCATCAATTTCTTTCTGGTGCTTTAACACCTGCATCAATGAGGCTACCTGCACTGAAGGATCATCGAACTGGTTTAATAATTTTTGCAGAGGCTCTTTTTTTATAAATGGAGTGTCACCCTGCACATTCACGATGATGTCAACATCCATTGCTGCTGCGGCTTCTGCAATTCTATCGCTGCCGCTTTCGTGTTCACGTTTGCTCATCACAACTTTGCCACCCTTCGAACTGATTTCATTAAAAATGACATCGCTGTCGGTGACCACGATCACTTCATCAAAAAGTTTTGTTGCAACAGTAGCATCATAGGTTTGCCGGATAACCGTTTTATCCCCGAGCATTTGCATTAGTTTACCGGGAAACCTCGTAGCGTCATAGCGAGCTGGTATTAGCGCCACGATAGAACCACGATTTTCTTGATTTTGCTTTGAATTATGGGGAGATTTTTTGTCTCTGGTTTGAAGGCGTTTGAATTGTAGTGAAGGTGCGCCAAAATTAATAAGCAAGCCCACTTCTTTTCCTGAGGCTTCAAGATAATTCAATGACTGAGCAAGATGGACATCTTCCAGGTCAGATACTGCTTTTATTTCGACACAGATTAAATCGTTAACAAGAAAGTCAACCTTCCTCAGACCAATTTGATCATTTTTGTAATAAACTGGAAGATCAAATTCCGGCTTTACAGAAAGATTTCTTTTTTTCAATTCTTTCTCAAGCGCACGATGATAGATATATTCCTGAAAACCACGTCCCATACTCCGATGTACTTCCATTGAAGCACCAATAATTTCGCCAGTGATTTCTTCGTAGAGCATGACTATGCAAAGAACAACGATTTGCAGGATTTTGAACAGGATTTTAAGGAAAAATTTTGAGAAAAAACCTTTTTAATTGTTCTCCCGAGTGCTCTATTAGCTATCTCTACTTTCAAGCTAACATATTTCCTAACAATCAATAATAATCCTGTTAATCGTGGTTCTCTAGCTTGCCGAAAGGTCTTTTCATTAGACTTAAGAAATCTTCATCTTTATCGTTGGGATAATAGCGATCGAGTCCATACCGGATTTGCTTGGCATCGAGTTTTTTGAAGGTACCAAGCAGGCGATCCCAAATTGAAAAAACAGCACCGTAATTACTGTCAGTATAAGGCTGCTGCCAATGATGATGGACCTTGTGCATATTGGGAGAAACAAAAACATAGCTCAATGAAGTATCCAACCATCTTGGCAAACTTATATTGGCATGTGTAAATGCGGTCGATAGAATAAGAACAGTTTGATAAATCATCACAGCATAGACTGGCGAGCCGCTGACAAAAATGCCCATGAAAAAAAACAAACCGCGCAAAACACTTTCAATGGGGTGATGACGAAGACCCGTGGTGACGTCTACGTTGTTGTCTGCGTGATGAACAATGTGAAATCTCCAAAGCAGGTAAATCTTGTGCTCTGTAATATGTACGAGCCAACCTCCAAAAAAATCAAGCACCAGTAGTGATATGACAACAATGCCGAGGGTACTGGCATGTAGCCAGTATACCAGTCCAAATTGACTGGTCTTGCACCAATCGCAGAGCATAACTATAAAAATGGCAAGGAATGTATGAATGATAAGATGAATGACTGTAAAGGCTAAATTAACAAGAGCATGCCGGCCTTTCGTTTTTTTGTACGACATCGGCAACAAAGGAATTGCGCCTTCAATGATCCAAAAGATCAGCAAACCCGCCACCAGCAAAGTCATTCTCTCAAGAGGGCGATTCTCAAGTGTAGAAAAATGCTCTATGATTTTATCCCACATGACAATGATTGCGCTTTACAAGTTACAAAGGAACGACATATCACTCTATATCCGTCGGTAAATCCTCATACTCTTTATGACAGTTGGAGCATACATAATGCTTTACCTCGGTCTTGTTATCTTCTTTTGAAAGAATCCGGGACATCAAAGAAATAAACCGGCCAAAAGGCATTTTGTGCAAAACAACATTATCGTCTTGCATGATGTATTTTATCTCCAGGGCTTTTTCTTTGCAATTTGGGCAAACAATTGTTTTGAGATATTCAAGTTCAGCAAGTTTTAATATTTCCCGTGATCTTTCCAATTGGGAGTCATAAACCATCAGTCTCATACCGGAAGAG
>Ga0207676_10000906_pt1 | contig 22981 bp, 26 predicted proteins | sample KBSSwiS72_FD_184307 | JGI IMG/M metagenome (GOLD analysis project Ga0207676, IMG submission 184307) | Switchgrass rhizosphere microbial communities from Kellogg Biological Station, Michigan, USA - KBS Switchgrass S7-2 (SPAdes) (version 2) | ecosystem: Host-associated > Plants > Roots >...
GTGCCGAATGCTACTTTACGATATGTGGTAATGTTAGCTGACATGGATCATCCCCCAGCTTGGCAGATCGTGACTTGAAATCTAGTTTATGACCAACGCAACTCTCTGGTAGAGCAAATGAGGCGAACAGAGGATGCGAACTGATGCCAGTTCTCTTCCTCTTTCGAGTGATCAAGTGCAATTTCAAACTGAACTTGACTCGTCTTGCTCTCGAAAACGCCTGATACTCTGCGCTGATTAAACAACTGTCGAACCACTTCCCGACCTTGCAGGTAGACCGGATTGTTAGCCATATACCGCGCTTCTTTTCGATCAATAATTGAAACTAAAATAGGATAATCGAAGTCATCGCTAGCGCTCAAACTTGTGCCGACAACAAAGTTTTCCATGAGGCCAGGGCCATAGATGATGCAAGGCAGATCACATTCAAGATCAGCAGTATCAAACCTCGTAGGATCAGCAATATAATCCATGCGTTGCACTCGATCAGCAGAACTGATGAGGTCAATGCTACCAGCCACCACAGCGCCTTGAATCGTCGTGCCGACAGCTTGCAATAAGCGTTCGTACACCGCCAGAACATTCGTTGTGATCACAGCAGGAACAGGCGGGCAAGCCGCCACGCTGCCTGTCAGTGTTGATGCACAATAGAACCACTTCAGACCCGCTTGCACTGCTACAGTTGCTGAGCCATCCCCAGTGATCGTTGTTACCAGTGTCCAGCCCGCTTCAGGAAGCTCGATCCTTGACCAATAGATTGCATTGCTGCTACCGCCTGAACTGCCAGCTACCGTAAACGTGGCAGTGCCATCGCTGTTATTAGTGATAGTCAAGGTAGGCGTTGCTGGCATTGATCTTACTCCCTGAAAACTCTACAAGAGCTTCACCTTGATCGCTTTGAATACTTCCTCTTGAATGATATGTCTAATTTCTTCATTCGTCTGTGCGCTGATGCCGATGAAACGACGAGCAGGGATAGTTACTTGCTTTGTCAAATAATAGTGGATGATGATGTTCTTCCCGATCATCTTATCTGCTTTATGTTTCTTGCGTTTGAATCCTTTGATGCGCTTCGGTGTCTTGTTCAAGTCTTCATAGACAATGCCACTGGTTTTACCCGTCGACCATCTGATACGATTCTTGGCGTCTGGGAACCTCGTCGGGCTCCCAACTTGCAAAGCATCAATGCTGGCCGGGATGCACAACCACTTACCAGTTTTTGGACGAAGCACAGCACCAAAGTTATGCACAGCAGCACTGATGAGGTTCGTGCCCCATTCGAGAGTATTGCCGATGGCGCGCACGATATGGAAAGGGGCATTGCTCGTGAGACTGGCCCGCAATAGTCCACGATCTAAAAGAGGCTTATCGCCACCCCTGATTCGTCTATGCTTCAATGGCGACCAGGGCGCGCCGTCTGGGCTTGTCGATGAGTTAAAAGAGTTCTTCGCCCCGGTCTCTAAGGCGACTGCTACTTTCTTCCAGATCGCTGTCGTGTCAAGACTGAAGACAGCGCCAAGCTCTTTCTTCAAGTGAGGCACCAGATTGTTCAGATCGATAGTGCCGCCAATTTGCATGTTACCATTCCTTATCAGGACTCATCACATACCCACAGCTACTTGATGAAGGCGGGTCAAAAGAAATCTGCCCGTAATACTTGGCATCCTTTTTGTTCTCTGGCTCGATTCTGTTGCCACCACTGTCATAGAGACTGATCGTTACCAGAAGTGGTTGTTTAACAGGCGAATTCTCAGGCACCTTCACCCATCGTCCTAAATGATCAAGTTGGCTGCGTGCAAGACGCTTTCCAATGTTCGCTTGCAGAATGAAACAATATGCTCCGAGTTCTTTGTTGCACTGAGCAACGTCTCGCCATGTTGCTATCTGGGCATCTGTGAAGCCGCGATCATTCAAAAACTGATTGATCTGTGAATATGCTTCCAAGTTACCTTCAAGAACCTGGGCCACTTGATGAGGAGCAAGATTGGTTGAAGTCGCCTTACTGTACAAATTAGCGCAGAATGTTTTCAGCGTGGCATCATCAATATAAGTCGCCATAATCATCACCTGAAAAAGAAAGCCCGGCTGATCCAGCCGGGCTGCTGTCCTTCGATAGTTTACTTGATCGGCCTACTTCCCGCCAGTAGGCGTCTTTGTCTCAGGAGTCTTGTCACTCGTCGCCTCGTCAAGCGCTTGCTGTAGGTGACCATTCTCTTCCTGCATTTTGGCATGCTCATCCCTGATCTTCTTGAGTCGAGTCTCTTGATCATTGAATTGAGCTTGGAGCGTAAATCTCTGTTGTTCGCTCGTGTTGAGCTTGTTTTGCAGTTCGGTGATCATCTTCTGAAGCCTCTCAGAGTCGGCCTTGTTAGCTGCCTGAAGCTCAGGAGAGACATTATTACCAAGGCTTCGCATCTTTGCGAGGTCAGCGCTCTGAGTCGCTATAATCGCTTTCTGGGCGTTCACCTGCGATCTTAAACCATCAAGCTCAGTGATCATGTCAGAATTGGCGACATTCGCCCGGCCAGCGTGAAGCTCTGCAAGGCTGGCGACACGAGCAGCACCGCTGGCAATCAGGTGATCTTCGCTCGATCCTTCCGGAAGCTCATTCATTGAGAATAATGAGTCCTTGAAAATCATTCTTGCACCATTGATATCCTGAATGGCTACCAATTTCTTTTGAGAAGCTACGGGCGTTGCTGCTGATGCCATGAGACAGTTCCTTGAAAAGAGAAAGCGGATTGATGATGATCACCAATCCGCTGTACAGTGTATTAACAGAGTGATCAGATTAGTAGGCGGTCAAGACATAGATGCCACCGGGGAAGGGCAGCTTGACGCCACCATTGAAGCCTCGGTGAACTTCGATGGTTCGAGGAATCGACCCAGACGAAGGAAGAATGTTGCCCGATGCACCCTGGAAAGGATCGACAATCCACAAGTAAGGTGCAGCCGCCATGTCAGGGTGATTGGCGTTTCTCGTCACTGTGAAGTTACCGAGTGATCGGCCAGTCTTTCGCTTGCCGCAGATCACAACCTTACCATCAGGAATCAACAGCGTTGGCGTTGAGCTTGGAGTAGCCAAGTAAGATTCGTTGTACACCAGAATCTGAGGCAGATTATCAGCCGCCAGCAAGTCGTTGAGATTGCCGACACTCTGATAAGTCTGACCATACGAAGCCCGCTTGCCAGCAAGATCAGCGCTGTTGGCGTTGTTGATGAAATTGTTGTAGGTGTTTTGATTCATCAACATGATGGCTTCTTTGCCAAAATCGTAGCTGTACCCAATGCGGGTAGCAATGGCAGCACGAATGTTGAGCAAAGGCGTTGCAGTTGCAACAGTCGTCCAAGGAATCGAAGCGGTCGAAGCTGGCAGCGTGAAGCTGTCAGTGTGATCGATTGAGCTAGTCAATTCGTTCGTGACGCTGAACGTACCGGTGGTGATCAGATCAGCGATGATCTTCCGCTGTCGGTTGATTTGCTGAGTCATCAGATGCTCAAGAGCTTCTGTGATCAGATCATCAATGTTGATCGGTTCATCAAACGTGCCGAGCGCCCTTCGTTTAGTGAGTTCCTTCTCGTCAAGCGGAGTGAAGCCACCGTAGTAGCCGGGTTCCATTGAATAGGTCTTTGAACCAACTTTCTGGACTCGACCAGGATTGCCATTGATACCACGCACAGCCATCAAACCAGCGTAGTTATCCTTCTGTTCCCATTCGATCATCGAAGCGTTTTCGCTATCGATAGGAAACAGATCAAACAAAGGATCATTCATCGTGAGAACGGGCAGGATTTCTTGCTCGACTTCCTGCAACGCTACCAGATCGGGAATGTCGTATGCCATGTGCCGTTCTCCTCAATTCAGTTCCAAAGTTGAGTGCTGCAACTTTTCGTTACAGCACAGGTACAGCGTTGATTTCTCTTACCACTGGAAGATGCCGCCAGCAGAGTTGCCGACAAGCCATCGGCCACCCTTGGCAGTCAAGATCGCATCGGTGATCGTCGGCACGTCATCAGACCTGAAAGAGCCAGTCAAGTATGCTGTTGCATGCGTTGACGTGGTTCCGTCATCATTGATGACCTTGCCGTTAGAGTCAGTGGTCACAGTGTCAGCCAAGATCGCCTTCGGAGTTTGAAGGCCAGTCACAGATGAAGCACTGTAAGTATCGTAGCCGCCATCTGTACCCGTAGCGCCTTGGGTAGTCGTCGAAGGCGTGAGAGTTGGCGATGATCCAGTGAGTGAGCCAGTACCCACGGTCACTGCTGCCACGTTCTGATAACCCAGATCGTTCTGGAATGTCAGAGTGACAACACCAGAAGAGATAGGCCCACCGGTAACAGCAATGTTGCCAGCACCAACATTCGACAGTGCTTCAAGGGCTGTCTGGATGGTGGCTGCTGTTGCGTTGTAAGCCAAAGCGGAAGTCGTTTGACCGCTATAGGTGATCGTCCAGGTTCCACCTGAAATCGTGCCGCCAGGAGTCAGGATTTGCACTTCATTCGTGCCGAGCAATTCGCCAAGAATCGCACCCGCAGTGTATGAAGTGCTGGCAGCAAGTTTAACAGGCTGTGTGGCGACAGGCACCTTGCCAGCGGGCCAAGCTGGGGTGATTCGGGGGCTGAATGTTTTGAGTGCTGAAGTTGCCATTTGCGTTTCTCCGAATCAAGATGCCTTGTTTTACCAGAGAAGATGCCCACCGTTGGGCATCTGAGAACCGATTCGTTTTTTTACTTGGTAGCAGTCGCTGCCTTCTTACGGTTCATCTCGGCAATATCTTTGCCGATTCGTGAACCGGCGATCATGCGTTGAGCGCGGGTGAGTTCCTTGCCACCTGGGGCAGGTGAGACAATTCGATCTTGAGAAAACTTCATCACACTACGGGCAAGAATTGTCGCCTTGTACGCCTCAACAGGATTACCAGTAACTTCTTTGCCCTTGTCGTCGCTGAACTTGACCACATCCGTCTTGAAGGTTGGCAGTTTTGCCATCTCCTTCATTGCATTAGCGTGAAGCGGAGCCTCACGAGCAGTAATGCGGAAAGCAGCAACTTGATCGGTGCAAAACTTATCAATCTCTTTGCACGTTGCAGCGTATTCGGCATCAGCACGTTGTTTCGCTTCAGCGTTCAACTTGCCCTCAGTGCTTTGACGCCACTTCCGGAACTCGATCATTTCGCTTTCGAGTTCCTTGGTCTTTTGGTTGATCACTGAAAACTTCTGATCGTCCTTCTTGTCATCAGCGGCAAAAGATGGCTTCTGAGTGCCATTGCCACCGGTGCCAGGATTGGCAACGTCATTGTTGCCAGGAGCATTGTTGCCACCGCCATCAGCAAACTTGGACTTGCTGTACATCGACTTGAGTTCATCATCACTCATCTTGCCGATGGCGTCACGATCAGCGTTGGGCAATGCGCTGAGCTTTTCAATCGTAGCAGCACGATCAAAAGAGCCAGCCTGACCACCGGGTTGAGGCGGTTGAGGATTGCCAGCTTCAGAGAAAGCCTTGCCGACTGAAGCATACTTGGTGGGATCGATAGAAGCCAAAACTTTACAGGCTTCAGGAGGGATACCTTGAGCAGCAAGAGCGTTCATCATCGCATCGTTCATGGCTTTATCCTCACTGAAGCAAGTTGCTCCCTTGATGGGGAGTAGCAAAGTTACAATGTCACAGGCTGCTGAATCACTGTCTGAAAACAAGTTTACAGAGTAATCAGGAATCGGGGAGGGCAGTGGTCCTAAACTTTTGACGTGAGGCTGTGTAGCACCAAGAATCGCAACGCGCAGCAGCATCGGGCCAATCGCCGGGACGCCAGCGGGTGGCTTCTCTCGTTTGCTGAACTCGCAAGATAAATATCTATATGCTCCATCCACGATCCACTGTGCTACATCTTCAGGGACTTTGTAAAAGTTCCCGTACAGAAAATAGGCTTCACGTTGACGCCATTTCACATTGCCATTGTCGTCGATGAAAGGCTCTTCAATGCCCTCTAATTCGGCCCAAACTGATTCGATCCAGCCCGCCGCAGGGTGGCCAGTCATATCAAGTAGGACTTGCGCTTCCTCGTGTCCGAGAACAATTGGAACTTCCAGCTTGTGTACTTCTGGTGTGCTGAATGCGTTGAAATTATTAACAGCATCATCAATGTCTTTTTTTTCGTAGACGATGCCCTTGTGGTTGCCTGATTCAAATAGACGAACACGCTCAACCCGGTACATCTTTGAGGGCTTGACAATTTCCTGATTTTTTATTTTTTCGTTGTCCAAAACCGCTGGCATGTTCTCACCTGCTACTGAGATTCAATGTCGATGCCGCAAGCAACGCCACCAATCGGAGTACCCGAAGAGATGGCTTCGACTGACACACAAACGAACTCGGTATAGCTCAGATCGAGATTGATTTGCCCGATGTTTCCAGTGGCAAAACCATCATCGGCAAACTGGATAGAAGAATCACGTCTTGCCCATGTGATGCCTGAGAATGGCCGTAAAGCTCTCGGCGGCGAACCCAAGAGAGTTGCACCTGTAAATGGTTCATACGAATCGGAAGGAATAATCAACGCTGAATCGACAGTTAATGTGGCTCGTGCAATTCGAGCCAATGACCTGCCAGACCCGATAACTGCCTTATTGTCAGCAGCATCAGCAGCGGCAATGCCGTGAATCGGTGTGATTCGAGGCACCAAAGCAATAGCAATGCCGATAGTGCCAGCGCCAGGGGTAACACCTTCAATCGCCAGCCAGCGCAATGAGGATACTTTCTCACGTTCCCACAATCGAACTGCCCAGAAATTAGAACTGTTATCAGTGATGTTCGCTACTGCACCCTTCGCCATGGCAAAGAGCGAAGGGTATAGAGACGATTTGAATGTCTGAGGTAATGTGCCACCAACGGCGGCAACTTGCAACAGGAGTTTGGTAGAAATGATTGGACGTTGTAGCTGGGAAGTCATGTCTCTCTCCTGGCAAGTTGAATCAATTCTACCAACTCAGAACCTAGTTGGCTTCAAACACTGGCGACAGATCGGCAACATCGCCCGGAGTGATCGTGACAGTGACTTGCTTTGTTGCAGCGGTTTTGCCAGTCAGCTTGAAGGCAACACCAATCTGAAGATCACCCAGTCCCGATGGTACGATAGAGCATGATAACCCATCTGGACTTGGAATAAGTTTTGCCTGTTCAGCAGGAACGCACGTCCATGACGGCGCTGTGTCAAAAGTTATCGGCGGCGGCGATGCAAGTAGAGTGCCGATAGCATCGACCGGCTTCAAGCTGATCCGACCAGGAGTCCCGATCTTCATCTGATTGAACATATTCACACCTTCGATTGAAAGAATTAAATCAGCAGCATCTACAGAGATGAAGTATCCCTTGATCCACTGAATGACGAATGGCCCCAACAGAACGCCTGACATGAACCCGAAAAGCATCAGGACGAAGGCGTTCACAGCTTTGTTGAGCAATTCCATCGTAGTTACCTTTTGAGTTTATCTATTCTTCCAAACAGTACCAGACCCACAACAAAAGCACAGCCGCCGACGATCAGCACTGCTTTTTGATCTTGTGCCAGAATGAAGATCGGGCCATGTTGCGTATAGATATGCAAAGTGGCGAAATGAAACCAAAAAAAAGAAGTGATGATAGAGAAGCCAAAACTAGCCAGTAGAATCACGATCAATCGATAAATCATCAGCAGGTCTCTACATGGAAAAACGCCGTACACCTTGAGAAGTGTACGGCGTTGAGTTCATTTGAACCATGTTCATTTAGACTGGCGGGGCCGGTGGCGGCGGTTCAGGTGGGGCGGGTGGATCAGGAAGTTCAATCGTGTCGCCTTTCCCGATGCTTGGCGCTCCTGCAACTGCTGGCGGCGGTGTTTCATCAGTGCCAGTGTAATCAGCGGCGGGACTTGGTAAAGATTCCAGCCCACTCTTGTCACGCTCAGTCCACCAACACTTACCAGGAATGTTCGGAGTGACATAGAAGAACTGAGGGGCTTCAGGGGTTGCAACTTGCCCAGCAAGTTCAAGAGTTTGTTGAGGCTCGCCATCCGATTGATAGTTGAATGTGATCTTGGTCACATCCTCCTTTGTTTTTTCAGGAATGGCGAAAATGGGGTATTGCATCTTTTCCATGGTAACTGAATCTCCCTTACCGATTTTCGGGGCGGGTGGTGTTGCAGGTTTGCAATCACAGTGACACCCTTCCACGATGACTTTGATAACACACGACATAGCGCACCTCTCAGAGTGGCTTACTTCTTTTTCGACTTCTTGTCGCATTCGCACTGCTGGCACTTGCAGTTATCGCATGGGCAATCCTTCTTGACTGCTTGCGCTGGCTTGCTGCATTGAGCAGAGTTGACTACAGGCGAAGAACACGTCTCGCCGTTGCATTGATTCTTACTTCGATGCCGACGAGATGCCTCAGCATCAGCGCCGACGAGCAAGAAACAGATGACTGTCATCAGACAGCCGAGTAAACAATTCATGAGCCTCTCCTTGAAACAGAGTTGTTGACATGATACCGAAACACATATATAGCGTCATCTGCTTCGTAGCATTTGCTTTTTAACAGGTACTGGAATCGTGACAAGTCCCGTCTTCACAAGATTTGCAAGCAAGTTCACCGGGTCTTTCTGAGTGACGGTAAGCATGTCACGAGTCGATGCAAGCATTGTTACCGGCTGGCCATTGAACTGAGAATCGAGATTGCTCAACGTCAAATTGACCGGATAGCCTATGCTGCCTGTCGGCGCTTCGATGACATGTAGCCAATCACGCCACTGATTGATCTTGGTACCATTGATCGACATGGCTGGGAACGTGTTGCCGGTGATCGTAAACCAACACGGTACACCCTGATCGAGCCAAATGCCTTCAATGTCAACCTTTCCTGCCCATGTCATAGCGCCGATGGTGCGTGAGTTATCGACGTTTGTTCTGCCTTTGAAAGACATAGCCCCTGAGTTGGCTTGTGTGACGATTGAAGATTCAATGGTGCCATCACCAGCGCCGTAGGTAGTGTTGAATAACCAGTTGACTGACTGACCACCTTCGCAAACGATGCAATGTTTGGCCTGAAACGAACAGTTTTCAAAATATGGCTCAGACGCTGAATGGTTGTTCCAAGCTGGCCCTCTGCTTGTCCAGGTACATCGAACTCCATAAGTGTTGCCATTATTTCCTACGCCAGCAGAGCAAGCACAATCTTTCGCTGTGAATGAAAAAGCACCGCCGCCTGAATGATCTATAAAAGCTATTCCACAATTGGACTGGTTCCGTGTCATCTTGCAACCGATCAGTCGAGTTCGCTGGCTGTTCTCTACCCACAAAGGCCAGTCACCAGGATAGCTCGACTTGCCTTCTGGCGTCGTCGCTGTGTCACTGAGAACCCACCCACCGCCATTTCCTGTTGCAATCGTTCGATTGAACTTCTGACCACCTGCTGACATGTACCAACTACGCGCTGACTGAGTATAGGAATCGACTATAGGAACTGCAAAAGGAATCGGCTTTGGCGGTACTGATGTATCCATTAGCGGCTTGCTAGCATCGTTGTTGTTGATCTGATAAAGTTTCGTGAAATCAGTCTTGATGCGATTCGTCATGTCTGTCGCTGCATACTTGCCAGTGAAAACGATCACCACGCCACCAAAGCCGCTACCATATCGAAGCTCAACATTACCGGGGCCAAATGCAGTATCAGCGACTTGCTGCCAAGTTTGCCAGCCGGACGTAGGGCGAAGGTAGCCGCTTGTGACACCATCAATTGATAGAGTCCATCCTTCGTTGGGGTAAGCAAAAGCATTCACACCAAAAGCGATCTGCTGATTGCGTGGGTCATATACCCAACTTGGCCCATCATAAGCTGAAATTACCGGGCAGCAAATAGTCTGATCGGTGTCAATGATCACGTCTCGTCGCCAATCACGCATCGCCAGATGGATTGAACTAAGCCATGACTTGCCGACGATGCCGCTGGGCTTGACGCCTGTTTCAACATATTCATTGATCGGTAATTGATTTGAGTCAATCGGCCATAGATAGCTGTCTGCTGATTGATGGGATTTTTGACGATGCCACTGACCACCCGGCACTCTCAAATAGACGTAAGAACCGAGAGCGCCTTGTGGTGGTATAATGTTGCGGTACAACTGACATGGTGCATGAATCGTTGCAGGATTGCCAGGAACAGCAGCGATACTTGTTACGTCTGATAACGGCGTCTCTCCTTCATTGCATGCCCACGAATAGGCAGCTTCTAAAGCAATGTTCGGGCATGAAAGCAAACGAACCGATGGCGGTGGTGGTTGTGCCAGCGTCGATGTTTGTTTCCAGTAAACATCACTGAATGTCGGCCAGAAGTTTTGTGTTGAGAAGAGTTGAAAGCCACCCAACGAATGATCCCAACCTACAAGCGGCATAAATGGTCGAGTCGCTGCCCATGGCACTACACAGTTACGATTGCAACCGAGAGACTTCCATTCGGCTGTTCCTGTTGCTCTGTATACCCACATCGTTCCGATCGCGCGTGTCCACAGATCAAGCACCGGCGTCGACACCACAATATCCCAGTCGGATGATGATGATGCAATTGTTACTGGCTTTGACAGTGGCGACAGCTTGCTTTGTTCATCGACGAGAGCATACGCAACATCGAATCTGCCAGCAGGACGTGAACCGTTAGCATAGCCTGGGCCTCTACTGCCAAAGGCCAGCGCTGCTGTCGGTTTGGGGATGATCTCTGAGTGTGGCGCAAACTTTGGATCGCTTGTCGATAAAGCAATTGGAGATTGCCCAATAGCGATACTAGCGCTAAAGAACAATAAACTAATCAATAAGGTCTTCATCTTAGTCTCCACTAAATCTCTGCCCCATTGCCACTGTTGTACCACGCTAACAACTGAGCATCAGTCCACAATACGCCCGTTTCCAAGGCTACTGCATCGATACTACCATTCCACGCCTGCCCAGAACCACCGCCAATTACTAATTGTCCTGAAGGATCGTTAAGAACAAGACGACTCATACCAGTAAACGATTGCACTGATCCTCCATTGAGCCTGTAACTAATGGTCGGCGAGATAGTCCCTGTGCCAGAGCCATTTATTTTGAGAGCAAGATGCTGCCATGCGTTTGCTGTCACCACTCCTAAATCATGCCCAGAGTTATTACCACCATTGTCGCCATCGAAGTACCACATGTGGCTACCTTCTTGGCTCAAGCGAAATAGCAATACGGCAGAAATACTCGACCGCCATACTGCCAGACAGGTAGCTCGCCCAACAGATGACTGAGTAGTTTTGTACCAGATAGAGAAATTAACAGGGTTGAAAGTCGTTCCATTGTTACCCTGAAGTTTATTGCCTGAGACGTTGACACCAAAGTAATCGCTTGATCCACCAAATGTACGGCAATTACCAACGATTCCTGCAGCCGACCCAGGAGTTCCAGTGACAGTGAGCGCTAGCCCGCTGATTGAGTCGAGAGCATTATTAGCTCCTGCTGCCTCTGCTAACTTGTACTGATACAAAGCTGAAAGACTACTTGTTGAACCTGTGGCCACATTACTAGCCGCTGATGCGCCAATACCATTGATAGCAAATACTTCGACATCGTAAGCTGTGCCAAGAGTTAACCCAGTTATCGTCGTACTCGTACCTGATATCGGCGAACCGAAGTTGACGTAAGGATCAACTCCAGAAACTCGATACTTAACCTGATATGTTAATGATGTGCCATCGCCAGTATTGACAGGAGCCGCCCAACTCACTGGTAAGGTCGTACTTGTTGGCGTACCAATTGTTAAACTAGTTGGAGGATCCGGTACTGTAGCTGTCGTCGTCTCTTCCGCCGGGACGCCGCCATCGCTTGCGGCCCCTTCGGCAACTGCATTCTCAGCCGTCACCAAAAAGTCGTAAGCCTGTCCACCCACCAATCCCGTTACCGTCTTACTGGTCGTCGCCGACGTGGTGTATTCGGTCGGTGTGTTGCCATGCGTTGCTTTTTTGACGTGATAGACCGTGACAGGTGAGCCACCGTTATCAACCGGAGCATCCCAGACGAGCGTAACTGATGTCCCGGTGTGACCAGTAGGAGTAAGGTTGCGAGGCCTTCCCGGCGCTTCTGCTGCCCTTGTCGATGCCGTTACGATATTGCTGGGTGGACTCGTTCCCAGCCCGAAAGCTACTGCATAGAAGTCATAAGACGTGTTGGCTTCCAGGGCGACAACGACCGCATAGGTTGTGCTGACGACATAGCCAGTGTTGCCGGGACTGACTTCGAGCGTGGCCAGCGTGTAAACGCTATCGCCATGGCCCTTGTAATAAATCGAGTAAGTAACCGGAGGAGTGCCTACTGCCGGAGCATCCCAGTCCAGCGTGATGCTACCGCCTGCCTGGGCAGTTGAGACGAGATTGAGCGGCGCTGTGGGATCAACTACTACATCATCAGAATAAAAAGGCGGCGTAAGAGAACCACGATGACCTAAAATCGCACTTTGCGCTCTCCTACGCACAACCGAATTGGTAATGGTTCGCATCAACTTCTACCTTTCGTAATTCGTGCCAGCGTTTTACCACTGGCACGATTCATAGCTTAATGAGACACCGCAAAAAATGGAGTCTTTTGATCAGACAATTTCTTCACATAACGATCAGCACTAGCGCAATTCATTCTCTTCAGCATCAAATATCGAGAGAGCAGGATGCCGCCTGTAATCACGATGCCCATTTTGGAAATAGTGAAGATGATCATCGCCACACAACGGACGCTCCCATCAACATCATACTGAGCCATGACCTGCGCAAAACGATCAAGTGCTGACCCCAACGTTGAAATACCAATGAATAAGCCAAACAATCTTTCGATGAGCGGTCGGTGACTCATCGGCACACAAACGACCGTGAAGATGATCAGTGCCGCTACAACGGTGAGCGCGGTTCCGATGTTATCGAGAAGTCCAAGAATCACGAACATGAGCTTAATCTCCTTCTATGCCAGTTTTCTTTTTGATGACTTTCGTAACGTCAAAGTCTTCGGCAGACTTGCTGTTCTTTTTCAATGCAACTGCAATGCCGTAGACACAGAAGCCAAGCACGAACGAAGGAAGTAGCCACACAATCCAATAAATACCAGGCCATATAGATACCAACGTGCAAAAAGTAAGTCCAGAGAGAAACAGTGACAAGCCCAGGTGCCAGAACATTTCTTTCCCCTTCACTGCTCGATCTAAGGAAGAAAAGCTCGCACCTATCATACCCAGCACACCAGCAGTTAATGCCCTCAAGAGAGTGGTGAATGTATCATTGTCCGGGGGCGGTAAGGCTTGCATCATTTGCCTCCAAGCTACCAACTTACCTCGACACGTTTCAGCAACTCCGGGCCATGTTGCGTTGTCTTCATAGTAGGAACACTCTGGGCAATGACCAGCTACCAGCTTGTCTCTACGCTCTTACCTTGATCCTGCAACTGTTGCCATGTTGTCTTGTAGATCATCGTAGGACAGCAGCGGCAATTTGAAATGAAGATGTTATTTACTATAAAATATCCAACATCAGTTGAGCAATCAAACACAGGACCATCGTAATGGAAATTCCTAATCTTTCTCGCCTTGCTAAACGCTACCTTGCCGGTGCCTCCATGAAGGCTCTTGCCGACAAACTGAACATCGACAGAAGTTGTCTTAGAAAGCAATTCGTCAAATTGGGAATAAAGGTGCGAGGCCGATCCGAAGCAGAAAAGACTAAATGGAGTTTGATGAGCAAACGCATCAGAGCCAAGCAAGTCGCTAAGGCCCACGCCGCTAGAAGAGGGATGACTGACAGCATGGCTGTTAAATTGAAGCGTGCTGCTTCGTGGTATGCCATGCAGCTTCACCGTAGCCCCAGAGAGGATAGAGTTGCGAACACGCTCAGAATCATGGGGCACACCATTGAACAGCAATTCCCGATAGGAGCCTACAACGTCGATCTTGCTTTCAAGGAACAACTCATCGCCATAGAGCTTGAAAAGGGAAACTGGGGCAGAAGCCCTAGCCGACCTACCTTTAACTACACTAATCGTCTCAAATACATCTTCGATCAAGGTTGGAAAGTATTGATAGTCTTCACCAAGAACAGGGATTTGATGTTCCCCGGAATAGCTGACAAGATAATCTCCTTCCTTCACTTCGCCAGCACGAATAAAGCCTCTATCGGTCAATACGGGATGGTTGACGGTCAGGGAAATAATATCACCACTGTCACTATAAATCTCGACCGCTTCGCCAGAATAGTGGGCTTTTAATGCCCCATTGATTCTTCCCTGTGTCATCTGCCCAGGGAGAACACAGTTATAAGGACGATCACCACGAACATCAGCAAACTCTGCTGACGATGGATAATACTTCCCGAACTTGGGGCGATGATCTTTCCCAGCGCGTTCGTCGTCGATGCCATCGTATCGCCACACCGGGTACGCTTCGGCAATGGTCGGGTCTTTTGCCTGATCTGTCGTGCCAGTCGTGTAGGCGTCCATCATGTTCGTCCTGAAAACCATTTCACTGTACTGCGGGTTTTCAGGAGCCACGCCAGTCTTCTTTAGCAGATCATCGATCTTGAATTGAGTGTCAAGCGTTCCTTCGTGTAGTGCATCAGTCAGTAGATCGTGAACCTTACCAAGAAGAGTTGTCTCGGTTGCAACCGCCAACGTGAAGGCATATCGCCTCATCTGCGGAATGTACGCCACTGGATCAACGCCGATCATCGGGAACAGATTTTTGAAATAATCAATCGCTAGCTCAGGGCGCAAAGGATCAAGGGCAGATGAAAACGCATCGAATGGCGTTTCATCAGCGAATCGATCAACTCTCGATTCATCTTGGTCTCTCAGGAACTTGCTGATGGTGGATGATCGACCAAGCAGATTGGCATTGATCACACAGCCCAAGAATGCTTCGGTGAGTTCGTTCCTCTCTTGCATCGTGAATAGCTGACTGCCACCAACGCCATTATCAAGCATGCGGCGATATGCCATTTTGCAAAGTCGAGCCAGGATCGCTGTACCGTCTTCCTTGACGTTCTGTAGCAGCTTATCTGCTTTGTCGCCATCTTTACCCGGCTTGGCAACTTCATCGCTTGCTGGCTCTTCTGAGAACTTCAGAACTGGTAAATCAGACACTGCGGCAAAAGGGAGGCTTAACGCTTCACCACCCTTTACCTTGAACTGAGCAGACTCAGCCACCTTGGAATCGCCCAGCAATGCTGAGAAGCCCGCAAATGATGGTGAAGTATATTTTGACCCTGCCCCTTGTTTGAGCCGCCCTATTTTGACGTGGGGCTGGAAGGTATCGTAGTCTTGCTTGACTTCTAACCCGCTGGCGAGACTGTAGTTTGCTTTCTCAAGAGCATCGCCATAGACTTTGAACGCCAGAACGTCATGGTCCGCATCTTTTGGCGACAGTGTGAATGTGCCGCCAAAAGTCATCTTGATTGGTGCAATGCTAGCGCAGAGCTTCACGCTGTCATCGAAGCTGTCAGCGCCACAACCATAAAGCAACGTGATATGATGATCATTCTCAGTCTTGATCAAGTCAGCAGGATCGATCGCGCTTTGCACCTTCTGGATTGCTTCAGCGAACTCAGGCAGCGGAATCGAGATGTATCCAAGTTGCAGATCATCGGTGCTGAATGTCATTTTTTTTTTAGGTTCGCTGATCGTGATCGCATACCTGGGCAACATCTTCCCATCACCATCTCGATCATGCCAGTTGGCAGCGAACGTCTGCAACGACTCCCAGCAGGGCTTGTCACTGCCCAAAACTGGATCGAAGTATTCAAGCATACCGCTTGAACCATCAAGACGTGTTACAGCGATCCAGTGACCAGTCTGATTCTTCGCTTTCTCTTCAGGTGACCCGAACTTCTGAATGGGAGCCAGTACGACTGCCCCATCCTTCAGACGCTCTGACATTTCGAGCATTGTCATGTTGGACTGGCCTTCAGCCTCTAGCCCATTCTGCTTTGCCAGCCTCACGATTGAGGCTGCATTCGTGCCTTGTGCTGGTGTCGTACCAAGTAATAGGGACAGCACACTTTCTTCAGGCGGAGTGACACCAAAATGGTTCATGGCGAATCGGAGTGATGCCGTTCCGCAAGTATAGTTTTGCTGCTGTGTAAAGTCCTCGTCATCTGCTGAGAACTTAACTGTCTGATCATCTCTTTGCGGCGGTGTATTGTTATTCGCGGCTTGCCCCTGATTCTGCAACGGGAATGAAGCGGCTTGCCCAGCGAACGGGTTGCCTTGTACATTGTTTGCTCCCATGCCATTGTTCATCCCAAGCATCAAGCGATTCATGCCGCCAATGCCCTTGCCATTCTTTGGCGCTGATCGGTGGTAGCGATCTCGTAGTTCATCTTCATCAAGCTCAACACCCCAGCTAATCAATTTATCGTCAACCTCAAGTGATGCTTTCAAATCTTCATCGTTGACGCCGCCGATCATAGCTCGTGGCGGATCAGCGTTGTATATATTTAGCGTGATCAGCCAGGGAATGATCTGATCATTGAGAATCTCTTCCAGAATCTTGCTGAGATACCCAACCCACAGATCAAGCGTACTGCGGTGAGTCTCTGAATTGCCAGCAGCATGACCTACGCTTCCTTCCATCGCATACAGGTACGATCCTGTCTGCCCAAGGAAGATTTCTTTTCGGTAATCGTCAATGGCATCCTGATAGTCAGACTCGCCGCGCTGTGCCAGTGTCAATGCCTCAACGTCAACACCTTCTGGTATCAAGATGTAGCCGAGTGATCGAGCGTGTTGAATCGCTGCTCTTGCGATGCGCTGAGAGTCGTCATCGTTCTGGGGGTAAGTCGCCTTGATCATCGGCAAGCCGAACTGCTCAAGGTAGATGCCTCGATAGTTGTGGGCCAGCTTTAGAAGAGTGCAAGCTCGTCTGACACTGCGAACGCCCGACGTGCCGCCCATGTTGCCATAGATCGGCTTGTGAGCCCAATAAACGAAGTAAGTAGGATCGAACCATTCAGCAGTTTTTGCCGACCAGACGCCGGTGATGTTTCTGAAGCCATCGATTTCCAATTTGTAATCGCCCGGTGGCTTTGCAACGAAATCCTTCAGCGTCCAGAAACCATAAGGGAACATCGTTGAGTGGACTTGCCGATGCTCGTGCTTCCATTTCGGTTCACATAACACATTGCCGTACACTTGACCATGAAAGAGAATCTGCTCACCGATGTTGCGCAAGCCGCCCTTGCATCTGATAATGCAGTCATGCACCCAATCGGCAATGTATCGATCAAAGCCTGACTTCGATGATGGCTTGATGATCAATTCATTGGCGATGACTGCGGTGATCTTTGTCCACAGAGCAGCGTCAAGCGCTGGCTCTGTGACTGCAAACTTCCAGTATTCTTCACGCATCTGAGGCGTTTCGTTGCTCTTGCCATCGTCGTTGGACAAGAAGCTGAAACGACCAGCAACAAACTCGTGATAGATTTTCTGACCCATCAAGCGGGCCTTAGCTTGCTGATCCTCATTGAGCATGAACTCTTCACCGATGGGATCGACCCCGATCTGTGAACGTCTCGGCGTCTCCCAAGGCATGACACCGAGGAACTGCCCGGTGCGGTACATCACCCGGCCCATCTGTCGGCCAATACCGCCCATGCCGCCGAATAGTCCCGACTTGATGCGAACGTCGGTCATGTCGTTGCCAGGATTCATTGGTAATTGATTCATGACTGTCCCTTATTTCGTTTCGAGTGAATGAAGTTTAACTTCCGCATCTGTGTACGGTGTCATTGGAATAGTTTGCCCGGCCTTGTCGTGAGTGCAATCAGGCAGGAACTCAAACACGCCATTTCTGATGTAGTAATGGCAACAAAAAGGCTTGATGCCTTCTGCTGGCATGCCGTTGTGAAAGTGCCTCACTGATGGAGTGATCGTCGGCTTTTCTAAATCGCCGTTCCATTCCCATGATCTGTTTTCTTTTACGTTCACCTTCACAGGCAGATCATGCCAGCCGCAAGCAGGACACTTGTACTGAATGTGATCCTTGACGAGCAGGACGACAACTTGCATGATTGCTCCTGACTTAGAGAGTCTTCAGGATTTCACTGGCCGATTGACGATGCGCTGTGTATTGATTTACAGATTCTTGATGATCTTCGCCAGTCTTCATATCCTTCCATGTCAGTATGTCTCTGAACTCGTCGCCTAATATATATCTACAGGCGTCAAGATGGTGATACGTTTCTTTATCTTCAATCTCTTCGGTGACTTCTCCCTGATCGTCCATCTCTCGTGAGTAAGTGGAAAACTCATCAAGCGTGTAAATCAGATCATCGAAGAACACCACCAGGTTCTCTTTGATGCCGCCATACACCCGGCCAATGCCGATTTCTACTTCGTTCTGATCAGGCTCACGAACAGGAAGCCCGGCGCTTCGCATCTCTTCACGCCATTGATTTTCTGACTTCGCCCCGCCCACGGCATAAGGTATCATCACTTCGCCAGTGAGCAGATTCTCAACGTGCTTCTTGCATGACAAAGTTCCGCCAGTGTGAGGCAGTCCCTCGTGCAAGACACCGTTGAAATAGTTTTTGTTGTACTCTCGATAACCGAACAGCCGCCCGGTATTCGGCTCTTTGGCGAAGAACACGCCAGCAGTATTGATGCCTCCGAAATCGACTCCGAGCAATCGCTCCCAATGATCAGGGATGGCGAACCGTGGACAAGTATGCTTTATCTCTTCAAAGCAATCATAGATCGCACCGGCTGGGCGCGTGAATATGCCGTTGTAAAATAGGTCGAACTTCCAGGGTGGTAGAGTTCGCTTTGCTCTGTTGTATTCTTTCAGACTGAAAGCCGGGTTCATCGTCGAACGGAAGTTGATCACTTCATAATCTTTGTCACCGGCTTTCCAGCGGTCATAGATTTGCTTCTTGAGCCAGCCCAGATCGTAAGGCGTCGTGGTGATGAATGCCCGGCCTATGTGCATCGCCAAACGTCGCTGCAATGCTTCCCATGACGCCAGCTTGAACTTGCGTTGTCCCGCTTCATCAAGCCACGCTGCCTTCGCTGTCGCTGACTCCAAGCTCTCTGGGTCTTGAGCATGACCGAAGAACACAATGGTCTTTTCATCGACATAGCGTCCAAAGATTCGTCTCGATCCTTCTTTGGAAAACTTGAACTGTTTCGAGCCTGGGAAGTACCGACCGAGCTTCAGCTTGGTATCAAATAACTCAATGAACGCTGGGAGAACTTTCTTCTGAAGCAACGGATAGGTAGGCGATGCAACGATGTAATCGCCAGGGCCACGCTTCGCTATCTCGTTGCAGAGCCAAGGCGGACCGCTTTCTGTCTTTCCCGACTGAGTGCCAGCAATGATCGCTATGAATCTGGCTTCACTCTCTAGCGCCTTCTCTTGCCCCTCATGAAGATCGAAGTAAACACGACCATCAGAACCCATCCACGAAAACTTGCCTGGGTTTACGGTCGGGTCTTTTTCGTTCTGAGTTGCCAGCGGGTTCCAGAATGGCGGCTCAGGCAGTTGGTTCATTCTCGCCGTCATTGCTTGGTTCCATTGAATCCAATTGTGTTGCTTCGATCTGTTTCGGCTCTTGTGGCTTACGGACGATGAATGATATGCCAAGTATGGGCATGTCAGCCATAGGATCGAGAGTCGTTTGACGTTTGAGACCTAAGATTTCACACCGACGATTGATGCACTTTTCTATCATTTCAAGGAAGCGTGGATTACCAGCAGTTGATTTCGTGATAGTCCGAGTGTGAGCGCCAGTAACTGATGGCTTTGTTCCTGCTGTCGTTGCTGGCAGCACTGTACCGAATCGAGACACGATCTTGTCGCCCTTGCTAATCTCATACGCTTCCCATGCAGTTCGTTCAAGCTCATCGATCTTGGCGAGTTCTTTGGCTCTCATGTCAGCAATGGGCAGGTTGGCTTCTTTCCGCCATATCTCCCTCAGGGCTTGCAAGTCCCGGTAGACTGAGCTTCTTGAGCAAGCCAACTCTGGGGGCATCTCTTGAGCAATCTTGTCCATTGACTGCCCACGCAAATACTTCTGGGCTACCAACATTCTGCGGTACTCAATCACCATCTTGTCAACTGAAGGCTTGCGCTTCGGTCGATCTTCTTTCGGTGGTATCAGTGTCTCGACTTCATCGTTCATTTGCCTATAGATATATTCTTCTGATTGAAATGGTAGACGTTAAAAAAGAAAAAGCACAGCGACGACGCGCTGTGCTTGTTGGTGCGAGTAGTGACGACCATCATAGTGTTTTCTGGAATGATTTCAGATCGTCGAATACCTTTTCAACATTCTGCATGATCGGCTTCAACCGCTCAATTATGTCCAACTGCACTTCTTCGATGGCCATCGTTGGAGCCTCATCTAACTTAACTGCCAGCTTGATCCATGACGACTTAGCAGCATCAGACAACCCACTCCATGACGGGAAGCATTCGGTCATCGGCATGATCATGTTGTAATTCGTTCGCCATACATCGAACAACTTTTGTGCCTTTTCCTCATCCTTCTTTTTGCTGAACTGCTTGGCGAACTTTGAATCCGGGCGTTGAAGAACAGCAAGATGAATTAAGACTTCACCAATTGTAGACAACTTGTCGCTCTCTATGTGATACTCAGTTTTATAGCCTTCTTTTCCAGTATCGCCGCCGACCCAAACACTCATGCCGCCATCCCAAAACGACTGCATGCCAAAGTTGATTTCACTCGCATAGAGTGATTCGATAACGTGCTGAAGCGTGTCGAACATCATGACTGACTCTCCATAGGGGTTGAGGTTTTCTTGCTGTAGTAGTTCACTCGTCGCTGGTACTTCTGTACCTTCGTCTTCGCTGCCTTCATCCTTGACTGCCAGTAGGCCAGTTGAGCGTTCGCGCGTCTTGCTCTTTCGTCGATGATGCTTGGCCTGGGCTTCGCTGCTCGTCTCTCAGCGACAGCATGCCAGCTACTGAGCAAAGACTCACGATCTTTCCTAAACGCTTCTAAGACGACAAGCATTGACTTCTCGGCGTACTTCTCACCTTCAGCAGTTGATCGATTCTTATAGTAGCCAATGCTGTACTGATGTATGTGGCATATCTCGTGAGCAATCAAATGGATCAGCCCTTCGATTGCATCGTTTATGTCATAGATCGGATAGCCCAGATCGATTTCACGACCGCCATAAGTGTGATTCAAGATCGGGTAACCCTTGTAGTTCGGGTTCCATCTCATCATCACTTCGCCATTGCGGTAAGCACATCCTGACCAAGCTGATGAAGTGTTTCTGAAGTCTGCTATCCTCACCCGCTTCAGCTTCAGATCGTATTGCTTGCAGACCCAGACAATGGCTTTGCGAAAGAATGAGCTATCCCATCCTTTAATCTTGTTCTTTATTTTCATGGCATGTTCACTCAACGGCGACAAGCCTATCTTGTCGCACAATATATATATACAAGATTAGCCAGAATAGTCAAGCCGTTTTGTTCCGCTGCTGTCGAGCGAACTCAACTTGCCTCGCCTTCGATTCATGCCGTGAGACCTGTCTCTGTAGCTTGTCAACCTTTCTTCTAGCTCGTGTCTCTTTCTTCTGCCATTTACGCAATCTGCTGATCGCCTGTCGATGCTCTGCTGTGAAGCGTGTCGAAAAGTACATTGATCGTCCTTTTTACTTGAGCGGTTTCAGATGGAACTTTGCAGCATCACGCATGGCATCTATTACTACATGTATAGTGCCTTTGCTTATTCCACATTGCTGTTGGATCAAGCGGACGATGGTATCGTACTTCAGCGGGCCGTTGAGAAGCTGTTGCATCGAATCGCTCATTTTCCTTATTGATGACGCCAACACTTCAGGCGTGGTGTCGTTGTCGTTTAACACGTTCATTGCCTTGATTCTGCTCATGATTGACCTCACTGGTTAGCGATGAAGTTGGCTACTCCCACGTTGCGGCGATTCTTGTCAATGCAGCAATGCTTATACTTTTTCCCACTCTCGCAAGGGCATGGATCGTTTCGTCCCGGCTCTGTGTAGCGATTGAGAATTGGCAGTCGGCCAGTCTTCTTGAAAGTATCAACACGCTGCTTGACAGTTACTGAGTGCTGAACGCCGCAATCAAGTAGGATTCTCTGGTGTCGGTTCATTGTCTCGATTCTCCGGTAAGAACTGCTGACAGATCAGACCTTCGTAGCAGATCAACATAATGACGATCTGCCTTCTCATCTCGTCTGTGATTTCATCGCCTGACAAGATTCTATTCTTGAGTGCCAAGGCCATCTGGCCTGAATCTTTATATTCTTCAGTCTCATCATGCCACGATAGCCCACGACCTTCTACCAGCAGCCCATGCAGTTGATCAAGCAATTCTTGAGTAGTACACTCGTGAGTACCGACATGCGAATGCCGAGCGTTTATTGAGACGGTGAGAGTATTGCCGCCTGTGTCTTCAGAGAAGCTAACTCTCTTGCCATCGTTGCAGAGCTTGACGATTGTTTCGAGTAGGCTTCTTGATCTGAAAAGTTGTTCACCAGGAGTCTCTTTGTTCATGCGCTGAATCGTAACAAGAAAGCCGCCAGTGCCATTTCTCAACTCAAAAGCAATGGTATTGTAGTTCTTCGCTTCACCCAGAGAATCTTGCACCGATGCCATGAGATGACGAATTGCCCAATGGTCCATTTCCATTTCGATGCCATCTTCAGCAGTGTAGGTGAACTTCTTGAGCTTCGGCTCTTTCGCCAGAATGTCGCCAGCCTTTTCTAGCTCGATCAGAGCCTCGTTCCATGCTTGCATCGCTGTCTGGACTGTTGCTTCAAACGATTGGCCTTCGACGAGCTTCTGGAACTTGCTGTAGCGCTCACGGTGAATCGCTGACTCAACCAACGGGTAAAGGTGAATGAAGCTCTCCCCACGCTCTCTGTGAGCTTCTAGCAGTTCTTCCTTCAGAGCTAATAGC
>Ga0207676_10000918_pt1 | contig 22818 bp, 19 predicted proteins | sample KBSSwiS72_FD_184307 | JGI IMG/M metagenome (GOLD analysis project Ga0207676, IMG submission 184307) | Switchgrass rhizosphere microbial communities from Kellogg Biological Station, Michigan, USA - KBS Switchgrass S7-2 (SPAdes) (version 2) | ecosystem: Host-associated > Plants > Roots >...
GGCAGATCGTGAATTAGCGGCGCGAGCCACCCGGCGAGGGGCCCCATGCGCAGCATGGGGATCGACGGGGAATTGCGAGTCGACGCTGGAGGCCGACAACTCGACGGTTGCTATTCGTCGACGGCAGATGAGGCCGAGGGCGAGCCACCCGGCGAGGGGCCCCATGCGCAGCATGGGGATCGACGGGGAATTGCGAGTCGACGCTGGAGGCCGACAACTCGGCCATGGATGTTCGTCGACGGCCGATGAGGCCGAGGCGACGCGCCGCTCACCAGGTCGCGATCATCGCGACGACTGCCGCCGCCATCGTTCCGGTCGCTAGCCAGCCCAGCGCCTTCAACGCGCGCGTCACCGTGAACGCGCCCATGACTTTGGGGTCGTCCGCCAGCAGCATCATCACGACCATGATCGGCACGGCGATGACGCCGTTGATCACCGCCGCCCAGAACAGCGCCCGTATCGGATCGATGGGCGAAAAGTCGAGCGCTACGCCGCCCAAGGTCGCCAGCGCGATGATTGCGTAGAACTCGCGCGCCTCGAGCAGCTTCAGGTCAAGGCCGCGCTTCCATTCGAACGTCTCGGCGACGGCGTACGCGGCCGATCCGGCCAGCACGGGCACGGCGATCATTCCGGTGCCGATGATTCCCAGCGCGAACAGCATGAAGCTCAAGTCTCCTGCCAGCGGTCGCAGCGCGCTCGCGGCTTGCGCGGAAGTCTGTATATCGGTCACGCCCGCCGCATTCAGCGTCGCGGCAGTGCCGAGGATGATGCAGAACGCGACGATGTTGGAGAACGCCATTCCGAGATAGGTATCGATCTTGATGCGCTGCAGGTGCTCGGCGGCACCTTCGGGCGCATGCGCCAGCGCGCCGGCGGCTGGATCGGCGTTGAGCTCCTCGACCTCCTGGGAGGCCTGCCAGAAAAACAGGTACGGGCTGATCGTCGTACCGAATACGGCGACGATCACCGTCAGATACGCGCCGGTCAGCGCGAAATGAGGGCGCACCGCATGCTCGGCCACTTCGCGCCAGGGGATTTGTATCGTCAACACCAGGACTACGTACGACAGCAGCGCCAGGGTCAGCCATTTCAGATAGCGAACATAGCGCTGGTACGAAAGGAAGACCTGCAGCAGCAGGCAGCTGACGCCGATGAAGACCGCGTGCGCATGCGGCGGTCCGCCGACGACCAGGTTCAGCGCCTCGCCCATCGCAGCGATGTCTGCGGCGATGTTGATCGTGTTGGCGAAGACGAGCAGCGCGACGATGCCGTAGAGGATCGGTCGCGAAAAATGCCGGCCAATGTTCGAGGCGAGGCCGTGTCCGGTGACGCGTCCGATACGCGCGCTGACCAGCTGGATCCCCACCATCAGCGGATAGGTGAACACCACCGCCCACAAGGTCAGGAAACCGAATTGCGCGCCGGCCTGCGAGTAGGTGGCGATGCCCGACGGATCGTCGTCCGCGGCGCCGGTGATCAGCCCGGGGCCGAGCTTGCCCGCCCATCCGCGAAATCTGCGTATCATCGTCGTTCCCCGCCTCCGGCCGGGCGAGTATATCGGAAGCGGCATCCGGCGCCGCCCGGTCCGCCGCAAGTGTCGGCAAAAAAAAGGCCCCGGTCCTCGGACCGGGGCCTTCGCCAAACGTGCGCTCGATCGAGCGCTTCTTTGTAGCTACTTCCAGTCCGACTCGATGTCCCGTTGCATGTTGTCGCGCAGGAAGATGGTTCCCACGACGAAACTGATCAGCGCAACGATGATCGGATACCAGAGCCCATAGTAGATGTCCCCCTTGGCCGCGACCAGCGCCGTCGCCAGCAGTGGCAGCATGCCGCCAAACCAGCCGTTGCCAATGTGATAAGGCAGCGACATCGACGTGTATCGGATCCGCGTCGGGAACATCTCGACCAGGAAGGCAGCGATCGGCCCGTACACCATCGTCACGTAGATCATCATGATGAACAGAATCAGCAATGTCATCGGGTAGTTGATCTTCGATTTGTCAGCGGACGCCGGATACCCCGCATTCTTCAGGATCTCCTTCGCCTTCGCTTCGTCCCATCCCTTGAGCTCGGCGTTGCCGATCTTTACGACGACGTTGTCGGTGGACGCCGCGGGCAGGTCGGCCGTCGAGAACGACAAGCCGGACTTGGTCAGAAAATCCTGTGCCCTGTCGCAGTCGCTGAACTTGGACCACGGGCCGACGAAGATGTGAAGGTGGCAGTCCTTCGCCGCGACCGAGATCGCGTTGGCGGATTGGAACGCCTCCAGCCCCGGATTGACGTAATGGGTCAGCGCCTTGAACAGCGGGAAATAAGTAAGCGCAGCGATCAGACAACCCGCCATGATGATCTTCAACCGTCCGATCTTGTCGGACAGCGCGCCGAACACGACGAAGAACGGTGTCCCGAGCAGCAACGATACCGCGATCAGCAGGTAGGTCGTCGCACCGTCAAGTTTCAGTGTGATCAGCAGGAAGAATAAGGCGTAGAACTGGCCGGTGTACCAGACGACGCCCTGGCCGATCGTCGCACCCAGGGTCGCAAGCAGAACGTATTTGTTGTTCGGGTACCTGAGAAAGCTGTCGCGTAGCGGTGCTTTCGAACCCTTGCCCTCCGCCTTCATCCGTTGGAACACCGGCGACTCGTTCAACTTCAGCCGGATGTAGACAGAGAAGATCAGAAGGACTAACGAGACCAGAAACGGGATCCGCCAACCCCAGTCCGAGAAGTCCGCCGCCGTCATCCAGCCGGTGAAGCGGCAAAGGTAGATGACGATCAGCGCCAGGAAGAAGCCAATGGTCGCCGTCGTCTGGATCCAGCTGGTGTCGTAGCCCCGCTGGTTCTGTGGCGCGTGCTCGGCAACATAGGTCGCGGCGCCGCCGTATTCGCCCCCGAGCGCCAGGCCCTGCAGCAGCCGCAGCGTAACCAGCAGGATGGGCGCCAGCCAGCCTATCGTCTGGAACGTTGGCAGAAGGCCGACGAAGAACGTCGAAAAGCCCATGACGACGATGGTGACCAGGAACGTGTACTTGCGGCCGACCAGGTCGCCGATGCGTCCGAACACCAGCGCGCCGAACGGCCGGACCAGGAAGCCGGCGGCGTAGGTCGCAAACGCCGAGAGCAGTGCCGCGGTGTCGTTGCCCTTCGGGAAGAACAGCGCGGCAAAGAACGGCGCCAGCGTCGCGTACAGGTAGAAGTCGTACCACTCGAAAACCGTGCCGAGCGACGAGGCGAATATGACCCGCCGTTCTTCGCTCTTCGAGGCGAGCTGTACGTGCGCAATCGGACGACTGGCTGTACTCATCGTTTCTTCCTCCTGAGGTAAAAGGCTTGCCAAGAACGCTGGCGACCTGGCGGCGGTGCCGGGCTTCTGTGAGCCCTGGTCCCGTCACGACCTCTAGCGGCCGCGCACGATCCTGCGAAGCTTAGGGAAACGCCCGGGGAAAGGCAAGCTATAACGGCAAGGCCGGCGCCAAGATCCTGCGGCTTCGGCGGTAATCATCGCCGACTGCTGGCGGCGAACGCCGACCTTGTCGTTGTCTACAACCAAAAGCCGCCGCCGGAGCAAAGCCGAACGGAAGGTCGCCGAGATGCGGTTATCGGCCCGCGCAGAGCGGCAATTCCAGCACCTGCAACACGTCGCCGGTGCGCGCATTTTCGGCCAGCAGCACGACCGATAGCGGTCCCGGATCGGGAGGCAACGCGAGGCTCAACTTGCCCGAGCCCGCACCCGACGAGTCGAGAGCAACGGCCTGACGCCACTGCCTGACCACGTGATCGTGCTGCAATCGCTTGCCCGCATTTTCGCCGGCCTTGACGTCGCTCGCGAGGCCGTTTTGCACCAGGGCCAATGCAATGACGGCATCGGCCCGATCGCGGGCATCGGTCACCCGTGCGCTGAGGTCGACATCCGCCATGTTGCCTTCGCGGGGACGCACGACCAGGTCGAGCACGGCGCGCGCGGGCCGGGCGTTGACTGCTCCGATCGCCTGCTCGAACGCCGCGCCTCTCTGCCATTGCGGAAAATCGCGGCCCTGCAGCAGGACTTGCGGCGTGTAGACGAATTCACCGCCGGAGCGCGCCGATTCTTCGCGCTGCCGTTGGCTGAATCCGGCGCTGCCGAAACGGTCCTTCCAGCCGAGCCGGTCCCAGTAGTCGACATGCAGCGCCAGCGCGACCGCACGGTCACCAAGCTTCTGCTTCGACAGCGACGACAACCAGCGATCGGCCGGCGGGCAGCTGTCGCAGCCTTCCGAAGTGTACAGTTCGATCAGCGCCGTCGCGTGGCTCGGGCTGTGCGCCTGGCAGTCGGCGTACGCCGTCGCGGGCGAGGCCGGGATCAACGCTGCGACGACGAGTGCGCGCCAGGCCAGCTGCATGTTCGTCCTTTCGTGACGGTGTCGGACGCTTGGTCGGTGCCGGCGAGTCTATGCTTACGGCGCGCCCTCCTGCAGGCGCCTTTGCCTATGCTAGCATCGCCGGACCGGGCGATCGCTGCTTTCGCCGCGGCACCTTCCGAACTGCATGAAAGGTTAAAACCATGGGCTTCTTGAGCATCATCGGAACCATCATCGTCGGATTCATCGTCGGCCTGATCGCCCGCGCCATCGTACCGGGTGTGGACGCGCTGGGCTTCTGGCTGACCACCGGCTTGGGCATAGCGGGATCGGTCGTCGGCGGCGTCATCGCCGGGCTCATCTGGAAGTCGCCGGACGGAAAATTTCATCCGGCGGGCTGGGTTCTGTCGGTGATCGGCGCCGCAGTGCTGCTGTGGGCGTACAACCAGTACGCGCGCTAGCTTGCTGCCCTGACTGCCCCAACTCGGCCCCCGAATAACGGACCCGTTCCCATCTCGAGGGAATAGTTCGACTTTGGTGGCCGATAATCGCACCATATTTCGATAATCGCCCTTGACGGCTGACTCTCCTCGCCTCTACACTATGTTCGATATTCGAACAATTGTGCGTTAATCGCACATGGGAGGAGCGATGAGCGCGGCACAGCCGGCCAGCGATTGCAGCGGGTGGCGGCGATGAGCACCGCCGGCGCAGCCGCGCCAGCGTCGCCGCCCGAAAAGTTTCTGGTCGGCCTGATTGGCGAGGGTATCCAGGGGTCGCGCTCCCCGGCGCTGCACGAGCACGAGGCGCGCCATCTCGGCCTCGCGCTGCATTATCAGCTGATCGACCTCGCCCGCGACGGGCGCAGTGCGTCGGATCTTCCGCGACTGCTCGACTCAGCGCAGGCGGTCGGATTTGCCGGCGTCAATATCACGCATCCGTGCAAGCAGGCCGTGCTGCCGCTGCTCGACCGCCTTTCGGCCGACGCCGAGGCGATTGGCGCGGTCAACACCGTCGTTTTCCGGGATGGCAAACGCGTCGGACACAATACCGATTGGTCCGGCTTCGCCACGCCATTTCGACGCGCTTTGGGCGATGTCGCGCTCGGCCATGTCAGCCTCCTCGGTGCCGGCGGCGCCGGTGCGGCGGTCGCGCATGCGATCCTCACCTTGGGCGCGCGTCAGCTGTCGCTCGTCGACCCCGACGCGGCGAAGGCCGAGACCCTGGCCGCGAGCCTTCGCGCGCGTTTCGGCGGACGCTGGGTGCACCATGCCCGCGACGTGCGAGCGGCGATTGCCGCGTCCGACGGCGTGATCAACGCGACGCCGATCGGCATGACCGGCCATCCGGGGACCCCGGTCGATCCATCGTGGATCGAGCCCCGGCAATGGATCGCCGAGATCGTTTACTTTCCGCTGGAGACCGAATGGTTGCGCGCAGCGAGGGAGCGCGGCTGCCGCAGCCTCGACGGCGGCGGCATGGCGGTATGGCAGGCAGTCGGAGCATTCGAGCTGTTCACCGGGCACGCGCCGGATGCACGGCGCATGGAGCAGCACTTTCGCAGTATCGTTTCTTAGGTTGTAGTTTTTCTGGACGCCGTAATTACCAGCTGCGATCGGTAACCCCCGACAGTCCGGTTGGATCGATGGCAGCGTCGGGTATCGCCAATCGTCGGACATCGCGCAAAATTCGCCGCCCGAATTTCGGCGACGCGCGATTCGCCGGCTGCCTATAATTCCTGCATGTCCAAGCTGCCTCCGGCCGAAACGATGTACCGCGCTCTGGCCGCGCGCGACCCGGCTTTCGACGGGATTTTCTACGTCGCGGTCAAGACGACGCGGATATTCTGCCGCTCGGTATGTCACGCGCGCACGCCGAAGCGTGAAAACGTCGAGTTTTACGCCGACCCGCACGAAGCGTTGTACGCGGGCTATCGTCCGTGTCTGCGCTGCCGGCCGCTCGACCAGGGTCGCCTGCCGCCGCCGCTAGTCGACAAGCTTCTCGCCGCTGTCGAAGCGGACCCGGCCGGCCGCCTTCGCGAATCGGATCTCGCCCGGATGGGCATCGAGCCGACCACCGCGCGGCGCGCTTTCCAGCGCTACTGCGGCATGACGTTTCACGCCTACCAGCGAGCGCGCCGCATGGGCCTCGCCCTGACTGGAGTACGAGAGGGAAAAAGCATGCTGGACCTGCAGCTCGATCACGGCTTCGATTCGCCCAGCGGTTTTCGCGATGCGTTCGCAAGGATATTCGGCACCGCGCCCAGCGGCGCGCGCGCGATCGATTGCCTTTACGCCAAATGGCTGGAGACTCCGCTGGGCGCCATGCTCGCGCTCGCGAACGACGACGGATTGCACCTGCTGGAGTTCGTCGACCGCCGCGGCCTCGAGCGCGAAATCCGCGCCTTGCGACGCCGCGTCCGGCACCACGTCGTTCCGGGCGAGCATCGCTACCTCGACCAGATCGGCGCGGAGCTCGATGCCTACTTCGCCGGACGATCGCTGGTATTCGCAACGCCGTTGCGCCTCGAGGGTTCACCGTTTCAGCTGTCGGTCTGGAACGCGCTGCTTGCGATTCCCTCGGGTTCGACGCGATCGTACGCCGACGTTGCCGCGACGATTCGACACCCTTCGGCGGTGCGCGCGGTCGGCCGCGCGAACGGCGACAACAAGCTGGCGGTCGTGGTGCCCTGCCATCGCGTCGTCGGCGCCGATGGCACGCTGACCGGCTACGGCGGGGGTTTGTGGCGAAAGGCCTGGCTGCTCGACCACGAGCGCACGCGCGCCGGCCATGGCCAGTCGACCTTGCCGGGCATCGAAAAGTACCGCGTCGCGGACGCGATCGGCGCTTGAAGTCGCGGTTATTCCGTGCGCGTCCAGGATGTCGCGCGACTCCTTAGCCTCGCCGCGCTATGGGGCGGGTCGTTCGCGTTCATTCGCGTTGCCGTGCCGACGCTGGGCCCGATCTGGCTGGCCGAGTCCCGTGTCGCACTGGCATTCGCCGCGCTGTTTGCTGTCGCGCTCATGCGCCACCACGTGCCATCGCTCGCCGCGCACTGGCGTGCCTGTCTTGCGATAGGCACGGTCAACTCGGCGTTACCGTTCGTGCTGTTCAGTTTCGCCGAGCAATCGATCTCCGCATCGAACGCCGCGATCCTGAACGCGACCAGCCCGTTTTTTGGCGCGATCGTCGCCGCCGCATGGCTGCGTGAACCGCTGGGCGCGCGCAGGTTGACGGGCATGGCCCTGGGCCTTGCCGGCGTCGTGTTTCTGGTCGGCTGGCAAGCGGAGCCCTTGTCCGCTTCGACGCTCGTCGCCGCACTCGCCTGCCTTGCCGCGGCGCTCTGCTACGGCATCGCCAGCGTATACGCCAAGGTGCGCATGACCGGCATTCCAAGCTTCGCCATCGCGGTCTACAGCCAGCTCGCCGCGGCTATCGTCCTGGCGCCGGCGTTGCCGTTCGCATTACCGCCGAGCGCGCTCAGCCCCCTGGTCGCCGCCAATGTTCTCGCGCTGGCGTTGGCGTCGACCGCAATCGCGTACCTGCTTTACTTCCGATTGATCGCTGACGTCGGCCCTGCGCGGGCGCTGACCGTAACTTTTCTGATACCGCTGTTCGGCGTGCTGTGGGGGGTTCTGTTTCTGGACGAACCGGTCGCGATCAACATGCTGTCGGGTTGCGCGCTCATCCTCGCGGGAACGTGGATGGCATTGCGCAATGCGCGGCCGGCGCCGCGGCCTTCTCAGACCAGCTCTGCCGCGGGGCCGAGAACCTGCTCGCGCAAATCGCGATAGCGCGGCAGCGTCGGCGGATAGACGCAAAGATACTTGACCTGCGCCGCCTGCAGACAACGCTGCTTGATGATCTCGAGTTTCTGGTCGCGGGGATTCTGCACCTGCTGCGGCTCCTTGGCGTCGACGATCGCGACGATGGTCATGCCGCGATCGCAGACGACGAAGCCGACGTGCTGGTTGGCGATCTTGCGAAATGCCCGCAACCGCTCCATCCCCTGCGGCCCGATCTTGACCTGCAGCACGTCGGCAAGCCGTACCCGCGCGAAGATGTCGTGCCGCGGAAACGCGGCCTTGAGCAACAGGTAGACGACGTTCTCCGCCTTCGACAGGAAGCGCGGACGAAGCAGGTAGAGACCGGGGAGCTCGGCGCTCGAAAGCAGGCGGGTGGTCTCGCCCTCGGTCCATTGCGCGACCGTGTTCGGCGAGTCGCCGCCGGCGCGCCGTCCGGTGCGCTGGCGGAACAAGCCATAAAGTACGCCCACGGCGATCGCGCCGAATGCAAGGGCAACCAGAATTCCGGAGGTCATGCGGACGGATCCCTGTCGAAAGGCCTATCGGTCCGACGCATCGGGGGCTTCAGCGTGCGTACCCTATCCGCGATGCGAGCGCCCCGCCGCGCCATGCCGGTGCCTAGTCTAATCGATTTTGAGCGTCCGCGCTCCCGGTCACAGGGCCGCCGACGCTTGGACGATCGACAGCAAAAAAAAGGGCCCCGCAATCGCGGGGCCCTTTCGGAGCCTGGGATGCCGCTTGACGCGGGATCACATATCCATGTCACCCATACCGCCCATGCCGCCCATGCCGCCACCACCGCCCATCGGCTTTTCGTCCTTGGGCAGTTCGGCGATCATCGCCTCGGTAGTGAGCATCAGGCTGGCGACCGACGCCGCGTTCTGCAGCGCAAATCGCGTCACCTTGGTCGGATCGACGACGCCCATCGCCACGAGATCGCCGTACTCGCCGGTAGCCGCGTTCAGGCCGAAATTACCCTTGCCCTCGACGACCTTGTTGACGACGACCGACGGCTCTTCGCCGGCGTTGTTGACGATCTGGCGCAACGGCTCTTCGAGAGCGCGCAGCACGATCTTGATGCCGGCTTCCTGATCGGCGTTGTCACCCTTCAGGTTCTTCAGGTTGGCGCGTGCGCGCAGGTAAGCGACGCCACCACCGGCGACGATGCCTTCCTCGACGGCCGCACGGGTCGCGTGCAGCGCGTCTTCGACGCGGGCCTTCTTCTCCTTCATTTCGACTTCGGTTGCTGCGCCGACCTTGATCACCGCAACGCCGCCGGCGAGTTTCGCCACGCGCTCCTGCAGCTTCTCCTTGTCGTAGTCCGAAGTCGCTTCATCGATCTGCACGCGGATGTTCTTGACGCGCGCCTCGATGGCCGACTTTTCGCCCGCCCCGTCGATCAAGGTCGTGTCTTCCTTGCCGACTTCGATGCGCTTGGCGCGGCCGAGGTCCTTCAGGGTCGCGTTCTCCAGCTTGAGGCCGAGCTCTTCCGCGATGACGGTGCCGCCGGACAGGATGGCGATATCTTCGAGCATTGCCTTGCGGCGATCGCCGAAACCAGGCGCCTTGACGGCGGTGGTCTTCAGGATGCCGCGGATGTTGTTGACGACCAGCGTCGCCAGCGCTTCACCATCGACGTCCTCGGCGATGATCAGCAGCGGCTTCCCTGACTTCGCCACCTGCTCCAGCAGCGGCAGCAGATCGCGGATGTTGCTGACCTTCTTGTCGTGCAGCAGGATGTACGCATCCTCGAGCACGGCGGTCTGCTTGTCAGGATTGTTGATGAAGTACGGCGAGATGTAGCCGCGATCGAACTGCATGCCTTCGACCAGATCGAGCTCATTCTCGAGGCCCTTGCCGTCTTCGACGGTAATTACGCCTTCCTTGCCGACCTTGTCCATCGCGTCCGATATCGTCTTGCCGATCGACTCGTCGGCGTTGGCCGAGATTGCGCCGACCTGGGCGATTTCCTTGCTGGTCGTGCACGGCTTGCTGATCTTCTTCAGCTCTTCGACGACGGCAGTGACTGCCTTGTCGATGCCGCGCTTCAGGTCCATCGGATTCATGCCGGCGGCGACATACTTCATGCCTTCGACGACGATCGATTGCGCCAGTACGGTCGCGGTGGTGGTGCCGTCACCGGCGACGTCGGAGGTCTTCGACGCGACTTCCTTGACCATCTGCGCGCCCATGTTCTCGAACTTGTCCTTGAGCTCGATTTCCTTGGCGACCGACACACCGTCCTTGGTGATCGTCGGCGCGCCGAAGCTGCGCTCGAGCACTACATTACGGCCTTTCGGGCCCAGCGTAATCTTGACCGCATTGGCGAGGATATTGACCCCGGCCAGCATGCGGTTGCGAGCGCCGTCGCCGAAGCGAACGTCTTTGGATGCCATCTTTGTTTCTCCTGAAAGCTTGGTGTGTGGTTGTCGGATCGCTTATGAGATATCAGGCGACGATGCCGATGATGTCGTCTTCGCGCATATGCAGGAGATCCTCGCCGTTGAGCTTGAATTCCTGCCCCGAGTACTTGCCGAAAAGTATCTTGTCGCCTTTCTTGACGCCCATCGGGACGACCTTGCCGGCGTCGTCGGTCTTGCCGGGGCCGGCGTAGACGACTTGGCCTTGCGACGGCTTCTCCGCGGCGGTGTCAGGTATGACGATGCCGCCGGCAGTCTTGCGCTCTTCTTCCAGCCGCTTGACGATCACGCGATCATGCAAAGGACGAATTTCCATGTTAGCACTCACTCCTAGTGACAAAATTAAGCAGAATCAAAGGGCTTGATTCCACGACCTGGGTTCGATAAACGGCTCGGGCGGTCTAGTGCGCGCGCGGCGCGCCTTCTGCTAGCACTCGCCCCGAGCGAGTGCTAATAATAGGTGCTCTGCGGCTGGAAAGCAAGCTTCTAATGGCAAATTTCGTCTAGCGATGGCTGGGGCGGCGCGGACTCGCAAGGCGCATCCATGACAATGTCATAGCAGGCGTGCGCTATGCTAGCGTGCCCCATTGCCGGGGCGAACCAGGAGTGCGCGATGCCGAGTCAACTAATCGCGGACGCCGGCCGAGGTGGAGCGCCGGCGCCATCGCCCCGCGCAGTCGATGCCGATCGCGGTCTTGCCTGGTGGAGCGAAGCGTGGCGCTTGTTCACGCCTGCCGCCGGGGTCTGGCTGTTGATCATCATCCTGCTGATCATTTTGAACATCGTGCTGGCGGCCGTACCGCTGGTGGGTCACGTGAGCGGCCAGCTGCTTTTCCCGATTTTCGCCGGGGGCCTGATGCTGGGCTGTCGCGCCGTCGATCGCGGCGAGCCGATCACCGTCGGGCACCTGTTCGCAGGGTTCAGCACGCGCACCGGGCCGCTTTTCATTCTCGGCCTGATCTATACGGCGATCGCGATCGCGATCGCGCTGATCGTGTTCGGGCTGCTGCTGGTGTTCTTCGGTGCAGCGATCGTCTCCAACCTTTGGCACTTGCAGGACCTGCAGGAGCTGCAGGATCCATGGGCCGCGGTCTCGATGCTGGGCAGCCTGGGCCTCGCGATATTGGTTGGTCTGCTTGTCTTCCTGCTGCTGTATCTGCCGCTGGTGATGGCGATCTGGTTTGCGCCCGCGCTGGTCGTGCTTCGCGGCGTCGCGCCGCTCGACGCGATGCGGCTGTCGTTCAACGGATGCATGCGCAACATCGTGCCATTCCTGCTGTACGGCGTGGTCGGCGTCGGGCTCTCGATCGTCGCAACGATTCCTCTTCTGCTGGGCTGGCTGGTGCTCGGGCCGGTGACGATCGCGTCGCTGTACACCAGCTACTGCGACATCTACGAGGATCAGGTTCCGGCGCCAGCGGTGGTCGCGACACGGGTCGTCTAGCGCGCTAGCGTCGAGCCAGAGCGAACACCGCGATCTGATCATCGCTGAACGATGGCGCGCCCAGTTGCGCGCGGATTAGCGGCAGGCAGGCGTCGATGTCGGGCCACTGCGTCGGCGGCGCGCCCGGCGCGATCGTCCAGGGCGTCCGATGCACGACCAGATAGTCTGCGCCGTAACGCTTGCCGCGCAGCAGCGCGGACAGATGGGCGACGTGGCGCATGCGCAGGCCGCGCTCACTTTCCGGATATTCGCCGAAGCTGCGCGCGCCGCAAACGCCGTTGACCATCCCAACCTTGATCAGCTGCCGGTGCCGCTGCTGATAGAACGGCAGCGGATTGAATTGCGACTCGAGATTCCACGGCGTTTCGATCAAGGTCACGCTGGCCGGCGGCAGTTTCGCAAGGCCTTCGTAGAAAGCGGAAAACGTCTCCGTCGGCGCGTCAGTCACGTACGGATTTTTCGCCTCGTCGTAGTCGTACTGGAAGCGATCGTGGCCCAGAAACTGGTTCGGATAATAGAAGCTGCCCGGCAGCGGGCCGAGCGCGAGCAGCGCCAGCGGGAGCGCGACGACCGCGACAGGCGCCGCCGCTGCCCAGCGGGAGGCACGGGCCAGCGCAATGGCGCCGCTCGCCGTGGCGAACAAGAGAAACGGCAGGACGATCAGCAAATAGCGCGCCTGGACCAGCGGATGCTGGATCCAGGTCGCGCCGCTCAACGCGAGCAGCACCCAGTAGCCGGCGATCAGCAGTGCGAAAAACCGAACGGGCTCACGGTCGCGGCGCCACAGCACGATCGCGCCGTATGCGCCGAGCGCGGCCACGGCGAGCAGGACGACCGGCGAAGCCGTGCCCGCGAGCATCAGGGCCGTGCGGTATACGCTGTCGACGGTGATCGCATGCTGGCCGGTCTTCACCGCCATCGCGTCCCAGTCGTGGTAGAGCGGTGGACCGACGGTCGCCGCGAGCGGCAGCAGCAACGCCATCGTAATCCCGGCCAGCCGCAGCAGCGGACGCCGGTCATGCCGGACGGCGCGCAGCGAAACGACGCCGAAGTAGGCCAGCGGCAGCAGGGTGAAACCCAGCGTGACCGGATGCAGCCATGCCGCCGCGCCTGCGCCTGAGACATAAGCCGCCGCCGATCCGACGCCGCCGTCGCGCCACCAGCGCCGCACGGCCATGACGGCGATGAAGACGGCGAGCACCGTGATCGAATACGGCCGCGCGATTTTGCTGAAATAGACGAGCAGCGGCGATACGGCAAGCAATCCCACCCATAGGGCGCGCGTCGCGCCGTCGGCGTCGCGGCGAATCATCAGCGGCGCCACCGCAAGCAATGCGATGCCGGACACGAACATCGGCATCCGCATCGTCCACTCGGTCAAACCACCATGCACCATCAGCCAGCGATCGTAGATCGTCAGAGGAATGCTGTGATCGCTGCGGCCGAAGCTCTGATATATCTCGACGAATCCGGAGCGCAGAATCTTGTGCACTGCGTGCCACTCGTCCTCGACGAGGATCTGCAGGTCGAGCTGGTAATAGCGCAGCCACGCGCCGGCGACGAGCCAGCACAAGCCAAGCGCGACGGCAGCCACAGTCGCCGCGCGCCGAATGGGAGGACCCGTCATCGCCCCGCGCTATCCGGGGCTTGCGGGCGAAGGCGCAGCCGCGGCTCCGCGGCAAATGGGCGAGGATGCGCGAGCCGATGACGACATCGCAGACATCGTAGGACCATCGCGGCCACCGCCGCGATCAGGCGGGGCTCGTACTGATAATCGGGATGGAGCATGGCACGGGGGCAGTGTCTTCTCCACCCGGTACGCCGGCATAACAACGATTTTGCGTTGATGCAGCAAGCGAAGGATACCGGGATGGACGAGGGGCGAACGCGTGTTCGCGCTCGTACGATCGGGCGGATTCTAGCACCCAGACCGCGTAGCGCCGCGCTTCAGCGCGCGGACGCACTTGATGCGCCAGCTAATTGCGCGGCGGATTGCCGTTGACGGCGCGGCGGACGTTGATTGCGAGCGCCGACGGGGCGTCGCTGCGCAGAAACCAGCGCAGCCGGTTCGTGTCGCCGACGCGATCGAATGAGTGCGTGGCCAGCAGATGCTCGACCGCCGCTCGATAGCGTGAATCCCGCGGTATGCGCACGACCCAGGTTTTCCTCCCAGGCGCCGTCGCGAACAGCGCGTCGAGCATCGTGCGGCCATGGCCGCCGCCGCGCTGTCCGAGCTCCAGCGCGGCTAGCCAGAGCTCGAAGCCACCGGCGATCGCACGAAAGAGGCCGAAGCCCGTCGGCGAGTTTCCGCTGTGGCGATCGTCGGGCCAGAACACATAACCGGGCACCGCGACCGACTCGACCCTGCCGGTCTGCAGGTCTTCCTCGATGAAATAGCCGTGGACGAGTGCGCGCTTGAGCTTGTCGAAGAACTCGACCGATTGCGTGGAATCCGCAGCGAGTCCGGAATCGAAACTGCCTTCGGCGGCATTCTGTCGGATAAGCGACCGAAGCATGGCCAGATGACCGACATGGGCGGGTGCAAGCATGTTTGCAAACCACGCGACGGGAGCAGGCGCTGTTTATAGACCCTGGCATGTCTGGCCGCTGGTCCAGCTTACGAACGGATAGCGCAGCAGCACTAACGGTTGTGCCGTCACGAACGGCGAGCGATGTGCACGACAACATCCGTCCAAGGCAAGAACAATCGTCAGCAGCCGCTAGTGCGCCTGCTCCCAGTTCGGACCGCTGCCGACATCGACGACCAGCGGCACGCGCAGTTGCGCAACGCCGCTCATCAGCACGGGCAACTCGCGCTTGACCCGGTCGAGCTCTGCGTCGGGCGCCTCGAGCACGAGCTCGTCGTGCACCTGCAGAATCAGCCGGGTGCCTAGTTGCTCGCGATCGAGCCATTGCTGCAAGACGATCATCGCGAGCTTGATCAAGTCGGCCGCGGTGCCCTGCATCGGCGCATTGATCGCCGCACGCTCGGCGCCCTGGCGACGCGGACCGCCGCCTGCGTTGATGTCGGGCAGCCAGAGCCGCCGCCCGAACACCGTTTCGACATACCCTTGCTTGCGCGCCAGCTCGCGCGTCCTCCGCATGTACTCGGCCACGCCCGGATAGCGAGTGAAGTACTTGTCGATGAACATCTGCGCCGCGCTGCGCTCAATCGCGAGCTGCGCTGCAAGGCCGAACGCGCTCATGCCGTAGATCAGGCCGAAGTTGACGGCCTTGATGTAGCGCCGCTGGTCGCCGCTGACGTCGGCGAGCGGCACGCCAAATATCTCGGCAGCCGTCGCCCGGTGAATGTCGGCGCCTTCGGCGAAAGCCTTGAGCAGCGATTCGTCGCCGGACAGATGCGCCATGATGCGCAGCTCGATCTGCGAATAGTCGGCCGAGACGATCGTGTGTCCGGGTGGCGCGATGAATGCTTCGCGTATCCGCCTGCCCTCGGACGTTCGCACCGGTATGTTCTGCAGATTGGGATCGGTGCTGGCGAGCCGTCCGGTGACCGCTGTCGCCTGGCCAAAACTGGTATGAACGCGCCCGGTGCGCGGGTTGCGCATCAGAGGCAGCTTGTCGGTATAGGTCGACTTGAGCTTGGACAGCCCCCGGTGCTCGAGCAGAAGCTTCGGTAGTGGGTAGTCGGCGGCCAGCTGCTGCAGCACGTCCTCGTCGGTCGACGGTTGTCCGGTCGCCGTCTTCTTCACGACCGGCAGCCCCATTTTTCCGAACAGGATGTCGCCGAGCTGTTTCGGCGATCCGAGGTTGAACGGCTGGCCGGCGAGCTCGTAGGCGCGGTTTTCGAGCGCGAGCACGCGCTCGCCCAGCTCGCGACTCTGTGCGTCCAGCAATGCGCAGTCAAGCAGCACGCCGGTGCGCTCCATCCGAAACAGCACTTCGCTGGTCGGCATCTCGATCGACGAATAGACGAAATCGAGGCCCGCATCGGCGGCGACTCGCGGATGCTGGGCCCGATGCAGCTGGACGGTGATATCAGCATTCTCCGCCGCGTATTCGGTAGCGCGCTCGATCGACACCTGGTCGAAACTGATTTGCGAGGCACCCTTTCCGGTGATCTCTGCATAGCTAAGGGTTTTTATGTCGAGCCGGCGCAACGCGAGGCTGTCCATGTCGTGCGGACGGTGCGATTCGAGCACGTACGATTGCAGCATCGTGTCGTGCGCGACGCCGGCGAGCGCGATACCGTGGTTGGCGAGCACATGCTGATCGTACTTGACGTTCTGGCCGAGCTTTTTCGCGGCCGGATTTTCGAACCAGGGCTTGAGCCGCGCCAGCACCAGGTCGAGCGGCAGCTGCGCCGGCGCGCCCGCATAGCGATGGACAAGCGGAAGATAGACCGCGTGTCCGGGTTCGAGCGCGAATGCCAAGCCAACGATCCGCGCCTGCATCGGATCCAGGCTGGTCGTCTCGGTATCGAAGCAAACCAGCTCGGCGTGCCCGATCGCATCGATCAGGCGCTCGAACGCGGCCATGTCCATTACGGTTTCGTAATGTCGCGGCACCGGCGCACGCGCGGGTGCGGCCGTCGTCGACTCGGTCGCCGCCGGTACCGGGGTCTTTGCAGCCGCGGTGTCGACGGCTGCATCGCGGGCCCCGTCGTCCACGTCCTTGAGCCAGGTCTTGAACTCAAAGCGCTCCAGGAGACTTTTCAGTTTGGCGGAATCGACCGGCTGCACGACTAGGCCGGTCGGTGCAACGGGCAACGTGCAATCGGTCCGGACCGTCAGGAGCTTCTTGCCTTGCGGCAGCCAGTCGAGCGCCGCGCGCAGATTCTCGCCGACGATACCGCCGATGTCGCCGGCGTGCGCGATCACCTGGTCCAGCGTCCCGTATTCGGCCAGCCACTTGGCAGCGGTCTTCGGGCCGACTTTCGCCACGCCGGGAACGTTGTCGACAGCATCGCCAGTGAGCGTCAGCAGATCGAGAATCTGATCGGCGCGCACGCCGAACTTGGCAACGACGCTTTGCATATCCAGCTTCTCGTTGCTCATCGTGTTGACCAGCGTCACCCGCGGCGTAATGAGCTGGGCCAGGTCCTTGTCGCCGGTCGAAATCACCGCGTCGAGACCTTCTGTTTCGGCGCGGCGCACCAGCGTGCCGATGACATCGTCAGCCTCGACTCCGGCTACCATCAGCAACGGCCAGCCGTAGGCGCGAATCAGCTCGTGCAGCGGCTCGATCTGCTGCGCGAGATCGTCGGGCATCGCCGTACGGGTAGCCTTGTATTGCGGATACCAGTCGTCGCGAAACGTCTTGCCCGGTGCGTCGAATACGACAGCGAACTGGTCCGGCTTGCCGTCTTCGACCAATCGGCGCAACATGGAAATGACACCGCGAATCGCGCCCGTGGGCTCGCCGCGCGAGGTGCGCAGATCCGGCAAGGCGTGAAACGCCCGGTACAGATAAGACGAGCCGTCGACGAGGTACAGCGTAGGCATGAATCAGACGGACAAGATTCCCGAGTTGATCGATCCTGAGGCGAATTTCGCGACCAACGGACAGGAAGCGTGGCGTGTTCTGGGCATTATGGCAGAGTTTGCCGTCGCGACCGAGCGACTGCGCGGCATTCGTCCCGCGGTCAGCCTGTTCGGCAGCGCGCGCATTGTGCCCAGCCATGCTTACTACCAAAAGGCTGAGCGTATCGCGCGCCTGTTGTCCGACGCGGGCTTTTCGGTGATCTCCGGTGGCGGACCCGGACTGATGGAAGCGGTCAATCGCGGCGCGCACGCCGGGCGCTCGCCGGCGATCGGTCTCAACATCGTGCTGCCGCACGAGCAGGCCGGCAATGCATTCCAGGATGTCGGCATCAACTTCCGCTATTTCTTCGCCCGCAAGATGATGTTCGTGCGCTTTGCGTCCGCGTACGTGGTCCTGCCGGGAGGCTTCGGTACCATCGACGAGCTGACCGAATGTCTGACACTGGTGCAGACCGGGAAGACCCGAAAGATTCCGATCATTCTGGTCGGCGGGGATTTCTGGAAGGGTCTGATCGACTGGATGCGCGACAAGCTGGTCGGAGAAGGCCTGATTTCTCCCGGCGACATGGACCTGATGACTTTGATCGACGAACCCGAAGCGATCGTCGACGCGATCTTCGACTACTACGAGAGCCGCGGATTCCAACCCACACGCGCCGAGCGCGACAGGATGCTCAATCTCTGACGGCTTTCGCTCTCGTCGCGCCGGACCGGAGGCGCCGATTCCTGCTAAAATGAGCAACTATCGATCGTCGCCACGCAACATGCGCCTTCGCCCCGTAACGCTGTTCCCCATCATCGCTTTTGTCTTCGCGCTTGCTGCGTTCGCGCAGAAGCCGCCACCGGCGAACCTCGAGCCGCTGCCCGAAGCGCCACCGCCGCCACCCGAAATCGCCAACGATCCCGAGCTCGAGGCGCAGGTGACGATCGTTCGCCGGCCGACCGAGACAATCGAGGAATACCGCGTCAAAGGACGCCTGACGATGATCAAAGTGACTCCGAAGACGGGCAGGCCCTACTATCTCGTTGCGGACGGCGCCGACGGCACGTTCGTCCGTCGCGACAGTCTGGATACGGGAATCAAAGTGCCGATGTGGCTGCTGTTCTCTTTTTGATTTAGGCACGGTCCTTTAGCAGCGCTGAAAGCGGTCGTGCACGCCGAAGTGCGCGGCGATGCCCGATGTCGGTCTATACCACCGTCACACCCGAAGAACTCGCCGGCTGGCTCACGCGTTATGCGATTGGCGCCGTGCACGAATTCGAGCCGATTTCGGCCGGCATCGAAAATACCAATTACTTCGTCACTGCGGACAAGGGTCGCTACGTGCTGACGCTCTACGAGCGTCTTCCGGCGGAGGAATTGCCGTTTTACCTGAATCTGATCGCGCATCTGGCGAGTGCCGGCGTCCAGGCTCCCGCGCCCGAACCGGATCGCAGCGGCGCGCTGTGGAGCATCCTCAACGGCAAACCCGCCGGATTGGTCGCCCGACTCGAAGGCGCCGCAGTCGCGCAACCGGACGTCGCGCATTGCGCGGCTGCCGGCGCGGTGCTGGCGCAGATGCACGTGGCGGCCGGCAGCTATCGCTCTCGCCTGTCGAATCGCCGCGGCCCCGGCTGGTGGCGCCAGGCCGCGCGCGCCGTCCGCCCGTTCCTCTCCGCTGAGCAGAATGCGCTGATCGCGTCCGAGCTCAAGTTCCAGAGCGGTCTCTCCAAGGTGAGGCTGCCACGAGGCGCGATACACGGCGATTTCTTCTGCGACAATGTGCTGTTCGAAGGCGCGCGCGTGTCAGGCGTGATCGACTTCGGCTTTGCGGCGACCGACGCCTACATCTACGACCTGGCGATCGCGGTCAACGACTGGTGCTTGCTCGCAGATGCGGATCGGAAAGGCGCGCTCGATCCCGGGCGCGTCGAAGCGATGGTCGCCGCCTATACCGCGATTCGCCCGGTGACGGCAGAAGAGCGGTCGATGTGGGCGCCGTTGCTGCGCGCGGGTGCCCTTCGCTTCTGGCTGTCGCGACTTTATGATCTGCACCGCCCCCGCCCGGGGGAGATCACCTCGGCGCACGATCCGGTCGATTTCGAGAGCATTCTGCGCGAGCGCATTGCGTCGCCGCCGCGGTTGCCCGCCTGATGAGCGACGCGCCGATCGCGTTCGAATTGCGTCCGGCGGCGCGCGGCCTCGCGTGGCTCTCGCACGCGGCGACGATGTTCCGCGCCGCTCCTTTGCCCTGGCTGCTGCTGCTCTTCGTCTACTATCTGCTGGTCGGCTTGGCCGAATTCGGTCCGTGGGGGTCGATCGGACAGTTCGTTGCGCCGCTGTTTCGGCCAGTCTTCGCCGTCGGATTTCTGGCCGCCGCCTGGTCTCAGGAGCGCGGGGGCGTGCCGAAGTTCGCCCACCTGTTCCGCGGCTTTCGCAGCGATCTTCGCGCGCTGCTTCCGTTGGGAGTCGTCTTCCTCGGCGGCATGCTGGTCGCGGTAAAGGCCACGGTGCTCATTGACGACGGCCAGCTGATCTCGCTGCTCTCGGGCACCGAGCGGCCGACCGAAGCGGCCTTGAGCAGCGGCCGAGTTCAGGCGGCGATGCTTTTCGGCGCGGCGTGCGCGCTGCCGACGCTCCTCGCGACCTGGTTCGCGCCGGCGCTGGTCGTATTTCACGACGCCGGAGCCCGCACCGCGCTGGTGACGAGCCTGCGAGCTTCGATCGCCAATTGGCGCCCTATCGCCGTCTACGGACTTGCCGTGTTCGCTTTCGGCGGGATCGTGCCCGTCTTCGCTCTGGGCATCGCGCAGCTGCTGGGCGAGAACGCCGCAGGTCCGGTGCTGTTGTTCGTCATTACGCCCTATATGTTCGTGCTGATCGCGACCTTGCACATCTCGGACTACGTCGGCTATCGCGACATTTTCCCCGCCGACGAGACAGGAGAGACGCCCGCGGCAACAAGCTAGCGGGCCAAGTCAGGCCGGCTGCAGCTTGGCATACTCGAGCGCGAGCCACTTGACGCCGGCTTCGCGGAAATTGACCTGCACTCGCGCGTCGTCGCCACGGCCCTCGGCATCGATGATGATGCCCAGGCCGAACTTGGCGTGCTTGACGCTCTGTCCGATGCGCCAGCCGGGCACCTCTCGCGCGACCACTCGCGTCGCCGGCGCCGCGTCCTCGACCATTGTGAAGTCGCGCCGCCTGGCCGACAGCCATTGCACGAGCCCGTCGGGGAACTCCTCGAGGAAGCGCGAGGCGACGTTGTAGCGAAGCTGGCCGTGCAGCATCCGGCTTTGCGCGTGGGTCAGATACAGGCGCCGCCGCGCCCGCGTGATCGCAACGTAGGCGAGCCGCCGCTCTTCCTCGATCCCGTCGAATTCGGACATGCTGTTCTCGTGCGGAAACAGCCCCTCCTCGAGACCGGTGACGAATACTGTGTGAAACTCCAGGCCCTTGGCCGAGTGCACGGTCATTAGCTGCAGCGCAGGACGTCCTTCGGCGGCCTGCGTTTCTCCGGCCTCGAGCGCAGCGTGCGAGAGAAAGCTCATCAGCGGATCGTCACCGCCTTCGCCGATCTCGCGCTCGGTCTCGCGCAGGAAACCATCCGCGGCATTGATCAACTCCTGGAGGTTGTCGACGCGTTCCTGGCCGTCCTTTTCTCCCGTGTAATGCGCAAGAAGTCCGCTGGCATGCACGACATGGTCGACCGCCTCCGGCAGCGGCAGGCCGTGGGTGGCGTTTCGCATCGACTCGATCAGCCCGACGAACGCGGCGACGCTGCTCCCAGCCCTGCCGGCGACCGGCTGGCTGCACGCGGTCTGCCAGAGGCTGCTGCCGGTTGCCTGCGCGCGCTCCTGCAGAGTTTCGATCGAGCGCGCGCCTATCCCTCGAGGCGGAAAATTGATCACGCGCAGAAAGGCGCCGTCGTCCGCGGGCGAGGCGATCAAGCGCAGATAGGCGAGCGCGTGCTTCACTTCGGCGCGTTCGAAGAAGCGCATGCCGCCGTAGACGCGGTACGGCATGCCCGCGTTGAATAATGCGTGCTCGACCACACGCGACTGCGCGTTGGAGCGATAGAGCACTGCGATTTCCGCCGGCGAGACGCCGTCGGCGACCAGCCCGTTGACGACGTCGACGATGAACGCGGCCTCGTCGATGTCGGATGGCGCGGCAAAAGCGCGCACCGGCTCGCCTTCGGCATCGGCGGTCCATAGATTCTTGCCCAGCCTTGCCTGGTTGTGCTTGATCAGCGCATTGGCCGCGTCGAGGATGCGGCCGTGCGACCGGTAATTCTGCTCGAGCTTGATCAGCTTGACCGGCGCGGCGTTAGCGAAATCGCGCTCGAAGTGCTGCATGTTGGCGACGTTCGCGCCACGAAATGCGTAGATCGACTGGTCGTCGTCTCCTACCGCGAAAACCGATGTCTGCGGCGAGGTCAGCTGCTTCAGCCACTTGTACTGCAGCACGTTGGTGTCCTGGAACTCGTCGACCAGAATGTGCGAAAAGCGGCGCCGGTAATGCTCGCGCAGCCCTTCGTGCTGCGTCAGCAGCTCGTAGGTGCGCAGCAACAGCTCCGGAAAATCGACGACACCGTCGCGCTGGCACGCCTGCTCGTACAGCGCGAAGTGCTCGACCTGGCGTCGCGTGAATTCGTCGTGCGCCTCGACCTGGTTCGGGCGCAGGCCCTCTTCCTTCGATGCATTGATCAGGCTCTGCAGCTGCCGCGCCGGAAAGCGCTCATCGTCGATGTTGTGCGCCTTGTACACCCGCTTGATCATTGCGAGCTGATCCTGCATGTCCATGATCTGGAATGCCTGGGGCAGCTGTGCGTCCCGGTAATGCGCCCGCAGCATCCGGTTGCAAAGGCCATGGAAGGTGCCCACCCACATGCCGCGCGTATTCACCGGCGTCAGCGCCGAAAGCCGGGACATCATCTCCTTGGCGGCCTTGTTGGTGAACGTCACCGCAAGGATCGACAGCGGGCTCGCCTGGCCGGTGGCGAGCAGCCACGCGATGCGCGTCGTCAGCACGCGCGTCTTGCCGCTCCCGGCGCCCGCTAGGATGAGCGCCGACACATGCGGCAGCGTGACCGCGGCGAGCTGTTCGGGGTTGAGATTCTCGAGTAAAGGCGAGGCCATCGGAAGAGGCGCGCCGTCAAGCAGGCGGCGGTCGGCGGACCGTGGGCGATCAATGCGCGTCGGCACCGCGTAAAGCGCAATTATAGGCGATACCGCGTTGCCACGCCTCTCGCCTCAAGCCACCGGGCGTTATAATCGGCCGCGCCCGCCGCCATGCGACCTTCGATCCGATGCCACGCATTCCGC
>Ga0207676_10000926_pt1 | contig 22708 bp, 17 predicted proteins | sample KBSSwiS72_FD_184307 | JGI IMG/M metagenome (GOLD analysis project Ga0207676, IMG submission 184307) | Switchgrass rhizosphere microbial communities from Kellogg Biological Station, Michigan, USA - KBS Switchgrass S7-2 (SPAdes) (version 2) | ecosystem: Host-associated > Plants > Roots >...
AGGTTCATGGCGTTGGCGGTGGCGAAGAAGCCGGCGGCGGGATTGTGGCTCACCGGCAGTCCGCCATCGGCCATGAAGCCGTTCCATTCGTAGCGGCCGTCGCCGGGCACCGGCATCAGGCCGTCCCAGTTGGGCCGGATCGGCGTGCGCCCGGCCGCCGACCAGCCCACTTCGCCGGAGGTGTCGGCGTAGACCAGGTTCAGCGGCGGCGCGCCCCAGCGGTTGCGCGCGGTCTGGAAGTCGTTCCAGTCCTTTGCATGCCACATCCGCGAGGAGCCGAAATAGCCAGAGAGGCCGGGCTCGCTCCAGACGGTGCGGATCGCGAAGGCGTGGCCGTTGCCGTCCTCGTTCACAACCGGACCGTGCCGGGTGAAGTGCAGCTCGACCTGGCGCGGGGCCTCGCCCTTCACCTCGATGGCCTCCTTGACCACCGTCATCGGCTCCCAGCCGCCCTTGTATCGATAGGCGGGGCCCTTGGTCTCGTAGACGTAGAGATCCTCCTGATCGATGTAGAAGATGGTGATCCCAAAGGCGGTCTTGTCGTTGTGGCCCAGCGAGACGCCGGGCAGGGCGGGCTCGCCGGCGCCGATGATCGAAAGCCCCGGCGCATCGAGATGGGCGATGTAGCGCAGTGACGGGACGCCGACCGGTCGGTGCGGATCGTTGGCCAGGATCGGGCGTCCGGTGGCCGTTCGCGAGGGCGCGATCACCCAGTTGTTGGAGCCTTCGGCGGCGCGCTCGTCGATCACCTGCGTCAGCTGCCGGGGCGCGTCGGCCTGGGCGGTCTTCGAGGCGAGCGCGGTGAAGCTGACGGGATCGGTGGCCCGGACATAGTCATCGAGCACGTTGGCGGGCACCACGCACGGGTCGAGACCCTTGGGTACGGCCAGCTTGTGCACCGGCTCGAGCTTGCGGCGCAGGGCATCGGCCGCGACGCCCCCAGCGCAGACGACGCGGGCGCGTGCAACCTCGGAGGTGACGTTGGAGACCAGGGCGTGGCTCCGGATGCGCAGGACGTCCTCGGGGTTCCAGGTCTCCGGCTGGCTCCCGGTCAGGGAGAACTCCACCGGCAGCGGCCGCTTGCCTGCGCGGACTTCGGCCACATAGGCGTTCACGCCCGCGGCGAAGGCCTCGACGGATTCGCGCGCGCCAGGATCGTAGGCCGCCCACTCGGCCGCCATGTCGCCGCGATAGAGGAAGAGCCGAGCTGCCCGATCCTGAGCCACATAGGCGGGGCCAAAGCTGGCGGAGAGCCGGCCCAGCCCGCGCTTGCGCCACAGGTCGATCTGCCAGAGCCGGTCGCGCGCGGCGTTGTAGCCTTGCAGGAAAAAGGCGTCCTTGGCGGACTTGGCGTAGATGTGCGGGATGCCCCAGCGGTCGACGATGATCTCGGCGGGCTGGGCGAGACCCTGGATCGCGCGCTCCTCGTGACGGGCGGCGCTGGGGATTTCCGCCCGCGCCGCGTTCGCTAATCCGGCGAGCGCGATCGCCGCCAGCACCCTGCCCATTGCCCGCATGTCGTTCCCCCGATCGCTGTCGGGCGCGAGTTGACTACCGTTCCGCCCGCGCGTCCACGTGGGCTTGCGGTTCCGCGCGGGTCATCCACTAGAGTGCGCGCCGAAACTCACAACAAGGGGAACGCCATGATCGGCTATGCAACCATCGGAACCAACGACCTGGAGCGGGCGACTAAATTCTATGACGCCGTGCTGACGCCGCTCGGCGGGCGGCGGACCTTCGCCAACGGCGACCGGATGCAGTTCTACGGCTGCAAGGACACGCCCGGCATGATCGCCGTCAGCAAGCCCTATGACGAAAAGCCCGCCACCGCCGGCAACGGCACCATGTTCGGCCTGCCCGCCGCCACCAAGGAACAGGTTGACGCCGCCTACGCCGCCGCGATCGCCGCGGGCGGCACGTGCGACGGCCCGCCCGGCCAGCGCATGCCGACCTTCTACGGCGCCTATTTCCGCGACCTGGATGGCAACAAGGTCTGCGTCTTCAATATGGGCTAATTCGCGGCCGGCGCGGCGGCGGGAGCGGTTGACGCCGCCCGCGCCGCCGGCGCCACGCGCCAGACGATATTGCCGACGTCGTCGGCCACCAGCAGGGCGCCGCGCTTGTCGACCACCACGCCAACCGGCCGGCCTTGGATCTTGTCCTTGGCGTTGAGGAAGCCGGACAGGAACATCTGCGGCGGCATCTGTGGGCGGCCGCCGGCGAACGGGATGAACACCACCCGATAGCCGTTGAGCGGATTGCGGTTCCACGACCCGTGCTGGCCCACGAACGCGCCGCCCTTGTACTGCGCGGGGAAGGCGTCGGCGGTGTAGAAGGCCAGGCCCAGCGAGGCGGTGTGGGGACCGAGCCCGTAGTCGGGCGCGATGGCCTTGGCGACCAGGTCAGGGCGAGGCGGCTTCACCCGCGTGTCGACGTTCTGGCCATAGTAGCTGTAGGGCCAGCCGTAGAAGCCGCCGTCCCTCACGCTGGTGAGGTAGTCCGACGGCATGTCGTTGCCGATCTCGTCGCGCTCGTTGGAGACCGTCCACATGACCCCGGTGGTTGGCTCGAAGCCGATGCCGTTGGGATTGCGGATGCCCGAGGCGAAGACCCGCGGCTTGGCCGTGGCGATGTCGTATTCCCAGATCGCCGCGCGGCCGACCTCGTTCTCCATGCCGTTGTCGCCGACGTTCGAGTTCGAGCCGACGGTCGCATAGAGCTTCGAGCCGTCCGGACTGGCGACCACGTTCTTGGTCCAGTGGTGGTTGATCGGCGGACCTGGCAGGTCGAAGACCTTGGTCCCTACGCCCTGTTCGGAGGTTTGGCCGGCGGCATAGGGGAAGCTCACTACCCCATCGTCATTGGCGACGTAGAGCGTGTCGCCGACGAGTGTCATGCCAAACGGCCGGGTCAGCCCTTGCGCGAACAGGGTCTTGGTCTCCGCCACGCCATCCCCGTCGACGTCACGCAGCAGGAAGATCTTGTTGGGGCTGGGCTTTGCGGAGCCGACCCGCTTCATCAAAAGCTTCTGGAAGTAGCCCTTAATCCCCTGGTTCGACTTGTCGGCGGGCGAGGGCACTGAGGCGCTCTCCGCGACCAGGACGTCGCCGTTGGGCAGCACATAGAGCCAGCGCGGGTGGTCAAGGCCCTCGGCGAAACGGGTCACCACGAAGCCGGCCGGGGCCTTGGGCGCGGCGCCCGCAGGCCAGCCCACGACATCGGGTACGCCCACCACCGGCAGCAGCGACGACTGCGCCTTGGCCATCGGCGGATTGGGACCGAAGCCCACGAAGGGGTCGGACGAACCGGGCGTCATGGTGCAGGCAGCAAGAGCGAGCGCGGCGAGTGCGCTGGCGCTGAACAGGGTCTGACGGGTCATGGAAGGTCTCCTGTGGCGGTATAAACAAAGCTTCGCCGCATCCGTTGCAAGCTGACGCCAGGGCGCCGTTGCGCTTGCCCGGGAAACCTCGTCACCATGCGGTCCCGGAGTACGACCATGGACCTGACCGAAACCCCAGAACTCGCCGCCTTCCGCGCGGAGGTCCGCGCCTTCCTGGCCGCCCATGCCGAGGACTATGCGGGAGGCGCGGCCAAGGATGTAAGATCCTGGCAGAAGCTATTGATCGAAAATGGCTATGCGGCGCGCACGATTCCGCGGGAATACGGCGGCTATGGCGCAGAGCCGGACATCCTGAAGAGCCGCATCATCGCCGAGGAGTTCATCGCCGCCAGCGCGCCTCGGGGCATCGCCAACCAGGGCGTCTCCATGCTGGTCCCGACGCTGCTGGAAGTGGGTTCCGAGGAGCAGAAGACCCGCTGGATCGGGCCGACCCTGCGCGGCGAGATCGTCTGGTGCCAGGGCTATTCGGAACCTGGCGCGGGCTCGGACCTCGCCAGCGTGCAGACCAAGGCGATCGAGGACGGTGATGACTTCGTCATCTCGGGCAGCAAGATCTGGACGAGCACCGCTCACGCCGCCCAGATGATGTTCGCGCTGATCCGCACCGAGCCCGAGGCCGCCAAGCACGAGGGGATCTCCTACGTCCTGATCCCGATGGACACGCCCGGAATCGAGGTGCGTCCGCTCAAGACCATGACCGGCCAGGCGGAATTCAACGAGGTGTTCTTCACCGACGTCCGCGTGCCCAGGGACCAGGTGGTCGGCGGGCGCGGCCGCGGCTGGTTCGTGGCCAACACCACCCTGAAGCACGAGCGGGGAATGCTGGGCGATCCCAACGCCACAGAAGCCCGGCTCAACGCCTTGATCGAGCTGATGAAGACCGAAACGGTCGACGCTCAGCGGGTGGTCGACAACCCGATCTTCCGCGACCGGCTGATGCAGCTGCAGGCCCGCGTCCTGGCCATGAAATTCAATGGCTTGCGGCTGCTCACCTCACAGGTCACGGGAGAAGGCGCAGGCGTCGCGGGGCTGGTCGTGAAGCTGCAGGGGTGCGAGCTGAACCACCAGCTGGCGGCGCTGGCCATCGATGCGCTGGGCGAGCTCGGCATCCTCTACCACGACGGCCCGCACCTGCGGGCCAAGGGCCGCTGGCAGTGGAATTACATGTTCGACCTCGGCCTGATCATCGGCGGCGGCACGGCGCAGATCCAGAAGAACATCATCTCCGAACGCGGCCTCGGCATGCCGCGCGAGCCTAGCGCGGCGAAGGCCTGAACGTCATGCGGTTTGCCCTCTCCGAAGACCAGAAGCTGCTGCAGGCCAGCGTCGCCAAGGCGCTGGAAGCGCTTTCGCCGTTGGAGCGGGTGCGCCGGTTCGCCGACCAGGAGCAGGAGACCGCGCCCGATCTTTGGGGCGGCCTGACCGAGCTTGGCCTGCCAGGCCTGCTGATCGCTGAGGAGCACGGCGGTCTGGGCCTTGGCATGGTGGAGGCCGCGCTGGCGGCCGAGGCGCTGGGCGCGGCAGTGGCGCCCGCGCCGTTCCTGGGCTCGGCGGTGCTGGCGCCGCTGGCCCTCCGACTGGCCGGCTCGCCGGAGCAACAGGCGCAATGGTTGCCGAAGCTGGCGGCGGGCGAGGTCATAGCGGGCGTAGCGATCTCCGAGGCGGTGGCCGGCGCACGCGATGGCGCGGGCGTCGAAGCCTCGGACCTCAAGCTCGAGGGCAAGGCGCTCTTTGCGCTCGATGCGCGGGGCGCGGGCCTGCTGGTCGTCGCTGACCGCAAGGGGCGCCTGCATCTCGCGGAGGCCGCGTCCGCGTTGAGCCCCATGGACAGCATCGACGCGACCCGCAGGCTGTCGGAGCTGACGTTCCGCGGCACGCCCGCCGCCCCGCTGGCGTCGAACCAGGCGCTGGAGCGGCTGCGCGACGCCGCCTGGATCGTGCTCGCCGCCGAAACGCTCGGCGCCAGCCAGGCCATGCTCGACAAGGCCGTGGCCTATGCCAAGGAGCGCAAGCAGTTCGGGCGGGTGATCGGCTCGTTCCAGGCGGTGAAGCACCTCTGCGCCGAAATGGCCGCGGAGCTGGAGCCGGCCCGGGCGCTGGTCTGGTACGCGGCTTACGCCTTCGACCAAGGGCTCAACGAGGCCCCGCTGATGGCGGCCCATGCGAAGGCGCATCTTTCCGAGGTCGGCCGCTTCGTCGCCCGCACCGCGACGGAGGTGCACGGCGGCATCGGCATGACCGACCTCTTAGGCCTGCACTACTGGTTCAAGCGCATCGGCCAGAACCGCCAGCTCCTCGGGGGACCCGAGCGCGTGCGGGAGATCGCGGCGCGGCTGCAGGGCCTCGTAGTCGCCTAACAGTTACAAAATACCGTTTGCGAGTGCGCGCGTGAGCCAATGGCTTGCGGGCCCTATTCTGGGGAACACTTAATTCTCTTAGGTGGATTGAAGGTGACTTTGATGGTTCCCGGGTCGGAACTCATGGGCAGGATGTCGCCGCCACAAGACCGAACCAGACGCAGCATGGCGGTGTTTTCGCGCAACACATCGCCATCGACCCGCGCGAGGCCAAGATCGACCGCCCAGTCGAGCATCTCAGCCATCAGGCAGCGGCCAAGGCCCTGGCGCTTAAGGTCGGAGCGCACCATGATCGCAAACTCGCCGCGGCTGCGATCGGGCTTCCAAATGAGGCGGACGCCCCCCAACAGTTCCTGCGGCCCCCGAGGCAGCACCGGGTCGTAGGCGCCTGCCACCCTGTGGTGGTCGTGATCAAAGTCCGTCAACATCGTAACCAGGGGCCCCGGTTCGGGGCGAATGGGCGTGAAGAAGCGCAGACGCAGATCTTCCGGCGTCGAACGGCGCCCCATCTCAATGAGTTCGTCGTCGTCGTCCGACCTGATCGGCCGGAGACGAAGGTGTCGGCCCTTGCTCGTGACGATGTCCCTTTCGGCTTCAGGCGCAAGAGGCATAGCCAGGTTCCATTCAGCAAGCGCCCACGACGCGCCGGGGGGCTTGGCGCACGTCGACTTCCTTCGAACGTTTCACACGCACCAGCGGCAACACTATCCATCGTTGGCCCTAGGCGGTCACAAGGGAAACCGGAGACGATGGCACGCGCGGCCGTGAGCAGAACTGTCCCGCCAAACAGCAGGCCTGGCCGACGTACGCTGGGGATGGACGACGTGACGTTGCCGGGTCTGCACCGAGTGCGAGCTTTCGGGCACTGGGGTGGCAATGCCCGCTTCGGGGTCGTAAGCCGTCATAGGCTATCCGACGGGTGCCGGCCGTCGCATTGCCGAGCTTAGGGGACCCCTAGGCGTGGATCGGCGGGATGCGGTGGGCCCAGGGCTGGGCGGCCTCCAGCTGGTAGGCGAGTTCGAAGAGCGTTCGCTCGTTGCCGCGTCTGGCCGAGAACATGCTGCCGACCGGCAGGCCGGCGTCGGTCCAGCTTAGCGGCACGCTCATTGCCGGAGCCCCGGCGATGTTGTGGATCGGGGTGTAGCCGACATATTCGATCAGGCGCGCCGAGAGGGTGTCGAAATCCACCAGTGGCCCGACCTCGCCAAGCTTGGGAGCGGGCGAAGACAGCACCGGCGAGAGCACCACGTCGAACTGATGCGAGGGGAACCAGGTGTCGTAAGCGAGCGAGTCCTCGTTCAGCCGGTGGAGCGCTTCGGCTAGGGCCTGCGGTCCAGCCTTCCTGGCTAGCTCGACCATGCCAAGGCTGAATGGCTCCAGCACCGTGGCGTCGGGCGCTTTGCCGATGACCTTGGCGAGCGCGCCGGCGAGGTTCATCGCGCCGTTGGCCCAGTACAGGAGGAAGTCTTGGATGAACTGGCCGCCGTCGAACGGCAGGTGGGTGTACTCGACCCTGTGGCCAAGGCCCGCCAGCAGCTTGGCCGCGCTGGCATTGGCGGCGGCAACCTCGGGCTGCGGCTGGTGGCCCATGCCGTTTTCCACCAGGACGCCGATCCGCAGCCGACGCTTGCCCGGACCGGTGACGAAGCCCACCGGCGGAAGCTGGGCGCCTTGTCCAGAATCCTCAGTCAGGGCGAAGAGGGCGGCGGAGTCGCGGATGCTGCGTGACACGACGTGCTCCGCGCCGATGTCCCGGATGTCGGTCTCCATGCGTGTGCCGATCATGCGGCCGCGCGAGGGCTTCAGCCCGAACAGGCCGCAGTTGGAGGCTGGAATGCGGATCGAGCCGCCGCCGTCATTGGCGTGGGCCACCGGCACGACGCCGGCCGCGACGGCCACGGCGGAGCCTCCGGACGAGCCGCCTGAGGACCGCGTCGGGTCCCACGGGTTGCGGGTCAGGCCTGTGGCGACCGGCTCGGTGGTCGGCAGGAAGCCGTACTCCGGCGTGGCCGATTTGCCGATTGTGATCAGACCCGCGTTGTCGAAGGCGTCGATGTAGGCTGGCTGGGTCGTGGCTGAGCGTGCATAGCGGCCCGACTGCGACCCATTGCGGGTGGGCAGGCCCTTGTAGTCGTCGAGGTCCTTGATCAGGAACGGCACGCCGGCGAACGGCCCCGAGATCCCACCGGCCCGAGCCTTGGCCAGCGCCCGGTCGAAGTCGGAATTGACGATGAAGTTGAGCTGGCCCTGCAGCTTCTCGGCGCGCGCCACCGCCTGTTCGACGGCTTCAAGCGCGGTCATCTCGCCTTTGCGGATGCGCGCCGCCATCTCGGTGGCGTCGGGCCAGGGCGAGGCGGGCGACGCCGGCTTGGGAGCAGCCAGGGCCTTGCCGGCGACGAGCGCCGCGGGAGCGGCCGCGAGCGCGCGGCGGGTGATCCTGGTCATCGTGCCTCCCCAACTCAGCCGGTCTTCAGCCGGACTCAGTCCGCAGCTTGGGCATCTGGCCCTTGCCGCGCAATGGGCAAGGCCAAGGCGTCAGGTCTTGGCGACGTGCTCGGGTTTCCCCTTGCGCCTGGTGTGCGCCATCTTCTCCAGTTCCGCCTCGCTCATCGAAGAGGCCATCTGTTTCGAAGCGCCCCTGAGCTTGGACTTCGGCGTGTCGCCGCGCTTGGCGGAGAGCGCCGCGCCGGCGGCTTTCTGCTGGGCTGCGGACTTGGCGGGCATGGGAGCCTCCTTTAGCCTGAGACCGTTTCCAACACCCAAACCTCCCCGTCGGTTCAGCGCTGTTACACAACTGTCGCAATCGGCTGGTACCGCCCCGCCAACGGACAGGTCCGGAGCAAGCCCACATGCGAATCCTCCTCCTTCTCGCGGCCTCCGCGGTCGCCCTCTCAGCCTGCGGTGAGAAGACCGAGAAAGCCTCCAGCGGCGGCGCGCCTGCGCCCAGCGGCGGCGGTGGGTCGCGCAGCCAGGTTTGGGCGGCGGGCTCCTCGACCGTCTTTCCGTTTGCGACCCGCGTGGCCGAGACTGTTGCGCGCACCACCGGCGGCCAGGCGGCCAAGGTCGAGAGCCTGGGCACAGGCGGCGGCTTCAAGCTCTTTTGCAGCGGCGCCGGCAGCGCCTACCCCGACATCGCCGACGCCTCGCGCCCGATGAAGAAGTCCGAATGGGACAAGTGCCAGGCCGCCGGCGTCACCGAGATCGTCGAGATCAAGATCGGCTACGACGGCATCGTCATCGCCGACGACAAGGCCTCGCCGACCTTCAAGATCACCCGCGAGCAGCTTTACCGCGCGCTTGCGGCCGATGTGCCCGCGGGCTCGGGTTTCGGGCCCAACGCCGCCAAGACCTGGGCCGATGTCGCCAAGACCCTGCCGGCCGAGACGATCCTGGTCTACGGGCCGCCGCCGACCTCGGGCACCCGCGACGCGTTCGTGGAACTGGCCATGGAGAAGGGCGGAGAGAAGATCCCGTCGCTGGCCGCCCTGAAGAAATCCAACGAGGACGACTTCAAGACCAAGACCCACAAAATCCGCTCGGACGGCGCCTGGGTCGACGCGGGCGAGAACGACAACGCCATCGTCCAGACGCTCGAGAAGACGCCGGGCGCGGTCGGCGTCTTCGGGTACTCGTTCCTCGAGAACAACATGGACAAGGTGAAGGCCGCCACCGTTGACGGCGTGGCGCCGACCTTCGAGACCATATCGTCGGGGACCTATCCGCTGTCGCGCTCGCTCTACATCTACGTGAAGAAGGCCAACATCGGGGTCACCCCGGGGCTGAAGGAATTCCTCGAAGGCTTCACGTCGGACGCGGCGACCGGCAAGGGCGGCTACCTGCAGCAGCGCGGTCTGATCCCACTGCCGGCAGCCGACCACGAGGCCCAGAAAGCGGTCTTGAAGGCGCTCACCCCGATGGCCGCCCCCACGTCCTAGGGCTTGTACTGCGACTTCAGGATCTGAGTGACCACGGCCATCACCCGGCCGTAGAGCTTGCCGTGGAAATGCCGGCGATAGCGCTCGACCCAGGCGTCGAGCGTGGCGCGCGGGTAGACCCGGCCGTCGGCGATTACGGTCTGAAGCGTCTCCAGCGCGTCGAGCGAGGCGGTGGGATCACGCCGGTAGAGGACGATGTCCGCCGGTAGGCCGACCGCGATCCGGCCGTAGGTCCGGTCCTTCCAGAAGCGGCCAGGCAGGGTGGTGGCGTGGCTAAGCGCCTGCTCGGGCGTCAGGCCCAGGCCGGCGAAGTCCTTGACCTCCGACTTCAGCGATGACCCTGGGGCCACGAAGGGCATCAGGGTGTCGGTGCCGGCGTAGACGGCGACGCCGGAGCTCAGGAACGTCTGCACCGCGTCGCGGTCGCGGCGCAGGAAGCCCTCATAGATCGCGTGGTCCGGCCCGACGTTCGGCGGCGCCCAGATCTGGCGCCAGGCGACGGACCAGAAGTCCGGCAGGACGGCGATCTGAGGATCGGGCGGATAGCGGACCGGGTCGCCCAAGGTGCGTCGCGACTCCTCGTTGATCAGGGCCGGGGTGTGGATCGTGTGCTGGCGCAGCGCCGCGGCGGTCACCGCAGCGATGCGGGCGTCGGTGAGGTGGGCGAAGTCGGCATTGATGTAGTCGTCGCGGCCGAGCTTCTTCACGTCCGAGGTCTCCGGGACCCCGGTCAGGTGCTGGATGTCCGCGAGGTAGGGCGCGTCCAGAAGGGACACCGAATGCGGTGTGTGGGCGACGATCGGGACGCCGGCCTTGGCCGCCTCGTCAGCGACGGCCAGCACCACCTCGCGCCGGACCATGTTGTAGAGTTTGATGCAGCGCGCGCGGTGAGCGACCGCTTTGCGCACCTCCGCGCGGCCCTCTGCCGGCGTGCGGATGAGGACGTTGTTGGGCCGGGTTGGCGGATCGCCGTCCAGAACGCGACCGCAGGAGATCACCCGCGGCCCCGGGAAGCGACCCGTGGCGATGGCGTCGCGGATGGCGTAGGCGCCGCCGTCCGCCGAGCCCATCTCACGGATGGTGGTCACGCCGTTGGCCAGGAACAGCAGCGAGAACAGCTCCGGATTGCCGACCAGCGCACGCGGCGGCAGGTGTGCGTGCATGTCCATCAGGCCCGGCAGGGCGGTGCAGCCCGGACAGCGGATGTCGCCCGGTTTCGATCCGGCGGTGGTGGGCCCGATGGCTCGGATCACGCCGCCGGAGATGGCGATGTCCACGTGCTGGGCGCGGTCCAGGCCGGGATTGACCAGGGTCACGTCCTTGATCACCGCCACGGCCTGGGCGGGGACCGGGAGCCTCGGCGGGGTCATGGCGAACCACAGGCCCGCTAGGCTGAAGGCGAGGAGGGCGACGATGAAGACCGCGCCCAGACCGATACGCTGCAACATGACCGATGCTCCTTTGATGATCGGGAGCGCCGTTCTGGCCGATGCCGATGCGGCAAGCTGCCTTGCGCTGAAAAAGGCTGGCTGTTTGCGAAATCGGCGAGGGTTTTCCAGGTTTGGCGAGGCCGGGCGGCAGGTCCGCGGCGCATTGCCAGCCGCCCTGCGGGGTGATCCCATGCCGCCAATCAACAAGGGGCGGAGGGGATCGAAGTGGTGTGCAAGGGCACTGACGGCGTCGGCCGGCGAGGACTGCTGACGGCTGCGGGAGTTGCGGGCTTGGCGGCCGCGGTTCCCGCCGCGCAGGCCAAGCCGGGCGGCAGTGGCGGCGCGGGCCGGCTCGCCACCCCGCCGGAAGCCGTCGTCGAAACCCGCTCCGGAAAGCTGCGCGGCGCCGTGCGCGACGGCGTCTTCGTCTTCAAGGGCGCGCCCTATGGAAAGGACACCGGCGGCGCCGCGCGCTTCCTGCCGCCGCAGTCGTTCCCGGCCTGGCAGGGCGTGCGCACGGCGCTGACCTACGGCTCCTGCTGCCCGCAGGTGGCGCGCGGCGGATGGAAGAACGACGAGACCGCCTTCATCTACGACTGGGACGACGGCTATCCCGGTGAGGACTGTCTGCGGCTGAACGTCTGGTCGGCTGGGCTCGCGGGCAAACCACGGCCGGTGATGTTCTGGATCCACGGCGGCGGCTACGAGACCGGTTCGTCACAGGAGCTGCCGGCCTATGACGGCGAGCGGCTGGCGCGGCGCGGCGAGCTGGTGGTTGTCTCGGTGAACCACCGGTTGGGGCCCTTCGGCTTCCTCGACCTTTCCCAGCTCGGCGGCGAGCGTTACGGCCTTTCCGGCAACGTCGGCATGCTGGACCTAGTGGCGGCGCTGGAATGGGTTCGCGACAATATCGCAGCCTTCGGCGGTGACCCCGGCAACGTGACCATCTTTGGCCAGTCGGGCGGCGGGGCGAAGGTCTCGACGCTGATGGCCATGCCGGCCGCCAAGGGCCTGTTCCACAAGGCCATCGTTGAGAGCGGGTCGCTGCTGAACGTCAGCGATCCTGCTCAGACGAAACGGCTGGCCGAGGCCGTGCTGAAAGCTTTGAACCTGCCTGTGGGCGACCTCGGCAAACTCGCCGACGTGCCGGCGGCGGCGCTGGTCGCGGCCGGCGAGACGGCCAAGGCATCCATGCCCAAACCGCCCCGCGGGTCCATCAATCTGGGCTGGCAGCCCGTGGCCGACGGCATGGCGATCCCGGGGCAGACCTGGGCGAACGGCGCGCCGGCGCTCTCGGCCAACGTGCCGATGATCATTGGCTCCAACCTCAACGAGCTGTCGCTGAGCCTTGGCAATCCCAGGCTGGAAGCCATGGGCGAGGATCAGGCCAAGGGGATGTCGGCGACGATGTTGGGCGGCGCGCCGGCGGGCGCTTGGGCGGTCTTCCGCGCGGCCGACCCGGCCGCCAAGCCGGTGGAGATCCTGTCGCGGATCGTCTCCGGCCTTTTTCGCGTGCCAGCGGTGACCCAGGCCCAGGCCAAGGCCAGGCAGGGCGGTGCGCCGGCCTACCTCTACCGGTTCGACTACAACCCTAAGACCGTGCTCGACGGCAGGGTCCGGGCCTTCCACTGCGCCGAGATGGCCTACGCCTTTGACAACATCGACCGCTGCCTGAATTCCACGGGCGGGACGCCCGAGGCCCGCAGGCTGGCCGCGAGGATGTCCGACGCCTGGATCGCCTTCGCGCGCACCGGCGACCCGAACCACAAGGGCCTGCCGCACTGGCCGCCGGTCAGCACGTCGGCGATCCCAAACATGCTGTTCGACGCCATCTGTACGGTGAAGGACGACCCCGACGCGGCGCAGCGGGCGGCGCTTAAGGCTTAGGCCATGGCATACCCTCGTCCAGCCCTGCTAGGCTTGGTCAGTAGCGCCGCGAGAGCGCAAGTAACTCGACGGGAGGGTGTGATGAAGATCCGCGAAACACGATGGGCGGCGGCGTGGGCCGTGGGCGCGATTGCGGCGCTGGGCGCAGGGGCGGCGAGCGCCAAGGACGTTCTTGGCGTGGCCTGCACGAGCCCGCCGCCGGCGCACTGTTCCGCCGAGGCCTGCGTGCCGATGCTCGGCGACCTGGGCAACGCCGTGGATCCCAAGACCGGTCGCAAGTTCTGGCTCGACTACCCTTGCAACCTGAAGCCCGGCGACAAGGTCGTCTTCATCCTCAACATCCACGGCTTCGGCTCGATCGGTGAGTGGCAGCGGCACTACTTCCCGGCCTTCGACTACAAGGACAAGTACAAGCTGGTGGTGGCCACGCCGACCGCGGCGACCGAGCGCCCGATCGCGCCCGGCACGCCCGGCGCGAAGATGTGGGTCGCCGAGGCTGACGACGCGCATCTACAGAACATTGCCGACCTGGTGATCGGCGCCTTCGGGGCGAAGAACATCAAGGCGTTCTGGCTGGCCGGCCACAGCCAGGGCGGGATCACCTCGCAACGCATCGTCTGCACGCCCTTCTTTGCGGGCAAGGTCGACGGGGTGTTGAGCCTCTCGGGAGGCCGGATGGGCGGCGTAGAGATGAACCCGCGCTTTGGCCCGCCGAAGGCGGACGGCACGCCGCCAGACCCGCGACCCCCGCGTGGGATGAATGCAGCGCTGCCGGCCTGCGCGGTCAGCCACATCTACGAAACCGGCGAGCATGAGATCGTCAGCCTGCCGGCGACCTCGGGCCTGGCGGAAAAGTACGGCTGTGCGGCCCGCGTGGAAAAGCCCGATCTGGTCGATGACAGGGCCGGCTATGTCTGGGACTACGCGCGCGCCGGGTATCCGGTGTGGGGCCTAAAGGCACGGCCGGGAACCTCGAAGACCTGGGTCTATCCCAAGTGCAAGGACGGCCGGCTGGTGGCCGACGTCGAGCGCATGGACAAGGGCCACACCGAGGGCCTGGAGCCCAAGGTCACCGAGGAACTGGTGAAGATGATTGTCGCCGCGCCGGGCGGCAAGGTCGCCGGCGGCAGCTAGCCGCAGCGTTGGAACGTCGGCTCCCCGTGATCGGTTGGGAGGCGTCCACGCCCTGATTGGCGTGGGCGCTAACCGAAGGAGAGCCAGCATGTCCGAGCAGACTTCGCAAAACCTCGCCGGCGAAAAACCGCTGCCGAAGGAAGCCAAGCCCGTATTGGGCGCGGCCCATGACATGCTCGACGTGTTCGTGGGCGAGTGGAGAGGCGAAGGGAAGGCCGGCGATACGCCGATGACCGTGGAAGAATCCTACGCACGGCTGGAGGGCGGATTCTTCCTGACCACCACCTTCGACCGCAAGGTCGGCGAGGCCCGGCAGAAGGGCGTAGGCAGCATCGGCTACGACGCCGAGAACAACGTCTATTCCATGCATGCGGTCGACAGCCTGGGTTACGACCGCACCTACGAGCTAGAGGACGTCGGCGACACCTGGACGCTCTCGGGCGACCGCGAACGGGCGACCTACACGTTCAAGGGCGACGGCAGGCTGCACGTCCTTTGGGAACATCGCCCGGACGGCGGCGCGTGGCAGCCGCTCTGCGAATACGACCTGACCAACAGCGGCAAGGCCCGTCCCCACTGAGCCGCGTCCGCCCGCACCTCAGGTCAGGTTGATTGGGACCTCGCGCAGGTCGCCGCGCCAGGCGCGGCGGGCCTCGGCGAGATGGTCCTTGGACGCCTTGGAGCGTCCGAGCTTCTGTTCCGCTTGGCTGAGCACGCGCAACGCCAGCGCGTCCTGCGGCCAGTCGGCGAGGCTGGCCTTGGCTTCGCGCTCGGCATCGGCATAGCGGCCGGCTTTGAGCCAGGCCGCCGCGGTGCTGCGCCGGACCGGATACCACCAGGGCGGCGGGTCGAAGTTCTTGAGCACCGGGAACGCTTTCTCCTGCGTGGCGGCCGCCTCGGCGTAGAGGCCCGCGGCGCGCGCGGGCTCGCCCTGCAGCATCGCAGCACGGCCGGCCAGCACCTTGCCGGCGATGCTGGCGATCTGGACGTTGCCGTTCTCGGTGGCGGCGGAGGCCTCGACGCCAAGCGCCGTCACCGCGTCGGCCTCGCGCTGCACGCCGGCGGCGTCGCCGCGCGACGCCAGCGCCTCACCGCGCGCGTAGTGGCGGTAGATTTTCTGGATACGCTTGTCGCTGGGCGTCTCGGGAACGGCCAGGGCCCGGTCGGGCGCATAACGGCCCAGGGCCACGAGGCTGCGCGACGCGGCTGTCACGCGCCGGTCCTGCGGGGCCTGCGCGAACGCCCGGCCAGCGTGATCGGCGAACTTCAGCGCCAGGTCCCGATCGCCCGACATCAGCGCGCCCGCCAGGCCGAACTGGAAGTTGTGCAGGTAGTAGCGCTGGTCGCTGGTCCCGGTGGTCAGGCCCTGGGCGGACTTGAAGTCGGTGTCGACCTTGAGCGCGGCGGCGTCGGTCACCGCGACCTGCTCGTACTCTCCCACGTGCATCATGGTGTGGGCGCCCATGTGGACCAGGTGGCTGGCGCCTGGCGCGAGCCTGGCCAGGCGCTCGGCGTAGGGCAGGGCAGTCGCGGCGTGGCCCGCGAACTCAGTGGCGTGGATGTAGTAGTGGATCGCCGCGGTGTCGTCGGGCTTGCGCGCCAGGATGGGCTCGAGGAGCTCGATCGCGCGCGGCACGCCTGTGTAGTTGTCGTAGCGGGCCGGGGTGAGCAAGGCGTGGGCCGCCAACTCGGCGATCTCGTCGTCGTCGGGGAAGCGCCGGGTCAGCTCGTCCATGGCGTGGCCGTAGGCAACCTCGCTGCCTTCCTTGGCCGCGACCTTGGCGTAGCGCAGCTGGAGGGCGGCGATCAGGGCCCGGCCCTTGACGTCGTCCGGCTTGGCGAGGCCTGCCGCGCGATCGGCGATGACGAGCGCCTTTTCGGTCTCTGGCAGGGAGATCGTGTAGTTGAGCGTCGGACCAAGCGACAGGGCCACGCCCCAGGCACAGCGTGCGCACTCCGGATCGAGGGCCGCTGCCTTGGCGAAGGCCTGTTTGGCCTCCTCGTGATTGAAGGCGTGGTAGAGCTTCACGCCGTAGTCGAACCAGGCCTGGGCCTCGGGGTTCGTCGTATCGACGCGGAAGCTTCCGGTCCCCATTCCGGGGAACTTCACCAGGCCCTTGGACCCCGCGGGCGGCGGCGGGTTCTCCGCGCTGCAGATGTAGCCGACGCCCAGCGAGGTCGCGTCGGTCGTGATCGCTGAGGGCGCTGTGAGCGCCAGCGCCGCCAAACCTGCCGCGATCTTCATGTCGCTTCTCCCTCACCCCAGCCGTCGCATGACTTTCGCCCTGATCGGCGGCCCGGGGAAGGGCTGAATGTCGCGGTTGCGCCGCTGCAACGTAAAGGAATTGGCAGGCAATCGGGTGAATACTCAGGGTTGAGGTGACACGCGTATGGCGACTGCGATGCGTCAAGCCCGCGGAGCAAGCGGGGACGTCGGGAAGAGATCAGCGGCGCTGAGCCGCAATCTCATCATCCAGCTGGTGGGTCTGGCCGCCATTGGTCTGGCCCTGGCCCATGTGATGTCCTGGGCGTGGATCATTCCCTGGGCGCTGGGAGTCCTTGGCTCATCCTGGGTCGAGGATCGGCTCTTAAGCCGCGCGAGCGAAGCGGGATCGTCCGCCGGCGGCCTGCGTCGGGCCGCCATCGCCTTCCGCATCCTGTCCAGTGGACTCTGGGCGTTCGGCTGCCTGGTGCTGATCGCCCGGGGGGACCCGGCCGAGCGGCTGCTGGCCTTCGCGCTCCTCGCGGTCTCGATGGTCAACATCCTGATGCGCTACTATCACTCGCGCCTTGTCTTCCTGGTGGCGGTCGCGCCGCACCTTCTGGTGCTCTCGATGGTCGCCTGGGGACTGACCGCCAAGGCGTTCGCCGCCGGCGCCCCGATGACCGCCTTCACGCCCATCGCGGTTGTGCTTCTGTTCGGGGTGCTGTTCTGGGCCGCGCAGGCGCAACTTGCCGAAGCCTGGACAGCCCTCGACAAGGCCACGGCCGAGGCCCGCGAGGGCGAACGCGTCGCCCGCGAAGCGAACCTGGCGAAGTCCAATTTCCTCGCCACCATGGGCCACGAGCTGCGCACGCCCCTGAACGGCGTGCTCGGTATGGCTCAGGCGATGGCCGCCGGCGGCCCGCTCAGCCGGGACCAGCGCGAGCAGCTGATGGTGATCCGCGGTTCAGGCGAGAGCCTGTCGGCCCTACTGAACGACCTCCTCGATCTTTCCAAGATCGAGGCCGGCGAGTTGGAGCTCGAGGTCACCGACTTCGACTTGGAGCACCTCGCCCGCGGGGCCATCGCCATCTTCAGTCACCAGGCGGCGAGGAAGGGCCTGACCTTCAACTTCACTATCGAGGACGCTGCCAAGGGAAGCTATCGGGGCGACGGCGCCCGGATCCGCCAGGTGCTCTACAACCTCGTCTCGAATGCGGTGAAGTTCACCGACAGCGGCGCGATCGCTTTCGCCGTCAGCTTCGATTCCGGCGCGATCACCTTCAGGATCGACGACACCGGCGTCGGCATCGAGCCGGAAACCCTTGAGCGCCTGTTCGACAGCTTCTTCCAGGCCGATGCCTCCAATACCCGCCGCTACTCCGGTGCGGGCCTGGGGCTAACCATCTGCCAGGAGCTGGTGACCCTGATGCAGGGCCGCATCGTGGCGGAGAGCGCCGTCGGCGAAGGCTCGACCTTCACGGTCACCCTGCCGCTGGAGCGCATCGCTGACGTTCGCGTCCTGGCCGCGCCCGCCTTGGTGGCGGCGCGCCAGGTGGCCAGCGCCGACCCGGCGAAGATCCGCGTGCTCGCGGCCGAAGACAACGACGTCAACCAACTGGTTCTTAAGACCCTGCTGAACCAGGCCGGGATCGCTCCGACCCTGGTCGCCAACGGGGCCCTGGCCGTCGAGGCCTGGGAACGCGAGACCTGGGATGTCATCCTGATGGACATCCAGATGCCGGAGATGGACGGCGTGCAGGCGACCCGGGAGATCCGCCGCCGGGAGGCGATCACCGGCCGCGTCCGGACACCGATCCTCGCGGTCACCGCCAACGCCATGGTCCACCAGGTCGCCGAGTACAATGCTGCGGGCATGGACGGCCTGGTCTCCAAGCCCATCGAGCTTGAGCGTCTGTTCGGCGCCATCGAGACCGCCCTGGCCGATCAGGAGAGCGGCGTGCGCGAATTGCGGGCCGCGAGCTGAGCCCACTGCGCCGCTGCGGAACCATAACCCCCGCCGAAGCTTCATCCGCACGTCATCGATTCACCCCACTCCGCTCGATAGTTAACGAAAATGCTCGTTCGACGACAACCTACTGAGGTCAAAACCGGATGGTGGCGTCATGAGATCGATGGCGGCATCGCCATCGGTTGAGCCAAGCGGAGGCGCGGATGTTTGTCGGAGCCATCGCCCTTGTCGCCGCAATCGCGGCCGCGTCGCCCCCGAGCGGGCAAGCCGCCCATAGCCCGCCCGCGCCAGGTGTGCAGACCACAAGCGCTGATGTCAGCGTACTGACCTACAACGTCCGCGGGCTGCCGTGGCCGATAGCGGCGGGCCGGGCGTCCGCGCTGAAAGAGATCGGACGCGAGCTCGCCGCGCTGCGCGCCGAGGGCCGCCAGCCGGACATCGTGCTGCTCCAGGAAGGCTTCCGAGGAAGCGAGGTCGCCGACCTGGTGAAGGCCAGCGGCTACCGATACTGGGCGAAGGGCCCCGCTCGTTCTGAGCGGGCGCACGGCGCACCGCTGCCTGACGGTCGCGACTTCCACCGGGTCCGCTACCCGGCGTTCGGCGAAGGGTGGGGGAAGTTCGCCAGCGGCGGCCTCTATGTCCTGAGCGACGCGCCCATCACCGGGGTCGAGAACTCGCCCTACCGCTACTGCGCGGGCCTCGACTGCCTGGCCAACAAGGGCGCGATGCTCGCGCGCATCGCCCTGCCGCAGGTCCCGGGCGAGATCGACGTCGTCAACACGCATATGAATTCGAAGCGCGCGTCCCGGACGCCCCGCGCCCGATCTCTGCAGGCCCACAATCTGCAGGTCGAGGAACTGCTGAGCTTCATCGCCGATCACCGCGCGGCCGGCGCGCCGCTGCTGGTTGGCGGCGATTTCAATGTGAAGGGCTCGGCCGAGCGCTACGACCACCTCGCCGCCGCCCGGCCGTACAAGGTGGTCAGCGAGTTCTGCAGCACGCAGGCCGGCGCCTGCGAGGGCCAGACGGCCGATAGTGCTGCGCGTCCCTGGCTGCATTCGCAGGACCTGCAGGGGTTCGAGAGCGCACCCAACGTCGACGTCCGACCGGTCCGGGTCGACACCATGTTCCGTGGAGACGCGTCCGGCGCCCGGCTCTCGGACCACGTCGGTTACATGGTGCGATACCGTCTGAGCTGGAATCCTTCCCCCGCGCCGAGCGCGGTCCAAGCCGATTTCGGCAATAGCGTCGGCCTCAGGGTCTTCGGGGTCGACTGAGGTCCCGAACCCGGATTCGCGGGCGGCAGCAAATCTCGCTATGAGCGCCTGATGCGGTCCGGTTCCGGGACGATCGGTTGGCGAGGAAGCTGTGACCCTTCACTCGAAAGCATCGAAGGCTGGTTTCGTGGGCGCGGCGGTCCTCCTAGCAGGCCTCCCGCTCGCCGCTCATTCGCAGTCCGCGCCGCATTTCGAGGCTGGGAAATGGCGCTCGATCTTCAACGGTCGCTCGCTGGAAGGATGGACGCCAAAGATCGCCGGCCATCCGCTGGGTGAGAACTATCGCGACACCTTCATCGTGAAAGACGGCGCCATCCGCGTTTCCTACGCCGGCTACGACCGCTTCAACGCCCAGTTCGGGCACCTGATCTACCGCACGCCGCTCAAGGCCTATCGGCTAAGGCTGCGCTACCGGATGCTGGACCCCGGCGTTCCGGACGCCCCGAAGTGGGCGCGCAGCAACAGCGGCGTGATGTTCTTCGGCCAAGCCCCAGAGGCCATGACCCTAGCCCAGCAGTTCCCGGTTTCGATCGAATTCCAGATCCTCGGGAAGGACGGCGACGGCCCCAGGCCCACCGGTTCGGTCTGCACGCCAGGGACGAACATCTATTTCGATGGGGTCATGGCCAAGCCGCATTGCACGGTCTCGAACGGCCCGACGATCCCGAACGGAACCTGGACCCGACTGGAGCTGGAGGTGCGGCCCAACGGGGACGTCGTCCAGCGGATCAACAACGTGGACGTACTGCACTACGGGCGGCCCGAGCTCGATCCGAGGGAGCCTGACGCGCAGCCGCTGATCGCCCAGCGCGGCGGCCAACTGGCCCTGACCGAGGGCTACATCTCGCTGCAGAGTGAAGGCCACCCGATCGAGTTCAAGAACATCGAGGTCCAGGAGCTACGCTAGCTCACCCGCGTGTCGAAGCGCGTCTTGCGGCTTCTGTTTCGGAGCCTGGACCGCTATTGCGATGCGAACCGGCGTCGATCTTCCGGTGAGTGCACTGACTGTCGATGAACAAGAGAGACATTGAATCAATCGTATAGGCTGTCCGTCGCGCCGATGATGGATGGGACATATTAGTAAGTTAATTCAAATAATTACGATGGGTCGGGTGCAAATCTGGTGCGCCCAGTTCGCATAAGATTTCGCATTTGTTCGCACGTTTGAGTCGGTCCAGTCATCGATTGGATGGACGACGGCGAGGTCTGGGGTGCAAGGCCTCTTGAGCCGAGCCTCTGGGCGTCACGTCCCGGAGAGTACAGCCTCCAGCTTTGCGAGCTGCTCGTGCGGGCCTCCGGCCGCCGACCACAGCGCCGGCTGCCATGAACGTTTGTCGACGATCGCGAGAGCTTACGTTGCGTGAGAGGGCGTGAACACGATCCAGATCAACTTTTGATAATAAAAAACCCGCAATGTTAGGATGGCGACGGCTGTGTAGACCTTGGCTGCAATGGCCAATCACTTTGTCGATAAGCTCAAAGGCTTCGCGGACTTAAGCCAGGCTGACGTAGCGGCGCTCGCGGCCGCAACCGCAATGCCGCGTCGGTATCGGGCGAAGCACGACCTTATCCGTGAGGGCGACCAGCCTGGGCCGGTCTTTGTCATGCTGGAAGGCTGGGCCTGCCGTCGCCCAGATGTATCACAGCATCCAGACGGTCGGCTGCGCCGGCGCCCGGCGGGAAGGCAAGAGTGCGATCTGGCCCTCCGAAGACACTCGCCGTCCCCAAGCTTCAGGTTGCGCCAGGTGGAGCGGTCGCCTTTGTGGGCCGTCGCGGCACGTTCCTTCGTGCGGAGCGTTTGAGGGTCTCCAAAGAAAGCCCCACCCGTGTCCAAGACCGAACCCTCCGAAGCCCATGACGCGCGCGGCTGGAGGGCCCTGATGGCGCGCTACGGAGAGCCGGACGCGATCCGAAGTGTGCTGGAGGTCGTCGCGACGGCGTTTCCGCTCCTGGTGATTTGGTCTGTGGCGATCGCCCTTGTGGGACACCAGCAATATCTGGGGCTTCTGCTCATCGTTCCGGCCGCCGCCTTTCTGGTGCGCCTCTTCTTGATCCAGCACGACTGCGGTCACGGTTCGCTATTCCGGTCCCGTGCGGCGAACGACTGGGTTGGCCGCGTCATCGGCGTTTTCACGGTCACGCCCTACGACTATTGGCGACGGACCCACGCCATCCATCACGCCACGTCCGGAAACCTCGACCGGCGAGAGTTGGGTGGTCTCGAACTGCTCACAGTCGCGGAGTATCTCGCGCTGCCGCGCGTCAGACGTTGGCTTTATCGGCTCTACCGCCATCCCGTCGTGCTCTTCGGGCTGGGACCCGCTTACATGTTCATCCTGCAGCATCGGCTTCCCATAGGGCTGATGCGGGCGGGTTGGCGGCCCTGGACGAGTGTGATGGGGACCAACGTCAGCATGGCAATCCTGCTCACCGCTGGCGCTCTTGCCTTCGGCGTAGCGCCGGTCCTCTCCGTTCTCGGTCTTAGCGTGACTTTGGCGGCGACCGCGGGCGTGTGGCTCTTCTACGTGCAGCACCAGTTTGAAGGCACCCGGTGGTCTCGACGGGATCAGTGGAACCCTCATGACGCTGCCCTATATGGCAGCTCGTTCTATGACCTCCCGCCGATCCTGCGTTGGTTCACCGCCAACATCGGGGTCCATCACGTTCATCATCTGAACAGCCGCATTCCATTTTATCGACTGCCGGAAGTGCTTCGCGACCACCCCCGTCTCAGATCGTATGGCCGGATGAGCGTCCGGGAGAGCCTCGCCTGTGTTCCACTTGTCCTGTGGCACGAGGAGGCCGGGAGACTCGTGCCTTTCCCGCGACGTGAGGGTCTGTCCCAAGGCCCCGTGGCCGCGCGGTAGGGCGGCGTCCGAGGGCGCATGTCGGACCCTTGCGGCGCTGATTCCGTGGAACTCATGCGGGGCCCGCGACCTTCCGAGGCTTCGCAGGAATCTCGAAATGACCAATCTCCACCGGCCTCGCCAATTCCGGCGGCGAGCTGCAGTCCATGCGGTGTTTCTCGCCGCGACGGTACTGCTCTGTCCTGGAGGAGCCGGAGCCCAGAGCTATGTCCGCCCCGATTGCAGGCCGCTGCTTTCGGCCGACGG
>Ga0207676_10000928_pt1 | contig 22663 bp, 16 predicted proteins | sample KBSSwiS72_FD_184307 | JGI IMG/M metagenome (GOLD analysis project Ga0207676, IMG submission 184307) | Switchgrass rhizosphere microbial communities from Kellogg Biological Station, Michigan, USA - KBS Switchgrass S7-2 (SPAdes) (version 2) | ecosystem: Host-associated > Plants > Roots >...
CGCCGACAAATGTCGTGGTTACGGGCGGCACCTTCAACATGAATAACAGCACGATGAACGTCAGCGGCAACCTGACGATTGGTCCTGGACCAGTGGTGGGCAGCACGTTCAACGGCAATACGGGAACAGTCAATATTCAGGGTAACTTTGTGCTCAACGCTGGTGGCGCACCAGCCACTACCCTGAATGCTGGAACAAGTACGTTCAACTTCAACGGCACAGGCGCGCAAAGCATCACGAACGGCACCACGATTACGTTCTTTAATCTAACGGATTCGAACATTACGCAGCCGCTCACGCTCAACAACAGCTTGGCGGTCAACAATACTCTCAACGTCAACGGCGTGAACGCGATTCTCTCGCCTGTGGCGGGAGCGGTGATCAGCGGAACCGGAACACTCACCGGTACCGGTACAGCACGCGCTTCGCGCATTGCGGCGACTGCGGACTTCTTAAATCAATACACAATCACTAATAAGACGCTGACTAATCTGACGATTGACTACAACGGCACCGGCACTCAAACGGTTAACAACGCCCCGGCTTACAGTAAGCTCAGGATATCCGGATCCGGCACAAAGACGTTGCAGGGCAACACCATCATCACTAGCAATCTCGATATCATCGCGGGCGCAACCTTTGCCAGCGGTAACTTTAATTTTGCCCTCGGCGGTAATTGGACCAACGGCGGTACGTTCACGCCCGGCACGGGAACAGTCACTTTCCAGGGTAGCACCGGGACTCAATTGCTGACCGGCAACACGACCTTCTTCAATCTCACGCTGAACAACACCGGCGCGACAACAAACTTCGGCAACACAACCACAACCATCGGCAACGACCTGGTCGCGACCGCCGGAACGATGGATGGCAGCACGTCCACCATTGTTTTCACCGGTGTCACGGATAACGCAGGCTCGATCAGCGGCGCGGCTGCGAAGAACTTCCACAACCTGCAAATCAACAGTCCCGCCGTCATCACTCATAACGCGGGCGCGTTCACGATCGAAGGCAACTACATTAACAGCGGAACGTTCAACCAGGGCGCGGGTCTTACCACGATCTTCGACGTCGACAATACTGCCGATGGCGCGCACACGCTCTCAGGCGCCGGGTTGACGAACTTCGGTAATGTCACCATCAATGGCGCGAATACGGTTGACGCCGGTTCGCACAACTTCAACGTAATCGGCTCAGCCTTCAGCGTAGCCGGTACGTTTACCGGTAATGCCAGCACCGCCACTTTCAATGGTGCCGCGGCGCAGTCGATCACGGGCGATGGTGCTAAAAACTTTGCCGGCTTGTTAATTAACAATGTCAACGGCGTGCAGGTGGTTAACGGTACGGGTCCCGTAGATGCATTCGTCGGCGGTCTCCTGACTCTTAATACAGATCTGACAGTCGCGACCGGAGCGATTCTTCAACAAGGCGGCACGTCGACTGGCGTATTCGATGTGCTCGGAACCGTCAGACGCACCGACTTGACCACGACCCCGAGATCTTTCGGCAATGTGAACAACCAGGTAACGATTGATACGGGAGCGGCGCCGGCCCTTGATTTCAATCTTGTGAGGTCGACACCTACTGGATTTCCGGCAGGCGTAAAAGTAGTTCCGCGAACTTATACGTTGACTCCTACGGGCGGCGGCCCCTTCTCGGCGACTCTCAGATTGCGGTACATCCAAAATGTAACTGAGATCACTGGTCCAGGAATTACTGAATCAAGATTGGTCTTGTGGAAGGACACTACCGGCAGCGATAACTGGCAGGCACAGGGCGGCACAGTCGATACAGTTAACGATCACGTCACCCATACCGGCATCACCTCGTTTTCCGAATGGGCCATCGCCGAAGCTTCCGACCTGACACTGAGCAAGGCCAATAACGTTAGCGGCTCGGCCGTTGTGGGCCAGTCGTGGAACTGGACGCTCACCGCGACCAACACCGGATCGCCCGCGACGTTCACAACCGGTCAGACGATCATTAGCGACAATCTGCCGAACAGCAACATCACTTACGGCACTCCTACCGTTCAAAACGTTTCGAACATCACGGGCAGCGCAAACATTAGCTGTTCGATCGTGAGTAACGATTTGACCTGCGTCGCCAGCGGTGGAGATGTGACCTTCGCCTCAAACCTGGGAGCGAGCAACTTCGACGTTGTATTCAGTGCGACAGCGCAGGCCGCCGGCTCGTATCAGAATCCGCGTACCGGAGGCGGTATCGCGAAGATCGATCCGAACAGCTTGATCGCCGAAAGCAACGAGAGCAACAACTCACCGGCCGCGAACACGGTGACGGTTGGTAAAGCCAACACGACCACCACGATCAACTCCGACAATCCGGATCCCTCTGTTGTGGGCCAACCGGTAACAGTGACCTGGACCGTCGCCGTAACTGCGCCTGGCGCATTGGGTGCGCCGCTCACCGGCAACGTCACGGTCAGCGATGGAACGAATCAGTGCGTAGCGGCGGTGTCTGCTGGTCAGTGCGACATCACGTTTACTTCTCCCGGCGCAAAGAGCCTGACGGCCACTTACGCGGGCGACAGCAATTACAATGGCAGCGCTTCGACGCCAGCCACGGCCCATCAGGTGAATAAGGCGGATACGACGACGGCGATTACGGAGGATCTTTCCGATCCTTCAACGCCAGGGCTGCCAGTAGTTATTAAATGGACAGTCTCTGTGAATTCGCCTGGAGCCGGAACGCCGACAGGCACTGTCACCGTGACCGACGGCGTAGACAGTTGTAATGCTCCGGTCGCGACAGGCCAGTGTTCGATTACCTTGAACACCACGGGTGTGCGCGCACTCACCGCCAGTTACCCTGGCGACACTAACTTCAATAGCAGCATCTCCCCCATCGAGAATCATACGGTGTGTGGAGACAGCGTGGTCACAACAACCGCCGATGGCGGCGCGGGCAGTTTGCGACAAATCATTGCCAATGCCTGCGATAACTCAACCATCACTTTCAATATCCCAGGCGCCGGCCCGCACACAATCACGTTGACTACTGGTGAGCTGGTGGTACCCAAGAACCTCACTATCAACAACAACAGTGGTGAGAGCATCACGATTAGCGGCAACAACGCCAGTCGAGTGTTCAATATCAACAGCGGCAAGACAGTCTCTATTCTCGATCTCACGTTAACAAACGGTAAGGCTGCTGACGGCGCCGCAGGTGGCGCAGGTGTCGGCGGCTTTGGTGAGGACGGTGGCGCGGTGCTGAACGACGGCACGCTGACTCTAACTCGCGTCAACGTAACCAACAGCCATTCGGGTAACGGCGGATCTTCCACTTCAACTCCTGGCGAAGCCGGAAAGGGTGGCGGAATCTATACCACCGGCTCGCTGATGATGATCGATTGCAACGTGACCGGCAACGTCGGCGGCAATGGCGGTGACGGCCCCAACGGCAGCGGTCGCGGTGGCGACGGCGGCGGTATCTTCGTATTCACCGGCACTGCCGCGTTAACCGGCGTAACTCTAAACAACAATACGGCGGGCAACAGCGGCAACGATGTCAGCGGCTTCGGAGGTTCGGGCGGTGGCATCTTTGTGCGGGCCACCACCGCAGTCACGATTAAGTCTAGCGCGATTACCAACAACGCTTCCGGCACCAGTCCGGGACAGGCTGGCTTCGGCGGTGGTATCCAAAACGAGGGACTCCTGACGGTAGTTAGCAGCGAAATTAGTGGTAACACTACGGGAGGTTTCGGCGGCGGCATCATCAATCGCAGCGGCGGCAACCTCACACTCGTAAACACCACCATCAGCGGCAATCACTCGGCTCTTGGAAGTCACGGTATTTCTAATGGCAATGACCCGATGGTGATTTCGAATTGCACCATTACAAACAACTCGCCGTCGGCGAGCAGTGGAAATGGAATCGTAACGGGTACCGGAACTCAGATGGGGAACACAATCGTTGCCGGTAATGGCGGTGCGAGTGGTTCCGACATAAGCGGTGTCATCACTTCCCAGGGCCATAACCTGATTGGGAAGTCGGATGGAACCAACGGATTCAACGGTACCGGCGATCTCGTAGGCACTCTGGCCGTACCCATCGATCCATTGCTCGGGCCGTTGGCCAATAATGGTGGTCCAACGCAAACCCATGCGCTCCTGCAGGGTAGTCCCGCGATCGAGGCGGGCGACAATACAATAGTTGCCGCTGACACGCTGGATTTGGACGGCGACCTCAATACGAGCGAGCCGATTCCGTTTGACCAGCGCGGCACGAACTTCCCGCGTATTCTCGACTCCGCGGATGGCAACATCGACCGGATAGTTGACATCGGTGCGTTTGAATTGCATCCATCGATTTCGGACATCCCGAATCAGCCAATCAACGAAAACACGATTGCGAATGTTGGTTTCAACATCGGCGATGATCTTGGTTCGTTGATCGCTTCGGTGACGGCCACGTCATCAAATACGACGCTCGTGCCAAATGCCGGCTTGATGATCAGCGGATCGACTGGCACCGGCGCGCGCAACCTGCAAATCACGCCGGCTTCAAATCAAACCGGCACCACCACGATCACCGTCACGGTGACGGCAACCAATGGTCGAACAGCAACAGACACATTCGACCTAACGGTCAACGCTGTGAACGATCCGCCGGTGGCCAACAACGATTCGTACATGACCGACGAAGACACGCCCCTGGTTGTTAATGCCGCCAATGGCGTACTCGCCAACGATACGGATCCTGACACACCGCTAGGATCACTGACGGCGATCCTGGTAACCGGACCGGCGAATGCGCAATCGTTCACGCTTAACTCGGACGGCTCGTTCAACTACACGCCGAATTCAAACTTCAACGGCCCCGACACGTTCACCTACAAGGCGAACGACGGCAGCCTCGACAGCAACGTCGCCACGGTGACGATCACGGTGAACGCGATCAACGATTCGCCAACGCTCGCCGTCAACACAGGCATAACGGTCACGGAAGGCTCAACCAACAACACAATCACCAATGCGATGTTGAGAGTCGACGACGTGGATAACACAGCGGCGCAGATCGTGTTTACGATCGGCACGGCCACAGCGAACGGCACACTGAAGAAGCTGGGCGTCGGCCTCGCCGCAGGCGGTACGTTCACGCAGGACGACATCAACAACAACCGCATCACCTACGATCACAACGGCAGCCAGACGACGTCCGACAGCTTCACCTTTACAGTGAGTGACGGCGCCGGCGGCACGATCGGCCTGACCACATTCAACATCACGATTGGTGAGGTCGACGATGCGCCAACGATCACCGCGGGCGGCACGTTGACCTACAACGAGAACGATCCGGCAACGGTGATCGACAACACGATCGTCGTGAATGACGTCGACAGCCCGAACCTGGTTTCGGCCACCGTTCAGATCACTGGTAACTACGCGAACGGGCAGGATGAGCTTTCGTTCACCAACACCGCCAACATCAACGGCAGCTTCAATGCAGGCACCGGCACGTTGACTCTGACGGGTACTGACACTGTAGCCAACTACCAGGCGGCGTTGCGCTCAGTGAAGTACAACAACACCTCGGAGAATCCGTCCACGTCGATGCGCACGGTTTCGTGGAGTGTCAACGACGGCAACTCGTCGAGCAACGTCCCAACGAGCACCATCAACGTCGCGGCATTCAATGACGGGCCAGTGAACACGGTCCCCGGCGCGCAGGGCACGGCGCAGAACACGCCACTCGTATTCTCGAGCGGCACGGGCAATCAAATCTCGGTTGCGGACGTGGATGCGGGAGCAAATAGTATTCAGGTAACGCTTACCGCCACCAACGGCACGCTCACACTGAGCACCACTTCAGGCCTGAGCTTTAGCTTTAGCGATGGCAACGGTACTGGTGCAGGTGACGGCACGGCTGACGCGACTATGACCTTCCGCGGCACGCTTGCTAGCGTCAATGCGGCCCTGAACGGCATGACTTTCACGCCGGCGGTGGGCTTCAGCGGCGCTGCCACCTTGACGATCACGTCCAACGACCTTGGCAACACGGGCACGGGTGGACCACTTAGCAAAACCGATATGGTTAACATTCAGGTCGCACTGAATGTCAGCATCTCTAACTCGCAGGTCACTGAGCCATCGTCAGGCACGATCGACATGGTGTTCGTGGTCGCGCTGAACGCCCCGGCTCCTGCCGGCGGCGTATCAGTGGCTTTCACTACGCAGGACGAGGCGCCTGCGCTTAACCACGCGACTGCGGGCCAGGATTACACCGCGACGTCAGGTACTCTGAACTTCGCACAAGGCGAACAGATCAAGACGATCTCGGTGCCGATCTTGTCAGATAGTATGCTGAGCGAGAGCAATGAGGAGTTCCTGGTCCTGCTGTCGAATCCGGTGAACGCCACCATCACGAATGGCACCGCCACCGGCACGATACTGATCACGAATCCACCGGCAAGCCAGATCCTGATCAGCGAAATACGAACGAGTGGACCAGCAGGTGCGGGCGACGACTTTGTTGAGATTTATAACAACACTGACGGGCCCTACACCGTTAATGATTCGTCGGGAGGCTATGGCTTGTTCAAGATGGGCGCCAGTTGCAGCGCAACGCCGGTGCTCATCGGTGTCATTCCGAATGGCACGATCATACCGGCACGCGGACATTATCTGTTCGTCGGATCGGCTTATAGTCTCGCTGACTACGGCGGAACCGGAGTGGCGATCGGCGATCAGACGCTCAGTCAGGATATCGAGAGCGACCGCAATGTCGCGATATTCAGTACGACATCGGTAGCAAATCTCTCGACTTCAACGCGCCTCGATGCAGTCGGGTTTGGCACCAACACCGGCGGAACCTGTGACCTGTTACGCGAAGGTACAACGCTGGTGCCGCTGAGCGGCAGTACGCTGGAATACACCTACTTCCGTGATGAGTGCGGCAAGAAGGGTAATCCGGCGATGTTTGGTCAGTGTCCGACCGGCGGCTTCGTGCAGGATACGAATGTCAACAGCAACGACTTCATCTTTGTCGATACTGCTGGAACGAACACACCTGCGGGTCAGCGTTTGGGAGCTCCTGGTCCTCAGAATCTGGCCAGCGCGCGTGTGACACTAAACATTCCGGCGTTGCTGCTCGATGCAACCAAGGGAGCACCTACGTTCCCCAACCGCTTGCGCGACTTCACGCCTGTGAATATCGGTTCGCAGGGCACGCTGTCGGTTAGACGGCGCTTTGTGAACAACACGGGTGCGAACGTCACTCAGTTGCGGTTCCGTATCGTCGATTTCAGTAGTCTCGCGAATACGGTAGGCATCGCTGACTTGAGGGCGATCAGTTCAACGACTATCACTGTCAACGGCATTATGGATTCGGCAACGTGTGCGGCAACAGGTACGCCGAATACGGTGCCTTGCTCGGTGACGGTGTTTGGCACAACCGTCGAGGAACCGCCTACCCAATCTATGGGCGGCGCGCTCAACAGCACTATGGGAACGATTACACTGCCGAAGCCGTTGGCTCCGGGAGCGAGCGCCAACCTGCAATTCCTGCTGGACGTGCGGCAGACAGGCTCGTTCAAGTTCTTCTTCAATATCGAAGCACTGCCATAAACGAAAGCCTTTAAACCACGAAGGCACCAGGACACAAAGCTAATAAACTTTGTGTCCTGGTGCCTTTGTGGTTAATGCTTATTTCGAGGATTTAACCTTTGACGGTGAGTGGTTGGGGTTCCGGATCGCTGCGGTGTCCGCGTGCGGAGTCCAGGAGGACGGGTGATGGCGGGGGATTGGCCACCAGCACCTCCAGCGCTGCGTCGAGCACTTCCGCGATTCCCGATACAAACACGATCTGTAATTCGTTCCTGACGTCTTCGGGAATGTCGTCAATGTCCGCCTCGTTGCGGCTCGGCAAAATGATTCGCCGGATGCCTGCCCGGTGTGCCGCCAGGACTTTCTCCTTCACGCCGCCAATCGGAAAGACCAATCCCGACAAAGTGATCTCACCGGTCATCGCCGTGTCAGGCCTGACGCGCCGGCCGGTGTACAACGAAGCCAGCGCTGAAGTGATCGTCACGCCTGCGCTTGGTCCGTCTTTCGGAATAGCTCCCGCGGGCACATGCAGGTGAACGCCGAACTCTTTGAAGATCTCGGGCTCGATGCCAAACTCCGCGGCGTGTGACCACAAGTAAGACTGCGCCGCGCGCGCCGACTCCTGCATCACTTCGCCGAGCTGCCCGGTGATTGTCAATCCGCGGCCACCCGGCAACAGCGTCGCTTCGATAAACAGCACCTCGCCGCCCATCTCTGTCCAAGCCATTCCGGTTGCTACACCCGCAGGCAATTCCTTGCGCGCCTGTTCGGGATAGAAGCGCGGCGGCCCAAGATACTCACGAACGTCAGCGGCAGTGACGGTGACCGACTCCGCCTCTCCCTGCGCAACCTTCAACGCAACTTTTCGCGCGACGCTGCCGATGTTTCGTTCCATTTGGCGCACGCCTGCTTCGCGTGTATAGCGCGATGCAATCAACTCGATCGTGTCGTCGGCGATCTTCAGTTGCGCATTGTTAAGCCCGTTCTCGGTAACCTGTCGTGGTATCAGATAGCGTTTGGCAATCTCGAGCTTTTCACGATCGCTATAACCTGCCAGCGCGATGATCTCCATGCGATCGCGCAACGGAGCAGGAATCGGACCGAGCTGGTTGGCTGTCGCTATGAAAAAGACTTTCGACAGATCAAACGGCAGATCGAGATAATGATCGCGGAATGAGTTGTTCTGCTGTGGATCGAGAATCTCGAGCAGCGCCGCAGCCGGATCGCCGCGATAGTCGTTTCCGAGCTTGTCGATCTCGTCCAGCATCAGCACCGGGTTATTTACGCCCGCGCGCCGTATCGACTGGACGATTCGACCCGGCATGGCGCCGATGTACGTGCGCCGGTGGCCGCGCAACTCAGCTTCGTCGCGCACTCCGCCCAGCGACATTCGTTCAAACTGCCGCCCCAACGCGCGCGCGATCGATCGACCGAGCGAAGTTTTTCCGACTCCCGGCGGACCGACAAACAGCAGTATCGGACTCTTCGTGTCGGGCCGTAGTTTGATAACTGCCAGAAACTCCAGAATACGTTCCTTAACGTCTTCGAGCCCGTAGTGATCTTCGTCGAGAATGCGACGCGCTTCCGCCAGCTCGAGCTTGTCTTCCGATGACTTTAGCCACGGCAACTCCAAAATAAACTCGAGGTAAGTGCGAATGACATGATAATCAGGCGCCGCCGGCGGCAGACGCTGTAATCTCTTCAACTCACGATCTGCTTCCGCGCGCACGTCTTCCGGAAGCTCGGCCTTCTCAAGGCGCTCTCGCAATAACTCGGTTTCAGCAGCTTCACCGGTCTCGTCTTCGCCCAGTTCTTTCTGGATTGCGCGCATTTGCTGGCGCAGCACGTAGTCGCGCTGGGCCTTGTCCATCTCCGTCTGCGCTTCCGAAGCAATCTTGGAGCGCAGTTGCAGTATTTCCACTTCGCGAGTGAGATTGGTGTGCGCCAGGCGCACGAGCTCGTCAGCAGTATTTGCTTCGAGCATTTTCTGCTCCTCCTCAACGCCGAGGTTGAGGATCGAAGCGAGGAAGTACGACAACCGTACCGCATCGGCCTGACCGAGCACGGCGATGCGTACTTCGGGCGGCACGTTTGGCAGTAAGGCCAGAGCCTCCGTAATCATCTGCTGGAGATTGCGTTTGGTCGCCTCCACCTGCTCCGCATCGACAATGCGCGGATCAGGCAGGATCTCCGCCTCCGCGCGCAGGTGTGGATCTTCCTGGTTCCACTTCCGCACTCGAATGCGTTCAGTGCCCTGCACGATGATGCGCATGCCGTTGTCGGTCCGGTCCATGCGCTTGATCATCACGAGCGTGCCGACCTCGTAGAGGTCATCGGGTTTTGCGTCAGTGTCGTCGGAGCGATCGGGACGAACGGTTATGCAAGCGAGCAGTTTTTCCGGAGTTGCGAGTGCTGCTTCAACAGCGGCGACCGAGCGCGGACGTCCAATACCCAAAGGCACAACAGTTTCCGGAAATACCGTAAGGTTCTGCAGCGCCAGTACAGCGACCTCGAATGGCTGTCCCGTGCTTTGCGCAGAGAACCGCAAACCCTCGCTTGCCGGCGTTTGTTCGGCAGCGGGCGTCTCGGGGGCAGGCGGCACGTTTTCAGAAGATTCCGGCATGGTTATTCCTGCTCGCTATTTAATCCTTTTCTTTGCGCACGTCGATAATTAAAAACCCATCCTGGTAATCCCGACGTATCGACGCTTTTTCAATCGGCGCCGGAAACTGGATGGACTTCTCGAAACGGCTGTAGGTGATTTCCATCTGATGGTAAACGCAACCATCGTGAATATGTGTATCGCGCCGGCAGCCACGAATAGTCAGCAGCGAGTCGTGCAGCTCGATCTCCAGCTCGTCAGAACAGACGCCAGCCAGGTCCACCTTCACGATCCAGCCCTTCGCGGTTTTATAAACATCCGCGGCTGGATTCCAGAGGCGGCCAGACGGTACCACCCGCCGATCCGTTCGGATCAGCGAGAACTCTTGTTCGATGTCTCGCATGGCAAAAGAATAAGGTAAATTGAAGCCCGCGATCAACATAGGTCCTATATGACCTATAGGACCTATATTAATCGGCCTGGATCAGCCAAAGAGCCGATTCCAGAATGAAGAGCCCTTCGAGATGTCCTCGAGAGCCTCCGCCAATTCGCGATCCTGCTGCGTTTCGAGCGCCAGGTCGGCCATCGAGATATTCCCGACAAGGTAACCATTGTCGTTAGTCACTGGAATACGCCGCACCTGTTTGTTGCCCATCTTCCGGATCACGTCAACCACGCGATCGTTCGGTTTCGCGGTGTAAATATCGACCGACATGATGTCTTCCGAACGAACACTCGCGCAGTCCTTGTTATCGGCAACAGCACGGATGACGATGTCCCTGTCAGTGATTAAGCCGATTAATTTGCCACGCGCGTAATTACGGCCTTCATAATTGCGATCGGGGTTCTCAGTTCTGCCGTTACCCGCGGGAACGTCATACTCGACCACCGGAATCACGCCCACGTCTTCCTGTTTCATCATGCGCGCGACTTCAACAAGCGTCGTGTCGCGTGTTGCGACGATAAGGTCGCGAGTCATGATGTCGCGGCAACGCAACCGCGAGCGATCTGAAGCGTAGTGCTCTCGATCTCGCCATCTGCCACCGGAAATGTCTCCGCGCACGTCGTCAAGGGTACTGCGCCTGGTATCGTCGCGAAAACGGTCGCCACGATATTCCGCGTAACGTGGTTCGTCGTAGTCGTATTCCGCGCGCTCACCAAATCTGCCGCGGTTGTATTCGGATCGCCGTTCAGCGTCGAATTGACGACCACCTCGGTATGGTTCGTCGTAAGCGCCAAGGTTTTCGCGTCTCATGCGATCTTCGCGCCGGTAATAGTCCCTCTCGTCTTCCTGGTCGTTTCTGTATCTGGTCATTGCTTCCCCTCCTTCGGTTTGACCACAGATCTCCGAAGGATCTGCGGCTTATAAATTAGTTTCCACCTCCGCAATCACTTGTACTCTCGAACTTATTTCGAGCGAGCCGACTTCGATCGGCGTCGCTGCAGCACTTTTCGCCCCGATGAACGTTTCCACTTGATAAACGGGCACTGGCGGCCGTTGCTGAAATCCTTCCTCCTGAACTTCCACGATCCGCGCCACTCGCCCGCCCAACGCCTGCGCGATCACCTGCGCCTTGCTTATCGCCTCGCGCGTTGCTTCAGCTAACGCTCGGTCGCGCGCCGGCCGATCCTGTCGCAACGTGAACGAGATACCCGATACGTCGTTTGAACCAGCTTGCGCCGCGGCATCGATCACGCTCCCTACCTTGGTCAAATCACTCATCGTGACGGTGACGGTGTTACGCGCTTCGTAACCGGAGATCGTCGGTGGCTGGCCTTCTTTGTAAACACGCTGCGGTTGCAGGCTGTAGCCACTGGTTTTCACTTCGGCGCCCGTGCCGGTAACGGTTTTCAATACACGCACGACTTCGTCGGACTTCGCTGCGTTCTCCTGTTGGGCAGTGATAGCGCTGCGGTTTTGAGTGACTACCGCGATCATCAGGATTGCAGTGTCAGGTTGGGCCTGAACGATCGAATCGCCGACGATCATCACGCGTGTAACTCGCCCGGGAGTAGCTTGGTTTTGACCATGGGCCTGCTCGACTTTGTCGATCGGCTTCATCGTCTTCACTTCGAAAGGAGTGCCTTCCATGAACGTGGTCATCACTTCCTTTACTTCGCCGGTGGCTTCGACGTTTGTCCCTACCTTGAACCAGTCGTTACTTTCGAAGTTCTTCGGGTTCAGAATCAGGTATTTGGTGTCGTCTTTGACGATCAACCATCCACCTGCTTCGACGGTTTTTTGCAATTTTCCGCGGACGGTAATTTCTTTGGCGTGCAGAATGGTGGCAGTACTGAGAATAACTGCCAGAACGCTCGTGATAAGTAGTAGTCGCTTCATAGTCTCTCCTCTTTGGTCCTAGAATCTCACAGCCGACCCAAAGACAAAAACTTGCCCGCGACACGAAACCGTGTTTTGTTACCGTCCATCAATGCGGTCATTCGATAACCAGACTGCGAATCCCGTGCCGCGGATAACGCCGATTTAAAAAAACAGATTTTCACGGATATTGAACCGATCCGTGAAAATCTGTTTTAAAAATCCGTATTATCCGTGTTACCCGTCGTTCCCGATCGCCTCGACCGGGCAACAACTCATCGCCTCGTCACAGAGCGCTTTTTCTTCGTCACTCTGCGGCTGTTTGTAAACAAACGAATAGTTTTTTTCATCGCAGCGCATGAAATTGTCCGGCGCCGTGTCGCGACAGACATCGCAATCGATGCACGACGAATCCACGTAATACGCTCCGCCGACGTTCTCTTTTACTTTGTCGTTCTTATCAGGCACGCCAGATTCGCGTCAGGGATGCGTCATCTCTTCGGGGATCACCAACTCATCGAACTGTTCCCCAGTCAGAAAACCGAGTTCTACGGCCGATTGACGCAAGCTGATCTTCTTCTTGTGAGCGTTCTTTGCAACCTGGGCAGCTTTGTCGTAACCGATGTGAGGATTCAAAGCGGTCACGAGCATCAGGGAGTGTTTCAAATGGTCTTCGATCTGATCCCGGTTGATCTCGATTCCGGAGATGCAAAACTCTACAAAACTCTGAATCGCATCACGCAGCAACGTCACCGAGTGCAGAAAGTTGTGAATCATTACCGGCTTGTAAACGTTCAACTCGAAATTGCCCTGCGATCCGCCGAAACTGGTCGCCAGATCGTTGCCGAAGACCTGAACGGCGACCATAGTCAGTGCTTCGCTCTGCGTCGGGTTCACTTTGCCGGGCATGATCGATGAGCCGGGCTCGTTTTCCGGCAGGATCAATTCGCCGAGGCCGCAACGCGGTCCTGAAGCGAGCCAGCGCACGTCGTTGGCGATCTTCATGCACGAGGCGGCGAGTGTTTTTAGAGCGCCGCTCGCGAACACGAGCTCATCGTGTCCTGATAGTGCGGCAAACTTGTTTGGGTGCGATCTGAATGGCAAACCAGTCAGTTCGGCAATTTTCTTCGCGGCGCGTTCGCCGAATTCGGGATGTGAGTTGAGTCCGGTGCCGACTGCGGTGCCGCCGATCGCGAGATCGAGCAGGCCGGGCATCGCTGACTTTAGTCGTTCAATGTCGCGCTCGACGAGACTGGCCCAACCGCCCATCTCCTGATCGACAGTCAACGGCGTGGCGTCCTGAAGATGCGTTCTGCCAATCTTCACCACGCCCGCGAACTCCCGTGCCTTAGCCATGATAGCGTCGTGCAGCCCCTGAACTCGCGGTATCAGAACATTCAACTGCTCGGCTGCAGCGATATACATCGCCGTCGGAAACGTGTCGTTTGACGACTGCGACATGTTGACGTCGTCATTTGGATGAATCGGCTGCTTGCTGCCCATGACGCCGCCGGCGAGCTCGATCGCGCGGTTTGAGATCACTTCGTTGGCGTTCATGTTGGTTTGCGTACCGCTGCCGGTCTGCCAGACTCGTAAAGGGAAGTGATCATCCAGTTTTCCATCGATTACTTCGTCACAGGCGCGCACGATCAGTTCAGCTTTGTCGTGCGAAAGCTTGCCGAGCTCTTCGTTAACGAGGGCGGCCGCCTTTTTGAGTATGCCGAGGGCGCGGATCATCTCGCGCGGCATGCGGTCGTAGCCGATGTTGAAGTGGTGCAGCGAGCGTTGGGTTTGCGCGCCCCAGTAGCGATCTGCGAGTACCTCGATGGGCCCCATCGAGTCGGTTTCTATTCTGGTTTTAGCGGATTGTTCAGGGGACAGTTGAGCCATCAATTGCTAGTTTAATCGAGAGAAAGTCATAACCACAAAGACACAAAGGCACAAAGTTATAAAAACTTGTGCCTTCGTGCCTTTGTAGTTAGGTTTTTTGTTAACGGCCTATCGCGTCGCCGATGTCCTCGATCGCGTCTCCGACTTTCCTTCGGGCCTTCCCGAAGCCTTCCTCAACTTTGCCGCCGCATGGTCTGCGCGGCCCTCAGCCTCGAGTTCATCGTCGTCGATAGCTCTGCCAACCGACTCCTTAACTTTGCCTTTAGCCTGATCCCATTTTCCTTCTACTTCGTCTTTATTCGGTAAACTCATTGTTAACCTCCCTATGTGTTGTTATTCACTGCGAACGTGCTCACCACCAAGATCACCAAGCAGATCTTCAAGCCGATCTACCTCTTCCTCGGATCGTGCTTCAACGCCGATCAGAATTCCGCCGCCCTTGATTCCGGCCTCATAAACTTTCGCGCGATATTCCGGAATGCCGGCTCCAACCAGGGCGCCGATTAATCCGCCCGCGGCTCCGCCTGCGCCCGCGCCTGCGAGTGCAGCAGCAATCGGACCTGCAATCACCAAATTGATTCCGGGCAAGAACAGAGTCGTACCTACCGCCGCAATCGCCGCGAGCACCGCGCCTATCGTTCCACCAACCGCGCTGCCGATGCCTAAACCATCAGCTGCATGGGAGCGTGTTTGAATCGCAAATTCTTTCGAGCGCGTCGCGTCTGACATGAGGACGCTGATGTCGTCTCGTGTGAAGCCGTGCTTCAGGAGCGCGTCAACAGCAGCCTCAGCTGATACCTTGCTCTTAAAGAGTGCTGTTACTAATGTCGCCTTTGACTTGGCCATACAATCCTCCCCCAACAAGCAGTTCTGTTGAGAAGGGAAATGGCAACACGTGTGCCAGCACAGATCTCAAGTAATCTGTGTAATCTGTGGTTTTTGCTGTTTGGCTTTAGTACAGACGCGAATTAGAGTCTGTCGATCTTCGCAGCGAGGATGAAATCGCTCTCGGTCAACCCATTGATCTTGTGAGTCCAGATCGAAATCTCTGCTTGTCCCCACCCAAAACAAATGTCCGGATGATGCCCCTGCTCTTCCGCAAGATCTCCGACGCGATTCACAAATGTCTGCGCTTCGCGAAAGTTTGAGAATCGAAAACTCTTCTTCAGATGGTGCTCACTCACAACTTCCCATCCATCCAGCTCCGGGAGCAACTTCGCGATCTCTTCTCCCGTCAGCGGCGGCACGCCGCCACGACACGGCACACATTCTTTTAATGATAGTCCGCTCATAAATTCACCAACGCCTTTTTCAAAATTGCAATTTGTCCCGCATGATACAGATCGTGCTGCACGCCACCATGAAGCGTCACATAAACAGTTGAAAACGGCGTGCTCGAATCAACGATGATCGGTTCATTCAACCGCGACTCATCAAGGTTCGCAATCGCGTCCAACAGCTCGCGATGAGTGTCGACCAAATACTTCTTCGTATTCTCCCACGCTGTTTCACTCGTGTCGTAGACGGGTCGCCAGTCTTCTTCATCGCTGAGTTGCGCCGGATCGCCCTGAAGACGTCGCAGGCAAGCACGCTCCCATGCCGCGATGTGCAACGTCAAATCCCAGATCGAGTGTGCGCCGGGAATCGGATGCGCTGCGGCTTGCTGTGCGGTCACTCCTTCAAGCAAAGCGAGCACTGCCGGCCCGTGCCATGCTTCACCCTCAAAAGCGCGACGAAACTGATCCGCGATGCGATCCACTTCCGTGATGGATCGTTGTTCCATTGGCGTCATCGTTTTTAATCCTCCGGTTTCCTGATTCTACAATTTCCGACGATTGCGTGATAGGCTACGTCTCACCAATTCAAATCTCAACTGTGCGAGACGATAACAAACAATCTTCTACACTCAAGCAGGTAGCAATTTTCTGCGACGGCTCGAGCCTGGGCAACGGTCAGGAGGCGAGTCGCGCAGCGGCAGTGGCGTTGTTGGGGTACAAGGGTTACTGGCGCGCCGTCGGAGAATACCTGGGCAAAGCGACAAATCAACAGGCCGAAATCGCGGCGGCCGCGGTCGGTCTCGAATCGTTGCGACAACCGTGTGCGGTTAGTATTTTTACCGACTCCCGCTACGTCGTGGAAACGATGAATGGTCGCTTTCGACGCAAAGCCAATTTACCGTGGTGGGAACGCCTCGATCGCGCCGCGGCAACGCACAAAATTCGTTGGGAATGGACACGCGGACACGCAGGTCATCTGCTGCAGGAAGCGGCCGACAACGCCGCTCGCCGCATTGCCGCCGCCGGGCACGCCGATGAGTCGATTTTACGCGACGCCGAAGACAAAGTCGGCACCATCGAGCCTTAACCACAAAGGCACAAAGTCACTAATTTTCGTTTTTCTTAATTTGTGTCTTGGTGCCTTTGTGGTTAATAATCCTCTCTCCCCAAGTCGAAATGCTCAGAACTAAAGCCGCCCTGCTCCTGCTGTGTCTCCTGTTTGCGCCTACCGTGGCGCAGGCCCAGGATCCTAACCGTGGCTGGCAGTGGCAAAACCCTTTGCCACAGGGCAATTCCATCAGTGCCATCCGATTTTCGCCGGACAAAAAACACGGTTGGGCGGTCGGCTCGAACGGAGTGGTGCTGACGACGAACAACGGCGGTTTTGAGTGGGAAGAACAGGAAACTCCGGCCAATACGACCCTTTACGGCCTCTACATCAAGGATCGTTCGCGGATCGTGATCACAGGGGCGCGCGGCGTCGTGCTGACCACCAACAATGGCGGCGAGAAATGGGTACTGCGGCCGAGCGGCGTGCGCGATCATCTCTTCGCGGTGACCTTCGCGCCTAAGAATCCATTGCTGGGCTGGGCGGTCGGTACGTTCGGCTCGATCATCGCCACCACTGACGGCGGCAAGACCTGGAAATCTCAAACCAGCCAAACCAACTCGCACCTTTTTTCGATCGCGTTTGCCGATGCAAAGAATGGCATCGCGGTAGGCTCACATGGAGCGATCCTCATCACATCAAACGGTGGCGCGGACTGGAAGCTGTTAAAGAAACTGACGGACTTTCCACTCACCGGAGTCACGTTTACAGCCGACAAGAAAGCTACCGCGGTCGGCTACCGTGGCACGATCCTTCAAACTGAAGACAGCGGCGAGTCATGGACCGCCAAACCGGCGCTTGTCACAACCGATCTCTACAGCGTTTTCTTTATCGACGAGATGCACGGCTGGGCCGCGGGCGACAGCGGCGTCGTGTTAACCACTGGCGACGGCGGCAACATCTGGTTGCCGGTAAACGTCCGCACCGAGCCACGTCTCGCCACGCTCTATTTTTCCGATGAATCGCTTGGTTGGGCTGCGGGCGCCGATGGGCTCGTCGTGCGCACCGATGACGGCGGTTTGTCGTGGCAGCGGCTCACCGATGGCGGGCGCGACGATCTGGCCAACATTTTCTTTATCGACAACTCTCACGGTTGGGCTGTCGGCGCGCGCGGCAGGATTCTCTTCACCAACACCGGCGGTAAAAGTTGGACCGTCCGTCCTTCCGGTACTGCGTCGCAACTAAACGCTATCAGTTTCACGGGGGAAAAATCGGGTTGGGTCGTCGGAGATAAGGGCACCATTCTTCACTCTGTAAACGGTGGCGTAACGTGGAGCACGATCACGGGCCCGGTGACGGAGGATCTGTTTGGCGTCTCGTTTGTTTCACCTGAAGAAGGATGGGTCGTGGGCGCGCGCGGCGCCATCTGGCATACGAAAGATGAAGGCGTGAGCTGGCAGTTTCAGCAGACGAACTCGCTGAACTGGCTCGAGGACGTGAAGTTTGTCGATCAGTTGCATGGCGTTGCGGTTGGTTCGGGCGGCACGATCCTGCGCACCGAAGATGGTGGTGAAAACTGGCGGCGCGTCGATCGCAACCTGAAGGAGTGGTTGTACGCGGTGGCTTTTGCGGACGCGCAACGCGGTTACATCGTGGGCGCGCGCGGAGTCGTGCTGCGCACTGACGACGGCGGCGAATCGTGGAAGGATCTCGAGAGTGGCGTCAATGGAAATTTGTTTGGGGTGGCGCTGGCGAGTCGTAACGATGTGCTGATAGTTGGGGAACAGGGAAGCATCATTCACAGCGACGATGGTGGGCAGACGTGGGAGCTTCAGCCGTCGATTACGAATTCGTCGTTGTTCTCGATTGCTTATCGTGGCGGGACGAATGTGTGGGTTGCGGGGCGTGGCGGCGCGATCCTGCGACGCGTCGATCCGATCGCGACGGTGAGCCTTCCGGTAACGAAGTTGCCGCCTCTATTGAAAGGCTCAGCGAAATTAGAGGATGAGCCGATCGATCCTAACGATATCCCGAAAGCCGTTCCGCCGAAGAAGCCAGTAAGACCTTAACCACAGATTACACGGATTAAATTCTTACGCGGTGTTCTTTCGCGTAGGAATAAGCGCAGTAAGCGGAGACGAGGTGGCAGATCCAGCCGAGGGTGCCGCCCGTCCCGATCCAGAAGCCTGGCGTAATGATTAGCCACAAAATCCCAGCAAGGATTCGGCCGTTATAGAGTTGGCCGACTCCCGGAACAATCAAACTCAAAATCCCCGCTAAAACTGGATCGCGCATCGTCTCAAGCTACCTCCACAGTGGAAGGTCATACGACGACAACTTCAGTTTTGTTCGCGCCGCACGTCGACTATCTCGCCCCGAAACGTCTTCAGCATCTGTTGCACGATCGGACTGTTCTCAGCCAATTCACGCAAGCGCTGCTTTTCGAGTCGTGCTTCATCCTCGCGGCTGAGCGGTTGACCTTCGGCCTGCGGATCTTTGACGACGATCCGTATCCCGATCTCATTGCCGGTAACCTCGCGGCATGCTTCACGAACAAATTTGACGTTCTCGGGCTTCGAAAGCGTGTCGCGGAAGTGCCGCGCGTCGGGCGCAAACTCGATACACAGCTCGCTCTCTTCAAACACCGTAGCCAGCGCTGATTCGAGCGCGGTCACCAGCAACATCTTTCGCTGCGTCTCTAAAACAGCTTTGACTCGATCGATCGTCGAAAGCTCCGCCGGCGGCGGCATTGGCGCTTCGGGTTCTATTGGTCGCTCAAGTGCCGGCGAGACTGCGGTCGCGGCGGTAAAGGAAGACCCGGCTGGTCGAGAGCTCGCGGTCGATCGCTCGGGATTGATTTTGCCGGACGTGCTTGAGCTCCCGCCCGAACCCGACGTCGTTCTGGTTGATGAAGGTTCAGCACCTGCTTCGAGTGCCGCGAGTCGTTGAATAATCTCACTGATACTCTCGACGCCACGCAGCTCCATCAGTTTTACGATCCCGATTTCCAACTGGTAACGAGGCTGAGTCGCGGCGCGCAGTTTCGTCTCAGTTTCAGCGAGCGAGTGAAAGAAGCGCACCAGGTCTGACTCGGAAAACAACTCCGCTTGCCGCTTCAGTTCCTGCGGTTCACAGACGGCTGATTCGAGCAGCTCTTCGTTACCGGAAACTTTCGTGACCAGCAGATCGCGGAAGTGCGCGAGCAGATCGCGACAGAAGTTTCGCAGATCGTGTCCACGCATCACGATGTCGTCCACCGCGGCAATTGCTTCAGCGGGTTTGTTGTCGGCAATACTGTCGATGATGCGTTTGAGAATGTCTGCGCCGGCGACGCCGAGCGCCATTTCCACGTCTTCTTTCTTGATCTTGTCGCCCGCGAAACTGATCACCTGATCCAGTGCCGACTGCGCGTCGCGCATCGAGCCCTCGCCCGTGCGCGCGATCTCGCGCAGCGCGTCGTCAGGAATTGAAATCTTCTCGGCCTTTGCGATTAGCTTGAGACGCTCGAGAATCTTTGCAGTCGCGATCGTGCGAAACTCAAACTGCTGGCAGCGAGACAGGATCGTTTCCGGAACTTTGTGACGCTCGGTCGTGGCCATGATGAAGACCACGCGCGGTGGCGGTTCTTCCAAAGTCTTCAACAAAGCATTAAAAGCAGCGCCGGAAAGCATGTGGACTTCGTCGATGATAAAGACCTTGTAGCGGTCGCGTGCCGGCGCGATGCCGACGCTCGCGATGATCGCTTCACGCACGTTGTCCACACCGGTGTTTGACGCAGCGTCGATCTCCTGCACGTCGATCGACCGGCTCTCGGTGATCTCACGACACGACGGACACTGATCCGGATCGTCCGAGCGACACGGCGCCGGCGTTGGCTGCTTCGCCTTGTGACAGTTCAGCGCTTTCGCAAGCAACCGGGCGCTCGTGGTTTTGCCGACGCCACGAGCGCCCGAAAACAGGTAAGCGTGATGCAAACGCTGATGCTCGATCGCGTTGCGGAGTGTGCGAGTGATTGGTTCCTGGCCTGTTACTTCGTCAAAGGTCTGGGGACGCCACTTGCGAGCGATTACTTGATAGGCCATCGATGTTAGTTTACTTCTGGAATCGGGGTTCTTTCCATTGTCGGTTTTGGAAAAGTTTTCAGCACCTTGTAGACGAGGATAAGACTTCCATCCGTGTCTTTTCGAACGACGCGAAACACCGCCAGCGTGTCAGATGTGTCGATCGAGATCGATCGCAGCAAATACGTATTGGAGACTTTAGCCGGCACGCGGCTCTTGAAGGTGAACCCTGAAAGCTCGATACCTTTCCAGAGCTTGTAATGTTCGCCCCGGACCTCAGCCTCTCTTACGGGCGGCTTATAGTCCAACAAAGCGCGCGTTGCAACATGATCGTTGGCCACTTCCTCGATCGAAACGTCTCCGAGGTTCAGAAGCATTCCGTAATCCGCGCCCGCAAACCCTACAGATAGAGAGTCCTGTGCCAGTTCAATGTCTGAGCCGTACCCGTATTCATGAGTCTTACGAATGAACGAGTAATAAGCGCCACCACCGCGGATTGCGAGGGCTCGCTTGGCAGTTCCGTCGTATATCTCGCGAGGCAACAACCGGATAACTCCGGTCTGGGGCTGACTCAGAAATGAAGCAAACTCCTTGCGATCTGAGTCGGCAACAGCAAGGACTTTTTGCTCCAACACTGCGAGTTCAGCGCGCTTTGCTTCGATCTCCTTGATGACGTCATCGCGAGATTGCGTTTGCGCTGACACGGAAAACGCGCTTACGACTAACGTGGAGATGAACGCTGTAGCCAAAAAGATCTTTTTCATCGGGACAATCTCCTTTGTGATCAAAGCCAAAGGGAGAGATTGGGTTGTGAGACTACTACGCGTTGTAAAGTTGAACTGGCCAGACCCCGGACTTTCCCGCAACACACGCTGCCAGTTGCTACCGTTGCTCCGTTCCCGGCCTGGCGGGGTTCACAAGGCTAGCGTTGTGCGGAGCCCGGGATCTGATAACTAAATCTCTGTCTTACGATGCGCGATCATTCGCAATAGTGCATTGATGCCGAGATGAAGCAGCGCGTACGAGATTATCGCTACAACTACCGGCAGGAGCAACGTGTGACCGGCATCGGTGCTCGGACTGGCGACAATTCCTCGAAACGGCAGGTAAAACGGATTGCTGATCGCCACTATGAACCGCACGAACCCGGCGCTGCTGCGTGCTGCCATCAACGCCAGCAGGAACCGCATGCCGAGAAGCGCGTAGATTACCCAGAAGATGTAATCGACAATCTGGGAAACTCGCGCCAGTCCGCGGCCGCGTTCCACTTCGCGCTCAGTGTCAATGACCTCGTTAACAGCCTTCGATCGGAACTCACCGGCTACGTTATCTAAACGCTGCGCTTCGCCCGGCGTTCCTCTTATTGCGGCGCGTTCGCCGATTTCGGCCTGGACTTCGCCTTCAACCTGACTCTTTACCGATTCGTGCTGTGCCGCACGTCGTGCTTCGTCAATTGCCAATTTATCGTCGCTCATCGCATTCCCCACATGAACAAGAAGATTGTGTGTTGTGGGGGGCGTCGGGGGACGATGTATGGCGGAGAGGGTGGGATTCGAACCCACGGAACGGTTTCCCGTTCACAGCATTTCCAGTGCTGCCAGTTCAACCACTCCTGCACCTCTCCAACGTTCAGAGTTCAGCCTTTAGGCTGCTCTTTCGCGCAAGCAAGCTAAAGCTTGAACTCTAAACTGAAAGCTGGCGGAGAGGGTGGGATTCGAACCCACGGTGGGCGTTAACCCACTCCGGTTTTCGAGACCGGTGCACTAATCCACTATGCGACCTCTCCGCGTTTGGAAAAACTCCTGCATCAGCGCGCGACATTCCGCTTCCAACACACCCGCGCTGATCTCAATCCGGTGATTCAAAAAATCCGTGTCGCAGATGCGAAAGCGACTCACAA
>Ga0207676_10000929_pt1 | contig 22658 bp, 16 predicted proteins | sample KBSSwiS72_FD_184307 | JGI IMG/M metagenome (GOLD analysis project Ga0207676, IMG submission 184307) | Switchgrass rhizosphere microbial communities from Kellogg Biological Station, Michigan, USA - KBS Switchgrass S7-2 (SPAdes) (version 2) | ecosystem: Host-associated > Plants > Roots >...
TGCGTCAAGTGCCAGCCGTCTGGCCGCATGTGGGCGTCCGTCCGATTGTCATGAAGTCGAAGCAGGGCTGCCGTATCGTCGTCGGCGAGCGTGCGGCATGCGTCTGCGCCACGCCGCACCGCTTCCTTTGTGGAAAATACCGGCCGGAAAGCCCGTCGCATTCTGGCAACGCGGAGTCGCGGTGGGAACATCGGCGCCGGTGCGCCCGCTGATAATCGACTGAAGCATTTTCATCGATTCGTGTCGTTGCGAATCGTCCGGGTTCTGAAACCACGAGTCGAGGAGAACACCGAAATGACCGTCATGGACCGCCGAACGTTTCTTCAGAGTATGGCCGCCGCGGGGGCATCCACGATGCTGCCGGAGAGCATCCAGAAGGCGCTCGCGATCGAGCCCAATATCGTCACGGGAACGATCCAGGACGTGCAGCACATCGTGATCCTGATGCAGGAGAATCGATCGTTCGACCATTATTTCGGCACTCTGCGCGGCGTGCGCGGCTTCCAGGATCCGCGCGCGGTGCGGCTCTATGGAACCGGCAACTCCGTCTTCGAGCAGCCGAACCAGAATTCCTCCGGCGTCACCCAGAGTCCTCCGACGCTCTTCCCGTTCCGGCCGGTCGCCAACGACCTCGGCCTCGCCTTCATCGGCGACCTGCCGCACGCGTGGAGGGACGCCCACCAGTGCTGGAACAACGGCCGGTACGACCAGTGGACGCGCGCCAAGAACAGCAAGAACACGATGGCGTATCTGCAGCGCAGCGACATTCCCTACTACTACGCGTTGGCCGATGCGTTCACGGTGTGCGACGCGTACTTCACCTCCGGGATGATGTCGACGGACCCGAACCGCTATTACCACTGGACGGGCTGGTGCGGGCAGAACGGAAGCAACAATCCGGACGATCCCAATTCCGGCAGCACCCCGGGAAGCCTTGCGCTCGTCAACAACACGGGCAACGGCGTGCCGCCGCTCGGTCCTGTGGTCACCAATGCGGAAGTGGGCTACAACTGGCGCACGTATCCCGAGCGCCTGCTGGCGGCCGGCGTCACGTGGAAGATCTATCAGGATACGGGCGTCGGCCTGGATGCGGCCGGCGCGTGGGGATGGACCGATGCGCGGCCATACATCGGCAACTACGGCTGCAACTCTCTCCTCTACTTCCTCCAGTACCAGAATTCCACGCCGGGCTCGCCGCTGTACGAAGCCTCGCGCAGGGGCACGCAGATCTACAACGGCAGCACGTACGACAACGGCACGCTGTTCGATCAGTTGCGCGCCGACGTCGTCAACAACACGCTGCCCCAGGTGTCGTGGATCCCGGCGCCCGAGGCGTACTGCGAGCATCCGAACTATCCGGCGAACTACGGCGCCTGGTACGTCTCGAACATCCTGTCCGCGTTGACCGCCAATCCTGCGGTTTTCGCGAGCACCGTCTTCATGATCGTTTACGACGAGAACGACGGGTTCTTCGATCACGTCGTTCCGCCGACGCCCCCGATGAACGCCGGGCAAGGCAAGTCGACCGTCTCCACGGTGAACGAGATCTATCCGGGAACGACGAGCGCCAATTTCCCCGCGGGGCCCTACGGGCTGGGTGCGCGCCTTCCCGCGATGATCATCTCGCCGTGGAGCAAGGGCGGATGGGTTTGCTCCGAAGTTTTCGACCACACGTCGACGATTCGCTTCATCGAAAAGCGGTTCGGCGTGACCGAGCCGAACATTTCGCCGTGGCGGCGCGCGGTCTGCGGCGACATGACCTCCGCGTTCGATTTCTCGAAGCCGATCGCGAAGACATCACCGATCCCGAGCGCAGCGCAGTACGCAGCGCCGGCGAGCGACATCAGCGGCAACGTGCGCAAGCCGAACTTCCCGGTCGTGCTGCCGGCGACGAACGCGCTGCCCGTGCAGGAGCCGGGTTACAAGCCGTCGCGCGCGATTCCGTACGAGTTGCAGGCGGACGGGCAGGTGAATGCCAATGGAACAGTCGATCTCACGTTCACCAACACGGGCGACGTCGGCGCCTGGTTCCACGTGCGGACTGCCAACAACTCGGTGGCAGGCGGCGGCTCCGGACCGTGGGGCTACACCGTCGAGGCCGGGAAGTCGCTGTCGGACACGTGGACGGCGCAAGGTGAGTCGTCGGCGTATGACCTGTCGGTCTACGGTGCCAACGGATTCTTCCGCAAGTTGGTCGGCACCACCGGTGGCGCGAACGTGCGCGTGCAGACGGTTTACGACGACGTCGCCGGCGGCATCACGCTCAGCATCACCAATGCCGGTTCTGCGCCGACCACGGTAACGGTCGCCGACCAATACACGGGCAGCACCGCCCAGCAGGTCCTGGAGCCCGGCGGAGTGTGGAACTCGGGATGGACGCTGGCGGCAAGCAGACGCTGGTACGACTTCGTGGTGACGGCGAGCACCGATGCGGGATTCCTGCGCCAGGTGGCGGGGCGCGTCGAGACCGGGGCCCACGGCTACACCGACCCGTACCTCTAGCACCCGTTCGATAGTGTGGTGAGGTCGGGCGTCCGCAAGGGCGCCCGACCGACGAAATCCGCCGGCGTCGTGGCGGCGCATTTCTTCGACGCCTGCCGGCGGCGTACCCGACGCCTACTGGCGGCGCATGCCTGTCGTCGACCAGTTCGGCGGCCACGCACAATAAGGCGAGTCGTACGCCCGTCCTTGCGCGTGGATCCGATACAGCATCGCTTCCACCGGCTCCCGCACTCGTTCGCCGTAATTCGCCATCGCGCTGAGGCCGGCCTTGCAGTTGCGCTCGACGCTTCCGGCGAGCGCAACCGTCACGTACATCGCATTTCGAGCGTCGATGTCGTGCCCCGTCAGCGCGCTCGCGAGCGCGTAGGTGTTCCAGTCCTCGAGGCGGCCGCTGCGGTATTTCGTGCCGCGAACGGCGATGGCGTGCAGCGCAAGTTGCCTTGCGGTCTCGGGCTGCGACGGAGTCATCCGCAGATGGAGGAACGCGAGGTTGCCGACGACCTCGGGATCGTTCGGATTCGCGCCGAATGCCTTGAGCCCAAGATCGAACGCCTCCGGAATGTTGCGGCGGACCCAGTACGCCTGCATCGCCTGCTCGTTCAGCCGCCGGGCGGTCGCTGCCTCCGCGGGCGTAGGCAAAGCCGTGCCCCCGTCGCGGACCCACACGGCCTGCGCGGCGTCGATCACGTCGCGCTCGGCCCGCGGGTCCTGCGCTCTCGCCGCGGCCGCCAGCACCGCCGCAATCTCGCTTTGCGTCTGCATCGCAATGCGCGGAACGCTCTGCGCCAGGGCGCGCCGCGCCTCGGTTGCGTAATCGGTTTCGCGAACCCGCTCCCAGTTGCGGAGGTCGGTACGCGGTTCGCCGTAGACGGGGGGCGGCGCGGGCGCGGGAGACATCGACGGCAGGGTGACTGGCGACGATGCCAACGCGGTCGGCGGCGTCGACACCATCGGCGGCGACACGACCGACGGTGGTGTGTCCGCCCTCGGCATTGTCGACACGACGGCCGGCGGCGCCGTAAGCGTTTGCACGTCCGTCCTCGGCCCCGCAGTCGCGGCTCGATCCTGCGAAGCGATGGAGGATTGCGGGGTTCGTGAAGGCTTCGCCGGTGCCACTTCCTGGAACCCGCGATCCTCGATCGGCGCCGATTTGCGCTTGGCGAAGCCGAAGAACTGCGCGAGCGCGTTGAGTCCCGCTCTCCACTCCTCATCGGCCGCGAGCGGACGCGACCGGCGCGCCGTGGACGACCTGGGGGAAGGCGGCGCTTCGGACGTGCGCGCCGTTTCCTGCTGCTGCGCGATGGTTGGCGCATTCGCGAGCGCAGGTTTTTCCGCCGGCGCAGCGGCGCTTTCGGCGTTCGCGAGACGATTGGCGGGCGGCGCGAGCTCGATGATGTGAACGGGCGGCGCCGGCGCGGTCTCGATTTGCGCGCCTCCGGACGGTTGCGACGTCCAGGCGGACGCCGACTTTTCGGCCGAGGAAGCCGGTCCGCCGTACGAGCCGGCGCTCGCTGCCGATCCGCGAGGCGCCACCATCGCATAGCGATTGGGTGCTGCCTTCGACGCGGTGGCCGGTGTAGCCGGGCTCGAGGGCATCGGACGTGTCGAAGGCGTGGACGACGCGCTGACCGGCGGACGCTTGCCCGCCGTTTTCGGCGGCGTTTCCGCAGAGGAAGGCGCCGCGCGGCGACCGGGCTTGGATAGCGGTGCGACGGCGGAAGGGTCGGGCTTCGTTGACGATGTCGGCGGCGCGGCGTTGGTCGCGTCTGTGCTTGCGGCCGCCGTCGCGTTTTGGGTGCGTTCGTCCGATGCGGGCTTTGCCGCGTCGGGCGCGGCAGCGTTGTCCGACGACGCGGTCGAGGCGGGGGCGGTCGAGGAGGTGGCGGCGCTGCCTCCGGGATCCGGCGCAGCCGCCTTCGCTACGTTTTCCGCTGCGGCGGACGGTGCCGCCGAGTTTCCGTCCGCAACGTGGCGAGAAGGTGCGTCGTTGCGGCGGTCGTTCCCGAACCAGTCGCTTGCACCGGCCACCAGGCCCTTTGCCCCGTCGGGAAAGGCCTGATGCGCAACGGCCGCGCCGAGCGCAAGCGTGACGATGACGGCGAGCGCCGGCACCGCGGGCGGCACGCGGCGCTCGGGCTGCACAGACGGAGCGTTGTCCTGGCGGGTGACGAGCAGCGGAAGGTGGGCTTCCCCGCGCTGCATGCGGGCCACACGCAAATCGGTCGGCGCGGCAAAAGCGAGCGCCGGCGTGGGGATATCGCCCGCTACCGGATCCCGCGGCGCGTTTACCGCGTGTGCGGGGCGAGCGTTGTCCTCGTCGGGCGCTTCGTGCTGCGCGTCCCTGGTGCGCTCGCGCGGGTTGCGAAACACGCGCACCGGCGGTGCGATGCGCGTCATCGGTGTGAGCGGCGACGCGACGCCGGACGCGACCGTGACGTCGCGCGCGAGCGTCCAACCCTCGGCGAGCGACTGCGCAAGCTCGGCCTCGCCCAGCATCGCGCCGGTGGTTTCGATCAGCGACTCGTGCGGCATTCGCAGCGGCAGCTCGGCATCGTGATGACGCCGGAGCGACAGGATCATCGCTCGCGCCGCGGCGTAGCGCTCGGGTGTCCAGCCGATGGCACGTCCCTTCGGCTGCGTTGCGATCTCGCCCGGCAGGTAGCGTTTGAGCATCGCCGCGAGGCTGTAGAAGTCGCAGCGCCAATCGAGCTGGCGCGTTTTCCGCAAGTCCCCTTCATGCCCCGCAGCGAGCGCTTCGATGAGCCGCGGCGATTGATAATCGTATTCGCGTTGCCAGCCGATCGGCAGCGCGACCGTCAGGTTCTCGCCGGAAACGAGCGAGAACGCGAAATCGATCAGCGCGAGCTGACCGAACAGCGGGTAGAGCGGCGCATCGATCACATCGGGATCGAACGTCGCCGGACCAAAGGGAATGCAGACGTTGTCCCCCTTGATGTCGAGGTGCACGAGGTCGAGCTCGTGGATGTCCTTGAGCGCCTTGAGGCAATAGTGGGCAAGCGCCCACCAGTGCGCGCAGTCCTCGAACGCGTAGCGGAACACGCGCCCGTCGCGATAGAGCGGCAGCAGCGTCGCCCACTGGTCGACGGTGACGCCGGCATCGTACGTCTGCACGAGCTGCGGGCCGTTGGCCAAGCCGCGATCGAACTGCACGACGTCGGGCACGCAACCAATGCCGTGGCCGATGAGCCTCGCCAGGATCTTCCACTCGCGTTCGGTCCAGTGGCCGAAGTCGCCGTCCGTCGAATTGAGGAAGCGTTTCGTATAGCGGCGGCGCTCGCCGGACACCACGGCTTCGCGAAACACCTCGACGTGCTCGCCGGTCACCATCTTGAGGCGGCCGCGCCCGAATACGCGATCGACTTGCTCGGGGGTCATGGCCTAGGGCTCCGCTTTGGGGTTGCTGGCGTTGCGATGAACGGCGAGAACCGTCGCGTCGTCGGTGCTACCGTGCAGCCGCGCGAGCTCGACGAGACGGCCGCAGCACCGTGCGAGCGGCGCTCGCGCCCGGAGCTGACGCTGGATATCGCCGGGCTCGACGTGCTTGTGCAGGCCGTCGCTGCAAAGGACGAGCATCTCATCGTCGCCGAGCTGCACGGTGGCCACGTTCGGCGCGTCGACGGCGCCGTTGCCGACCATCCTCGCGGGGTCGTCGGGCGATCCGCCCGACGGAGGCGTTTCGCCCAGGTGGCCGTAGGTGTCGTCGCGCGTGAGCAGCAGCGCCGGCTCGTCCTCCGTCGCCCCCGACCGATAGATGCGGCAATCGCCGACCCACGCGATCAGCCAGCGCGACAGGAGATTCCCCGTCGCGGCGCACAGCGCGACCGTCGCGGCTCCGGACTCGGCCGTGTGCCTCGCGATGTCGCGCGCGACTTCGCGATCGGCGTCCAGCAGCGCGCCGGACAGCGCGCGCTCGTCGACGCGACGGCGATCGAGCGCGGCGTGCAGCCTGCGCACGAGCTCGCGGCTCGTCCACGACGCCATCGCGCCTCCGCCGACGCCATCGGCGACGACGTAGACTGGCCACGCGCGATCCAGCAGGCTGTGCGAATCCTCATTGACGGCGTGATGTCGTCCGCGCGCGGAGGCGGCAGCGACATCGAGACGAACGCCGCGCAACTTGAGCGTCGCTGCGTCGGATACGGTTGTTCGTTCGCGGCGCCCGCCGCTGTCGCGCTGGGGTGTCAGCGGTTCGGGGGACGCGGGGTCGCGCGGTGTCACGAGACTCATGATCGTCACGGCTTCTGCGAAAGGATTAGCGTGCATTCGGGCTCGCCGGCGTTCGTTCGGCCGAGGCGCATCGTCTCGCCCGCCTGCCACCGGAACTGCGATCCCTGCGGACGATGGATGCCGTCGACGTGGACGCCGTTATCGCCGTGGACGACCACCTTCGCGCCGCCGTCGTCGAGCTCGATCAGGTCGACGTGATGGCCCGAGACGTCCTCGTGCGCCCAGTCGATGACGAGCGTCTGGCTGCGCGAGCGTCCGATGCGAAACGGCAGCGACTCGAGCGGAACCGGAAGGGTGCGCTCGCCGCTCGACATGCGAACCGTGAGTGCGAGCCCGCCGGTGCGCGCACGGGCGGCGACGATCGGCGTTGCAGGTGTCGTCGGCGCGACCACGCGCGGGGCGAGGGGCGTGGCGAGGGCGGCTCCCTCGCCCGCGGTCTTCAGCAGCAGGCGGGGATAGTGGCCGGGCTCGCCGCGCGCGACGCCTGAGAGCACGATGCGCGAGCCCGGAACGACCTCGATCACCGTCTGGCCCGCGGACTTGTCGCCGTTCGAGCCGCTTGCGCCGAGCACGCTCGTCGCCGATTCGACGCGAAGCCCGTTGGTCGAACCGCTGTCGGTCACCCACCAGGCGCCCTTGTCGAGCCAGATCTCGCAGTGGCGGCGGCTTGCGTACTTGCCATTGACGACGATGTCGCATCCCTCGCCGTTGCCGACCGTGTAGCGGCGGCCGGGAATCACGGCATTGAGCGTCACATGGCGGTTGCCGTGCCCGTCGTCGATCTCCACCTCGAGCGTGCGGCCGGCGAGCGGCGTGCGTGGAACGGCGGCGCTCGCGCCTTTGTCCCGCGCGGCAGAAGCATTCGCATCGAGCTCCGACCAGCGCCCTTTGAGGCTGACCTCGAACGGTCGGGTGCCGGGCCGCGGCTCCGAGCTTCGAAGCTCGGCCAGCAATTCGCCGTACGCCTCGTCCGGGGCGGCGTCGGCTTCTGCGGGCGCCGTGTTGAGACCGCCGAAATGCGCGAGATCGATTGCGTTCGCGTTCGGCAGCCGCCCGATGACTTCCTTCTCGATGAACGTCTTGATCTGCCGCGGCTTGAATTCCCGCATGAAGTGCCGCAGCAGATCGCGGTCGGCGTCGCCTTCGCACTCGACCTCGATCGACGTCAGGAGATAGCGATCGTGCTCGGCGATCGCGAGGTGCATGCGCACGTGGCTCGCGACGAACTGCTCGAGCTCCTCGCGTATCGCGGCGACGAGCGGCGCATACGCACCGAGGTGCTGCGGGCGCGGCAGGGAATCGGCGGCGCTGCCGCGGGCGTCGGGCTCGCGCTTTGCACGCATGACGGCCTGGCCGAGCGGCGTCGCGCGCGGCGGCAGGTCGACGCGCGTGAACAGCCGATTCACCTTGTGCACCACCCATCCCTTGATTGCCATGTGTTATCTCCGGTACGCGATGACCATCGTCGCGAGTGGTCCTGCCATCTTGAGATGCCGCACCCGCGGGCCGGCGGGCAGCCCGTAGCGCCGCGTCAATCGATCGACGAAATCGCCCCACGCGGGCTGGATCGACTCTCCCGCGTCGATGCGCGGCTTGAGCGCGGGCAGCGACAGATCGATCTGCACGGCGATTCGCGAAACGTCGCCGACCTGGATGATCGCCCGGCGAAACGTGTCCTCCATGTCGGCGAGGCACGTCGCGAACGGTCCGTCGAACGTCCAGATGAGCGGCGCCTCGATGTCTCCGCCGACACCTTTTCCGGGACGCCGGCCGTTGCCCGAGACGACGCGCTTCATTTGGCCGCCGCTGTCGCAGTGGCCGCGCCCGCCGCCGCTGCGCTCGCCGCTTTGATCGCGGGTGCTGCCGCAGCGTTTGGCGCGGCCGATCCCGCCGGGTTCGTCGCGCGGCCGCTGTGCCGCGCGGCGACCTGGATGCCGATCTCCGCAGCCGGATTCGGGCCCTGGTCGCCCGCGCTGTGCACGCGCCCCGTCGACGCGATCCAGTTGCGCTCGGTCAGCACTCCGATCGCCTTCGTCCAGCGGCCATCGTTCGGATCCGCTTTGTACGCGGCGACGTACCACTTGTAAGGGCGCAGGGGTCCGCACGCGCTGCGGTCGCTGTGCACGCCGCGTGCCGCGGCCTGCTGCGCCGCCTGGCCGGCATTGCCCGCGCAGAGCCGTGCAAGCTCGTCGAGCGTGCGGTTGTCGTTGGGAAACGTCGGCGTTCCCGTCTTGCCGGCAAGCCAGTCGATCGCCTTGCACGTTGCGGCGTCGAGCACCTGCTCGCACGCTGCCCTCGCCGTTCCGTCGCGATGGCTGTACGAGAGTCCGCTCAGGATCACCTCCGCGGCGTCGTGCGAGATCTTGCCGGGCTGCGCGTCGGCGAGCCCGAAGCGCATCACCGCAGGCTTGAGCTGCGCCGCGCTCGCGGGCCCCGTGCCGCGCAATCCTTCGACGAGATGCGGCTTCCTCACGTCGGTCTGCGCGTTCGCTGCGGCCGCGAGCGTGGCCATCATTCCCGCGACACCGAGCGCACTGGATCGCGCGTGTCCCTGTCCCCAGCCTTCCGCGACGATGTCGACGACGCCTCGCGCGCGGCACTGCTCCCAGTCGTCGTTGCTGAAGCGCTTGCCGTCGGCGCCCGCCGCGCAAGTCTGTACGCGCGCGATGTCGAGCGGCGCGGGCTTGCGCAACCGGAACGGGGCGCCGAGCTTGTTGCCGACGGGCTCTGCGAACAGCCGGCCGTAGGGAACGAGCGTGGCGAGAGGTGCCACCGAGCCCGATTCGTCGCTCGCGTCGACCGCGCGGCCGAACAAAAGATCCCGCTTGCCGCAGTCGTTGCGTCCTTCGACGCAGCCTTCGTTCCAGCCGAAGGTGAGGGCCATGGCCTGCACTTCCCAAGGGCGCCGGCAATTCTGGAACCCCTGGTCGGCACAAAGCATGCGATCGAGGAAGCGCGCGGAGTTGGAGCGCATCAGCTGACCGCGGAGACTGTCGACCGAGGGCGTGCCGGGCCTTTGCATCTGCGCCTGCTCGGCCGCGAGCCACCGTGCGCCGACATCGCGATCCGAGAGGAACGCAGCGGCCATGATCGGCTTGATCACCGATGCGGGCATCGCGTCGAAATACACCGCGGGGTTGAGCAGCGCGTCGGGACGATACCGGATCGGATAGGGCAGCCGCCGGTCGCACGTCTTCGCACGGCCCGGTCCGTCGTACTCCTCGCGCGTGCACGGCGACAGCGCACCGGCCAGCGCTTCGATCCGACCGGTGGGGATGTCGATGATCGCGATGGCCGCCATGCGCACGACGGCCCGCTCGAGCATCCGGTGCCCTATCGGCTGTCCGGCATCTTCCGCGCGCACGATGCCGAGCGCAGTGCAGATGTCCTGGCGGCCGGTGTAGCAGGCCGCCGTTTTCTGCGCGAGCGCCTGCGCCGCAGGATCGATCGTGATGTCCACGGAGAAGCCGACGTCGATCGGAGTGCCGCCAAAGTCGATCTTGTTGGGGCCGTAGCGGTATTCGGTCGGCGCGAGCCCGGCGGCCGGCGCGCCTTCCGTGTACAGGCGATACAGCGGTCCGCTCGGACGCTGCAGCGTTGCGAGCGGCTGCAACATCATCCCGAGCGACGGCGGCACATTCCAGCGCTCATCGTCCGGGCTCATGTCGGCGGTTGCGTCGTCGGAGCTTCCGACGCCGCGCGCCGCAGGCTTGTCGGTGATGGCGACCCCGAGCATGGCCGGCTGATTGCAGAGGCGCGTTGCGACCCCACGTGATCCCGCGACGAAGTACTCCGGCATCGGCGCATCGGCATCCGGCGCGGGGAATCCCATGTAGACGCATCCGGGCAAACCGCTCCACGGATTGCCCCGCGCGATCTGCCGCGCCGCGATCTCCACGTATTGATCGGGCCGCCAGTGCTTCATCGCCCGCTCGACGACGGTGCCGCGCCACGCGAGCGCCGGCAGCATCCGGCCTTCGGCGCGCGCCAGCATCGTCACCGCGCGCGCAATGTCCTCGCACTGGACGACGAACCGGCGCCCGGGGTACTCGGGCGTTTCGATCGGTGTGTCGAGTGTGGTGCGGACTGCGTCGTACCAGCGCGTCGCGTCGAACCCGACCGCATCGGTGACGCGTCGGTTGGCGCCGGTGCTGAAGCGCTTGAGCGCCGCATCGAGCTCTTCGAGTTGCGCCGCCATTCTCTGCGCGGGCGACAGCGTGGCCTCGTGGCTGCGGGCGATGAGCTGACGCAGTCGCTGCAGCCGCCCGCCGCGACCGTCCCATTCGTTGCGGCATTGCGGAAAGCGCTCGAGCAGAGCGTCGGCGGTCGGCAGCGCGCTCTTCGTTGCGTCGCGTCGCACGATCGCGCGCTCGAACGTCTTGAGGGCAGCGACCTCGCGCAGGCTCACGTGCTGATTGTTGCCCGGTCGCGCCTTCACGGAAGGATCGCCGGGCCGCACTTCCGCGACCGCGATCAGCACGAGGAGCAGCAACGGCACGACGGCGATGCTCGCTGCGATTGCGAAGTCGAGCAGCGTCGCCTGCCGCTTGTCATTCATGGACGGCGCCGCCGGGAACGTTGATGTGCAGCGTAAGGCCGAGCATCGCCATGTTGACGAGCAGCGAGGTCATGCCGAAGCTTACGAACGGGAACGTGACGCCGGTGAGCGGCAGCACGGCGAGGTTGCCGGCGACCGTGACCGCGAGCTGGCACAGTGCGAGAACGACCCACGTGACGGCCAGCCAGCTCAGGAATGCCTGGTCGTCGTTGACGACGCGTCCCTGCGTGGCGATGAGCCGCGGCTCGCCGCGCGTGACGCGGCCGTGGTGGCGCACGAGACGATGCAGCCAGATCGCGCTGCCGATGGTCATCGCCCACGCGAACGTCCAGCCGAACGCGCCCACGAGGGCCGTGAACGTGTAATCGCTCTGAATCTGGGCGGGCACGCCGGCGCAGCCCTTGCCGACGGAGTAGCCGCACCAGGGAACGTTGCCGAGCCCGAAGCCTGTCGGTGGCGAAGCGCTCTGGAACCAGCTCACGAGCGCGAGCTGGTCGTTCGCCGACGCCATGGGCGCGGCGAGGTTCTCGAGGCGCGCGGCGGTCACGTCGTCGATCGAGCCCAGCTCGAAGAGCGCCGTCGTCGTCGCGAGGATCCAGGCGACGAACAACGCAATCGCGATGGCGAATGCAGGCCCCGCAGCGCGATGCCGCTGGTGCCACCACATGGCGATCGATGCCGCCACGAAGGCGCCCGCGCCGTAACCCGCGATCAGGAGCGGGCCCATGTCGCGCGTAATCACCATGGTGCCGATCAGCACCAGCACGACGAAAAGGAGCGGCGCGACGTATCGCAGCAGCGAGACGAGCGAGCTGTCGCTTCTGGCAAGGCGCTCCGCGAGCGGCGTGCCCCGCAGGAAGAAGAACCACGATGCCCCGACGATGAGCCACACGCGACCGAGCTCCGAGGTGAGCTGCCGGATGTTGGCAAGCAGAAAGCCGACGCCGCCGACGATGGCGAGCATCACGACGACCGACACGGCGACTGCTCCGACCGTGCGCACGCGCGAGCCGATGGCGCTGGTCACGCCGTCGACGACGGACAGGCACCAGCCGAGGAACCGGCCGATCGGCTGGCGCAGAAACAGGACGATGCTGAAGATCAGCAAGCCGAGCCAGAGGTGCCCCTGGTGATACAGCGCGAGGTATCGGTTGCCGCTGTGGCCGTTGGCCGAAAGGTCGAGCAGCAGCAGGAAGCCGACCCCCGTCGTGACGACCAGGCCCGGGTAGCCGATCCGCGAGGCCATCGTCTCGGGGCCGGGCGGGAGCCGCTTCGACAAAGACCCTGCGGCCAGGAGGACGAAGAGCGCGCCTCCGAAAAGCCAGAGCACGAACGGCGCCGGCATCGAGAACCACCAATCACCTTCGCGTCCGGGCACGAACGTGCGCTCCGATGCGAGCGGCCAGGGGACACGCCCGACCCAGGCGGCGAACGCCCAGGCGGCGAGCGAGAGCGCGATGCCGAACGCGGGCGCGATCGATCGCCGCGCGAGCTGGACCAACCCGAAGCCCAGCATCATCCAGCCGGCCCATTGCCAGCCGGCGGTGCGCAGAAGACCTCGCATCGCTTCGTTCTTCGCCGCGGCGGCCGGCGCCTGACGCGCATCCGCCATCAGGACGGATGTCTGCGCGAGCGCATCCGCGAGCCGCCACGCGCCGCAGCGGCTGCGGTCGCGTGCCGGATCCGGGGAGAGCAACGCAACATCGGCGAGGGCAGGCGTGGCGGGATGCCCGTCGATCGCGGCGCCGAGCAGCAAGAGTGCGTTGGCACGCGTCATATCCCTGAAGGGGGTTTCGGCGGCCGAGGCGCTGCGCGCGAGCGCGCCCTCGGTCTTTTCGAACGCGCACTCGAGAGGTGTGGGGCCGGTGCCGTCCGGTCCATCGAGCACGTAGCGAGTGACGAAAGGCTGGAGCTCGGCTTCGGTCGCTTCGATCGCGTTGCTCAGCACGAGCAGGTCGCCGAGTCCTTCGCGCTGCTGGAGGCGAAGGTCCGCGAGGCGCGTTTCCGTTTCCTTAAGCGGCGCAAGGAATGCGGTTCGCACGCGTCGTCGCGTGTCGGTCAAGGTGGCGGGCAACTTGGTAAAGTCGGCCGACGCCGCGAAGTGGCTGTGGCGGCACAGGCGCTCCCGCACGAAAGGCTCGGCGAAGCCGCCGTAGGCGGAGCAGAGCGACGGCAGCGCAGGAGCCGGAAGGCCGCGCACCGTGACCGCGCCCTCCGCGAAGCGGCGATCGCGTCCGGCATCTTCCGTGGCAACGCGCTCGAACCACGGAAACAGGATGGCGACCGCGGCAATCACGAGCGCCACCTCGACCACATCGGGCCACGCGATCCGGCGGCCGCCAACGAAGCTCACCGCGGGTTGGCGTGCGAGGCTTTGAGACACGGACGGGCCGACCGTGAGGCGACTAACGCGCTGCCGCGGAATGGGGCATAACGCGAGTTAACGGGCAACCGCAAACGCCCGTTGACGGTGGGTCGCCCGTTGACGCGCAAAAAATCTCGCCGGCCGTGCCGGGGCGTGAATCGGGCCCGCGTTGCTTCCGGACGGACGCCTTGAACCTTGCGTTACGCTAGTCCCTGCGCGCGGCGCAGTCTTCGACCGACCGTTCGGTTACGACTGCCTGCACTCCTTCGGCAGGTAGCGGTCCGGGATGTCGACCGGTATGCAGATCCAGCGCACCTGCAACCATCGGTCGATGGCGGGCGCAAGCAGGATCGAGCGGCCGGAAAGCTCCGGGACCGACGAATCGAGCGCGAGACGCACCCGACCGTTGACGAGGCTCACGTTCACCTTGTCGAGCTGCGGCGTTTCGACGTGCGTTTCGGCGAGCGCGATGGCCGGCGCATCGTCGGGCGAGCGTGACATGAACCACTCCTCGAGCTGCCGTTGCAGCGGTCGCATCGCTGCGATACTGACGGCGATCCGCGTCTTCACGAGCTCGTCCGAGTACGCCGATTGGAAAACCGGCACGACGACACCCAGCGCCGCCAGCATGATGACCCCGGCAGCCGCTGCCTGGAAAGGCGCAATGACCGTGCGGCGCGAAAGCCAGCGGGCGGCCTTGTCCGTCTGCGACGTGCGCGTTTCGGCCTGCTGGACCAGCTCGCGCGATTTCCGGTGCAACAGCGTGTTGGCGACGAGCGCGCCGACGACGCCGGGGCTGAACCACACGGCGAGCGCGGCCGCGGCGAGGCCGATCAGGCCCGTATCGCCGAACGACGGGAGCGAGAACCAGCAGACGACCAGTGCGAGGAACGGCCACACGCTGAACGCGATGCCCGCGCCCCACAGCCGGCGATAGATGGCCCACACGCCGGGCGCCATGAACGCCGCCCAGTTCCAGCTCGGAAAACTGTGCCCGGTGCGCTCGTATTCGAGGAAACGCGGACCGTAGTAATCCGCATCGGGACCGACGGCCATCCGGAACAGGATGGCAAGGGACGGTCGTACGATCTTTTCGTCCTCGGCCTCGCCGGGCTCGAGCGGCAGATGAACCGAATCGACGAACTCGGTCGCCATCGGAAAATCTTGCCGCTTCTGCGTGTCGTCCAGACCGAACCACGTGTCGGACTCACGGCGCGAGGCGGCGTCACCAGATGTACCGTACAATTTCCGCATCAAGCGGAGGGTACCATTCTCCGGGGCCTCATCGCAAAGGCCGCGTGGGCGATGGCGTGGGCGTCGCCGCATCTTTTCTTCCGCTCGGACCGCTGGTACCCGTGAAAGCTCGGCTGGAAAGATTGCAGGCGTGCCCGTCCGCGGTGGCCGAAGCGCGGCGACCGGGCCGACTGACGCCGCGTTCGGGAAAAGGTGCCTCATGCAGGGACTGATGCAGGACCGCCCGCTCCTCATCTCGTCGATCATCGAGCATGCGGTCGCCATGCACGCCGGCGCCGAGATCGTCTCACGCACCGTCGAAGGCCCGATCCACCGTTGCACCTACGGCGATGTCCATCGCCGCGCAAAGCAGGCCGCCAATGCGCTCGCTGCGCTCGGTGTTGCGCCCGGCGATCGCATTGCCACGCTCGCGTGGAACGGCTACCGGCACCTCGAGCTCTACTACGGCGTCTCGGGCGGAGGCGCCGTGCTGCACACGATCAACCCGCGGCTCTTCCGCGAGCAGATCGCCTACATCGTCAATCACGCCGAGGATCGATACCTCTTTTTCGACACGACGTTCGCGCCGCTCGTCGAGGCGCTCGCACCGCAGCTGCCGTCGGTCCAGGGCTTCATCGCGATGACCGATCGCGCGCACATGCCCGCGCTTCGCGTGCCCAACCTCATGTGCTACGAAGAGTGGATCGAAGCGGCGTCGCCGGACTACGCGTGGCCCGTGTTCGACGAGCAAACCGCGTCGTCGCTTTGCTATTCGTCGGGAACGACCGGCAACCCGAAGGGCGTGCTCTACTCGCACCGCTCGACGGTGCTGCACACGTACGCGGCGTGCATGGCGGACAGCCTCGCGCTGTCGCCGGACGAGTCGGTGCTGCTCGTGGTGCCGATGTTCCACGTCAACGCATGGGGAATGCCCTATGCTGCGCCCATGTCGGGCGCGAAGCTCGTGCTCCCCGGGCCGGCGCTCGACGGCAAGAGCGTCTATGCGCTGCTGCAGGACGAGCGCGTGACGCTGGCGCTGGGGGTGCCGACGGTGTGGCTCATGCTGCTCCAGCACGTCGATGCCGAAGGCCTCGATCCGAAGCGCGATCTGGTCTTGCGGCGCATCGTGATCGGCGGCTCCGCGGCGCCTCGCGCCATGAGCGAGGCGTTCGAGATGAAGTTCGGCGCCTTCGTCGTGCACGCCTGGGGCATGACGGAGATGTCGCCGCTCGGCACGATCTGCAACCTTCTTCCGAAGCATCGGTCCTACGACCTTCCGCGGCGCCTCGACGTGCAGGCGAAGCAGGGGCGGGCGATGTTCGGAGTCGAAATGAAGATCACGGACGACGACGGCCGCGAGCTGCCGCGCGACGGCAAGGCGTTCGGCCATCTGCTCGTGCGGGGGCCCTGGGTGACGCGCGGGTACTTCAAGGGCGACGGCGGGGCAATCCTCGACGACGAAGGCTTCTTCGACACCGGCGACGTGGCGACGATCGATGCCGATGGCTACATGCAGATCACCGACCGGTCGAAGGACGTGATCAAGTCGGGCGGCGAGTGGATCTCTTCAATCGAGATCGAGAACGCCGCCGTCGGACATCCCGCGGTGGCGGAAGCAGCCGTCATCGGGGTCGCGCACCCGAAGTGGCTGGAGCGGCCGCTCCTCATCGTCGTACGCCGGGCAGGGCACGACGTCACGCGCGAGGATCTCCTCGGCTACCTGGCCGGCAGAGTGGCGAAATGGTGGCTGCCCGACGACGTCGTGTTCGTCGACGAGCTCCCGCATACCGCGACGGGCAAGCTGCTGAAGACCAGGCTGCGGGAGACGTTCAGCAATTACACGCTGCCCTGAGGGTGCAGGTTGCTCCATTCCGAAACGCCTTCACCATGCGATGCGTCGATGTCTGTTTCGTAGCATGCGCCTGCGCGATCGTCGCGGGCTGCGGCGAGCCCAGGATCGAATGCGAGAACAGCGCCGTCATCGGCACGCTGTCGTCCATGGTCCGCGATCGTGTGCGGCGCGTCGTGGAGGACGGTTACCCTCCTTCCTACGACGCGGCCAAGCGGGCGCGGCTGGCCAAATCCATGCGCGTGTCGCCGCAGGCGATGCGCCTCCTGGAATGGGACGCGAACTCGGGACAGCTCACCTGCACGGCGCACCTACGCGTCGCCGTACCTGCGTCCTCAGGCCGCAATGCCACCGAGACGACGGAGATCGACGTTCGTTACCGCGTGAGCGGCGAGCCTCCCGATACGTTCTTCGTCGAGGTGGGCTACGCCGACATGATGTCGATCCTCGCGACGCTGCCGAAGTCGGCGCCCTAGGAGCGCTGCCGGCGCTCGAGCCACCGGTCGAGCGCGTACTTTCCCGGGCCGTACACGAAGGTCACGAGGATCAGGGCGCCCCACAACATGTGGTCCTTGAGCCCCGCGTCGCTCAAATCGGGGTACGACGTGGCGGCAACGACGTTGAAGAAGAACAGCGCGATCGCCGCGAAACGCGTGCCCAACCCGAGCGCGAGAAGCATCGGCAGGCCGATCTCCGCGCCCGTTCCGAGCCAGGCCGCGACGGATGGCGACAACAGCGGAACGTGGTATTCGTTCTCGAACAGCGCGAGCGTCGAATTCCAGTTCGAGAGCTTGACGAGGCCCGACGCGAAGAACACGTGAGCGACGTAAAGGCGCACGGCGAGGGCGAACGGCGGTTGCAGTTTGTCGACGAACCCGGTGAAGCGGGCCTGGAAGCGAAGCGCAGCGCTTTGCCGCGGCAGGACGGCGGTTTGCATGTCGGAAGCCTCCACGATGCAGGTTGAAGATCTTCGTTAGTCGCGCGGAGCCTTAAGACCTGTCACGGAAGTCTCCATCCCGTCGACTTGCGCGACGGCATGCACGACCCGATCGATCGAGCCGTCGCCGATGAATTTCTGCAACGCCGTCTGCAGATGGAATGCGGGATCCGTATCCACGGCGCGCTCGAGCGCCTCCGCGAGCGTCGCTCCCCGCGCGATTGCGGAAAGCCATTCGAAATGGGCGGCGTCGATCCGCTCGATCATGATGCCGCTGTCATCGCATTCCGAACAACGGGCGTTCGGTTCGCGCCGGATGCGCATACAGTGCCGCCCCGCGGTGAAATCGACACGCAGATCGCCGTCGTACCCGGGCTGGTTCACCTGCCATATCCGCAACAGCGGAAACGAAGAAGCGACGAGCCGGCTCGACGGTTCCAGGCCAAGATGGACGTGAGGCAATGCGTCCGCGGGCACGTGTGACAGCGCGCCGAGAACCGCGTCCGGCGCAAGCGCTCCGTCCGCAGCGCGATAGGCCTCGTCGACCGCCCATTCGAGGCGCGCCACGTCGGGCAGATAGGGCAGCTCGGCGGATGGCGGGTAGCAATGAAGAAAATCGCCGAAGGCGTCGCCGTATTCGTTGAGATCGCCGGAGCGGGATGGATGCGCGTCGACGTAGGCGTCGACGGCGGCGCGGAAGAGCGACGCGCCGACGATCCGCCGCACCACGGGATACGTCGCGCTCACCGCGTTCCGGTAGTTCGCGCGAATGGTGCGGGAGTAGATCGCCATACGATCGCCTGCGCAAGGGACGGAGGCGTCGACGAATGTCGGCTCCGACGTGCCACCGCGCGCGATGGCGGCGGCAAACCGCAGTTGAATTTCACGCAGCGACGGCATCGCAATCGGCGAGAAAGGCTGCCGCGGTCGCGGCCTCGGCTTCGAGGACGGCAAATGCCGGGATGTCGACGTCCCACTCGATGAGCGTCGGGCGCGGGCCGATGCGCGCAATCGTCTTGCGATACAGCGCCCACACTTCCGGCGCCACGCGGGCGCCGTGCGTGTCGATCAGGCAGCGGCCGGCCGCTTCGAAACCGGCGAGGTGAATCTCCACGATGGCTGCCTCCGGCAGGGCCGCCAGATATCGCTCGGCGTCGAAGCCGTGATTGACCGAGTTCACGTACACGTTGTTGATGTCGAGGAGGAGCTTGCAGCCGGTGCGATCGACGATTGCCGCGACGAACTCCCATTCGGACATCGTCGAATCGTCGAACGCGACATACGCCGAAATGTTCTCGACGGCGATTTCCCGCCCGAGGCAATGCTGCGCTTCGTCGATGTGCGCACAGACATTGGCGAGCGCCGCTTCGGTAAAGGGGAGCGGCAAGAGATCGTTGAAGTGCCGCGTGGCCACGCCGCACCAGCACAAATGTTCCGACACCAGCGCCGGCTCGACACGCGCGATGAGTCGCGCGAGCTTGTGGAGATGCGTACGGGAGAGGGCATCGGTCGAGCCCAGCGACAATCCGACGCCGTGCAACGAAAGCGGATAATTCGACCGAATACGCTCCAGCGCGCGAAGCGTCGGCCCGCCGGCAGCGAAGTAATTCTCGCTGTGCACTTCGAACCACGCGACGGGCGGATGGCTTGCGAGCACGTGGCTCACATGCGGCGCCCGCAAACCCAGCCCAGCCGCAGCCGGAAGCGCGTGGTTCGACGGCTTACGGCCGAGCGCGTCCGACCGCGTGTCGCGGCCAGTCGCTGACCGCCCGGACATCTACGCCTTGGGCGGCGGCAGCTTGCCGCCCATCTTCTCGCAGGTCCCCTTGTCGACGTACTTCCATTCCATCGGGTCGTTGTCGGTCTTCGCACCCTGCGCGGCGCAGGCGTGCTTCGCCGTGCCGCAGTCGTTCTGGCCGGCCTTCGCGATGCCGTAGCACTTCTCCTGGCCGGCCTTCGGCGTGACGGGCCCGGGCGGGGCGGCGGCGAGCGTGGACGCGGCAAAACCGAGAGCGGCGAGGCCCGCAATCCCGGCCTGGATCGTGGCTTGGTGGTTCATTCGAAATCTCCTGTGAGGACGGGTGGGGGGCAGGGCAAAAACGCATCGGCCCGTGCAATGGTCGCGCCCGGAGCGAAATCCTTACCGCAGCGGCTTCAGAGTTCCGAGGAGCGTCGGGATGAGTTCGGCAACGGTCGGATGGATATGCACGCTCCGGCTGATCGCCGTGTAGGGCTGGCCGGCGGTCATGACGTCGACGATGCAGTGGATCGCTTCGTCAGCCTCGATGCCGAGGAGCCCCGCGCCCAGGATCTTGCTCGTGGCTTCATCCACCAGCACCTGCATGAAGCCCTGCGTTTCCGAGCGCTCGCGCGCGCGTCCCACGCGAGCCATCATCATCTTGCCGGCAAGCGCAGGCCGCTTCGATTCGCGGACCTCGCGCTCGGTCATGCCGACGCGTGCGAGCGGCGGATCGGTGAAGAGCGCGTACACCGGGATGCGATCCGAGACACGCCGGTGATCGTTGTCGAGCAGGTTGCCGGCGACGATCTCGTAGTCGTTGTAGGCCGTGTGCGTGAAGGCGCCGCGTCCGTTCACGTCGCCCAGCGCCCAGATGTTCGGCGTGCTCGTGCGAAGCTCGTCGTCGACTTCTATGTATCCCCGCGCGTTCGTTTTCACCCCCGCCTTGTCGAGCCCGAGATCCTGGCTGTTCGGTTCGCGACCCACCGCGAGAAGCACGTGCGAGCCTTCGATCTCGCGCGGCTCCTCCTCGCAGCTCGCGTGGATGGCGACGCCGTTGCCGCGCTTTTCGAGCTTCACGCATTTGGCCCCGAGCCGAAACGCGATGCCCTCATCCTCGAGCATCTTCTGTATCGCAGCCGAGATTTCCTCGTCTTCGCGGGTGATGATTCGCGGCGCCATCTCGACGACGGTGACGCGGCTCCCGAAGCGGCGGTACATCTGTGCGAACTCGAGCCCGATGTAGCTGCCGCCGACGACGATCAGGTGCTCAGGCAGGTAATCGACACTCATCATTCCCGTGCTCGTCAGGAACGGCACGTCGCCCACGCCTTCGAGCTTGGGGACGCTCGGCCGGCCACCCGTGTTGATGAAGACCTGCGGCGCTTCGAGCAGCCGATTGCCCACACGCACCGTCGTCGGGGTCTCGAAGCGGCCGTGGCCCTCGATCAGCGTCACGTTCGTCGCGTTCTTGAGCCAGTTCGTCACCCCGCCGTTCGATTGCGCGACGACGCCGTCCTTCCGCGCCTTGACGCGCGCCATGTCGACGCCGACGGCGCCCCCGATCGTTACGCCGAAGTCAGGTGCGCGGCGAGCGACGTGCGCGGCGCGTGCGCTCGCGATCAGCGTCTTCGTCGGTATGCACCCCGTATTCACGCAGGTGCCGCCGACGAGCTTGCGCTCGAGGATCGCCGTCCTGCGGCCGGCGGCGCCTAGCCGCACGGCGAGCGACGGGCCGGCCTGGCCGGTGCCGATGACGATCGCGTCGAAGCGTTCGGTCATTGAACTCTCCCTCCGCGCTGCGCGCTCCGAGTACTGCGCGCTCGGGAGCGCGCCCGTCGCGCGCATTGAACTCTCTCTCCGCGCCTTCCGCGCGGCCGACCGCGCGACTCAGGCGTTCGCGTGCGCTCTGCGGGCAGGCGGAGGATCGTGGATCACGACGCCGTCCATCGGGTCGACCGGCGCCGTCCAGGGCGACCGCTCGATCATGCGCTTCGTGTCCTCGTATCCTGCATGCCAGCGCGAGCGGATGCCTGCCGGCGTGAAGTCGATGTCCTTCGTATGATCCTCGCGGTCGAGCTTCGGAGCAACCAGCCGCGCGACGTGCATCGTGGTGCCGCAACCCCACGACGCGAGCTCCTTCGCCTTGGCCGAGTTGCGCGCCTTTTCCGGCAGTTCCTTCGCCATCTCGCGGATGATGTGGCGCAGGTGGTGAATCTGCTTCTGCCGGGCGATGTGGCTCGTGGCCCGGCTCGCATACTGGATGTCCTTGGTGCGTCCCATCACCTGCCAGAGCGACTCCGGCTCCGGGCCGTCGGGGTTCCACATGTTGACGGTGAAGATGACCGAATCCTTCCTGGGCATGTCGTCCAGGACTGCCTCGATCGGCGTGTTCGAGTAGATCCCGCCGTCCCAGTAGGGGTCGCCGTCGATGCGGACTGCCGGGAACGCCGGCGGCAGCGCGCCCGATGCGAGCACGTGATCGATCCCGAGCGTCTCCGTGCGGCTGTCGAAGTACCGCATCTCGCCGTTCCTCGCGTTGACGGCGCCCACGGTGAGGCGAATCTTGTGCTCGTCGCAATGCTCGAGGTCGATCAAGCCGGACAGCGTCTCGCGCAGCGGCGCCGTGGTGTAGTAGGCGGCGCCTTCGATGCCGAACGGCGCGTGCGAGTTGACCCAGGCGACGGGATTGGGTGCAAAGAAAGCCGGAATGCCACGCGATACGGTCATCAGGTTGGCGATGATGTTGGAGAGCCCGGTCCAGAATCGGAGCGGGTCGTGGTCCGACCCCTGGACGACGCGCCCCCAGAAGTCGGTGAGGCGGGCGATGCGGTGCTCGCGTGCGTTGCCGGCGATCAGTGCCGCGTTGATCGCGCCGATCGACGTGCCGATCACCCAGTCGGGCTCGATGCCCGCCTCGTGCAGCGCCTGGTAGACGCCGACCTGGTAGGCGCCGAGCGCGCCGCCGCCCTGCAGCACGAGCACGACCTGGCCGGGAATCTCGTGCCGGGCCGCAGAGCCCGCCGTGCCGTTCCCGTTGGCCTTGCGCGGGGAGCCTTTCATTGCGCGGTCCATCCGCCGTCCACGGGAATGACGGCGCCCGTGATCGACGCCGCTTCGTCGCTCGCGAGAAACGCCGTGAGCGCCGCGACTTCCGACACCTGGACGAACTTCTTCGTGGGTTGCGCGTGCAGCAGCACCTCGTTGATCACCTGCGCCTCCGTCAGC
>Ga0207676_10000939_pt1 | contig 22513 bp, 20 predicted proteins | sample KBSSwiS72_FD_184307 | JGI IMG/M metagenome (GOLD analysis project Ga0207676, IMG submission 184307) | Switchgrass rhizosphere microbial communities from Kellogg Biological Station, Michigan, USA - KBS Switchgrass S7-2 (SPAdes) (version 2) | ecosystem: Host-associated > Plants > Roots >...
CATCGCGTACATCGGGTGGTTGTGTAGATCAATAAACCCGGGAAAGATGATGTCGTCGGTGTCGACCCAGATCGCATTCTCTTCTTTCGGAAGCGTGTCCGACACAGCGCTAATTTTCTTATGCTTAATTACCACCCATCCCTTGTTGAGAATCTTTTCCGGAGTAACCACAGTACCGCTAATAACGATCGTTCGATCCTGGGCTTGAATTATCGAGCAGGCACACAGTGTGAGAAGGCAGACAAATACAAGCCGCCATTTTTTGACTTGAATCATGGATGCTCCTTCATATCATTCAATGAGTGGACTAAGTTGGATTGCGGGCTGGATTGGCGAGTGTGCAGCAGAAGTTCGTGAACTCAGCCTTAGACGAAAACGGATGTTAACACTACTTTTGTTGCTGTGATGTAGTATCGCTCTTTGGTGTCGGTTTAATTACGCTGTTCGCATATCCATAGATAATGAGAGCGCTGACGAATAGTAACAGGCCGGTGCCTAAGCAAACGTTGGCCAAAGCCGCATAGAATGTCTCCCATCTAGTACCTACATGGGCTGAAAAAAACCAATTGATAAGTTTTGATTTGGTCTTGAGGGGCTCCTCAAGTCGATGAATGAGAGCGAGTGACGCATACCAGCACGAGAGGAGGCTGATTAGTAAAAGAACGATTGATAAAAAAAGTAGAGCAAAAACGAACCGAAGGATTAGATGCTCTAGTTTGATTGAGTTGGCAAAAGTTACCGCTCCTACAACCATCGCCAGAATCCAGGGAAACACAGTCTTATACCAATCTACTTTTAGTTTTATGAAATCGAGTTCTCTATCGGTTCCCATTCTCAATTCCAAAATTCAGATCAGGACACTATCCTGCCTTTAGGGTTCCTCATCCGGCTTTATGTATTGTCATTGTTGGCTGCGGTCATTCATCGTGTTCGTCTCGCGGATTGAGGTTTAGAGAACGCGAGCTAATGAGCGGCTTATATCACGGTTTGGGCAGGTTTGGAATAGCCAAAGTCTCAATTATATATGGATTGCAGGCTGATTGGAGGCGACGATCGGAATCGAACCGATGAATAAAGGTGGGAAGGGATTCTTTCATGGGCAATTGCCTAAACTGGTCAGCACTGTCCAATAGCGCCTCCCTACACAATGGTTCCGATCTCCCGCAGTAGATGGGAACGTGCGCCAAGCGCCGCTCGTAACTACCGGATATTTGCTCCCCACACTGGACAATCTTCGCAAACTTCTTTTGAGGCCCACGACAGAAATACTCCTCTCGTGCAGCAGTTGCGAGAAAGTGCTACAGCCCGCAGTAGGGTCATCAGCGCGCGACCACAATCCAGGACTAAGCGATAGCTCTTAGGCAACCGTGAAGTCCTTATCTAGAGTGATCCGAACAACTTTGTTAGTCTTCTCAATGACTTCGTAATAGACTTCGATATAGCGTGGGTTAGATGACTGCTCCACTTGCGCCGAAAATGCAGTCAGAAATGCCGCCTCAAAGCGCGGGTTATCCGTGTAAACATCAACTTCCGTCTGTCCATCTTGCGATTTTAAGAACACATGTGCGTAGATGCGGGACTCCAGAAAGTCCATTTTGGGTTCGAAGTCGATTCTCCTGACGTAACACATAAACGGATCTGCCATGTTGATCTCCTTCGCCGAGTTGAGGAATGCCGCACGTCATGTTGCAGGGTGAACGCGATCAGACTTAGCAGTAGTCTGCCTTGGATGACGTGATGCGTGAATAAATTGCGTTAGAAGCAAGTAAGTGCATAAGATATTTTCAGCATATCTGTCTGTCAATAATTCCTCCGGTTTCAAGTCTTCTGTACTTCCAAATAGGACTACGGCTGGACACAAACAAGGTTCTACGCCGCGGAATGCACTACTAGATGCAGAGTGATTCTTCTCTTGGTCAGAAGCGAGCTGCCCTTTGGGTTCTGATTAACCCTCCACGCCCAAAGAACCGTCTTGGAAAAACACCGCTCGGCCGGTAGTGAGAATCGCAGTAACAGCAGCTACGTCCTCGGGTGTAAGGTCATTCTTAGTAACGTCGGGCTGAGAACTCCCTTGGAAGTCTAGCCAGAATGCTCCGCGACGTGTTTTAGGGTCAAATTGAATCCAATAGGATCTAATGCGAATTGATGGTGGTGCCATTGGTGAGAGTGCCTCCATTACAAAAGTCAAAAGGAACATCCTAGTCCGGCGCCAAACGCCTTCACAGCCGGCACTAGCGCGCATCCTGGACGATAAGGATCTAACGCCGCTCGGGTTTCCCTAGCTGAGCTTGCATGACTGAAATTTCAACACAGTATTCAACGGTTCGCCACGCAACTATGAATCAACAGCTTGGTGAACTAAGCGCTGCCCGAAGATCTGGTGCGAGTTCAGGGGAATCTGCTCTAGTTTCCCCTAGTCGCTATAGATTGAACATCAGTAACCACGAGATTTCCGTTACGAGGGTCTACTACTAAGACTGAAGCTTGTCGTGTCGTAAAGTCTACTGCAAGGAAAATCTCTTGGCCCTGCGGTCCAGTAAAATTGAGCTTAATGACAGCATTGTTGTTCATAATCTCCTCGCCTTTCAGATAGTTTTCAGCCAACTGTGTGAATGTTGGTATGTTCTGCATTGTTATGTGTATTCAAAGAAAAATATTTCAAACGGTGCCCGTCCTGATGCTCGGATGCTGAGTCCTCGCCTTGGACCCTGCTAATCACTCAAATGGCCGGACTCCTCGAACGGTGTCGGCTGGCGTTGATGTAGCTCATAGTGCAGATGACGTACCGGAGTAAGTCTCCAAAAATTAAGGCCGCCTTCGTGGCGGCCCTTTCTTCAGGATTATTAAGGGATATCTGCTCCCCACACTGGACAATCTTCGCAACTTTCTCATGAGGCCAATGACGGAAATGCTCATTTTCTTTCAAAAGTCGCAAGAAGCGCGCTAGTCCTGCAAGCGATCCACATCCGAATAGAATGGGCAATCCGCTTGCGATAGCCCAGAGTGGACAATCTTCGCAACTTGTTTCTGACGCGACGACATGCAACCGGTGTTAGCCTGCGGCCGGGCGGCCGCCGAAGCCGATGATGTAGCCCATCAGGGCCCTCGACATAGAAGCCCTTCGTGCCCCACTCGGTCGCCGTGATCGGCTTGATGATCGTGACGCCGTTGGCGACGCATTTTTGGTAGAACGCCTCGATGCCGTCAACGCCCGCCCAGGCATCGAGATGATCGTTGTTGCGCCTGTGCTGGCGGCCGCGCCGTTCTTGGGCGCTTCCTTCAAGTGAAGTTCAAGTCCGTCCAGAACACCGACCGCGTAGAACCCTTCCCATGGATCGCCGAACGTGAAGCCGATCTTCTGGTTTAAGACGTCCCAATCTTTGACTCTTCCAGTAAGACCTGCTTTTAAGTTTTGTGAGCACTTCTTTCAAAGATCTGATGGTCCAAGGACAGCTCGGCATACAAAATCCTGGTGGCGTTCGCTTGCGCAAACGTGCGGCTCGGTTATGCAGAAAGTCATAGTGTCAAAAGCATTCAAAAGTTGTGACACTTTTGATGCTTTTGACGCGTTGCCTTGACGCGACGGAATGATTCAGGTAATTGAACCTTCACGGATAAGAATAGCGAAGTGCTCACCTCCCAAATGCCCTGAAAACTAGTTGAAGTTAGCGATGAAACTAACATTGGAAGCCAACTTTGACTGGACAGAATAACCTGTGACGTTTGGGGGCGCCTCCAAGAATAGGGTGCTTATCGTACTTTTCAGGGTGCCATAAACGTCGCTACAAACCCAATTTAGGAGGAGCTATGAACGTATTTTCTAGAGTAAAAAGATTGTTTGCTCTTGCAGCATTAGCTTTGACACTGGTGTTAGCTAGTGCTTTCCTTTGGTCAAGTAGAGTTGGTTCTACATCGGTATCGGTGTGCAACCCAGGATACTCGACATGGGTTACCTATTACAGCGACGCGAGCTACACCGTGGAGATTGGTTACCGTTATATCCAGTGCAACGGGACGGGAACTCTTACTGGAAGCAGTTCGTCATACCAACAATCGGAAATTATTGACGTTTGTTGCTCCGATCCTGGCGGTAATAGCTGTGTACCTTGTTAATTCCAGAGCCGCTGGCGCACTTTGATTGTGTGCTGTTGATCACATATTCGAGAACTTCGGGCTCATTCTCGAATTCGGGGATGCCGCTAACTCGGTCGAAGCCCGGCCTCATCGGGAGTAGTGGTTCAGTTTTGAATTAAGGCGCCGAAACGTGGCTCAGAATTCAGACTGAACCACTACCAAAACTCGCTTACTTGAACCCGGTGGGCCACTTTCCATTCGATACTCGCAAACAGGAAACTGAAGAATTTTACTGCGGCTTCAATCAAAGTTGTCCTCGCAGAACACACGATACTTCTCACAGGAGCACACGAGAATTAAAGGATTAGGCTGACACCGATACAAAAAGCCATCCTGTCTTCCCCGGCAGCGACGGGTTAGTGAGTCTACGTCATATGCTGGACCATCTTTGGGCCGAGTTTGCAAAAACGTTTCGAGAAAGCTTTCATTGATGAGGTGGAAAACGCTCTTTTAAAGCTGTGGCGCTTTGGAGACCTTTGGTGAATTGCGTGGGCGAGCCGCTCAAGAACATGTGTTCGGCGGTTTGGACGAAAACGTGAAGCTGGCAATTTTCGATATTGACGGTACACTGACGAACACGAAGAGTGTCAATGATGGATGCTTCGTCAAAGCTCTGTCTGAGGCGTTTTGCATTGACCAGGACATAACCCTTTGTAGACTTGCGCCATTCCTTCAATCTAGCCCGGAGTTTCTCCCTAAAAGGAGTCTCACATGTTACGCGTACTTTTCAGCGCGGTCGTCTGTCTATTTGTCTTCAGATCAGCAAACGCTGATACATTCACGCTGACCAGTGGGGGCGCAGCCACGGGCTTCGGCAGTATTAGCCTAAACGCTTCCGGTCCGAATATTTCCTTCACCAGAACTCGGGAGGTGAACGTGGAAATTTGACATCGCGACCTGCACTCTAGATCAAGCAGCCGCCGCACTCGAACCTACTTCTGCATCAGCGAAATTACAGGCTGAACTAATGTACTAATTAGGGTTGTGTCTCAAAGCATGTCACAATACGAAAGGCCACTTTCTCGGTGGCCTCTTTCTTTGATATGCCAAGAATCGTGGCTCCCCACAGTGGACAATCTTCGCAACTTTTTGTTGAGGTCTCGAGAGAATAGTCATTTCTCCGACCAGTTGAAAGAAGTTTTCAGTCCGGCATCACTGCTCACACGGATGAAGATTACATCGATTGTGTTCTAAATACTGAAACATCAACAGGCTGGGTCAGAATAAACGCCTTTCCTTTGAACGTTGCGCCGTCGTTCGCCGTTGTTTTCCGAACGGTCAGTTGCCCCAGACCTGCAGGTGAGACTTGTTCGACAAAGATTGCCTCAGTGACCTTCTTACCACCTGGTTTTTGTACCGTATCCAGGCTCTTCAATTTGCTGTTAAGGTTGATCTCGTTGGTGTTGCAAGTTTGCTCCAAGGCTTTGATTGAGCTCATTGAACTGGGAAACCCGATCGTATGTATTGTTTCCGACATCACTATAATCCTTTCAGTTGTCGCCGTTCACTACGGCAACGATTGCTTGATTGATTCGAGATGCGAGGTCTGATCTGCCGGCTAGCACGGCTTCTCGCCTGATTCCGATAATCGCCGCCAAAATAGCAGCACCGTCGCTTGTGGCGGACAGTCCCCTGGCCTCCGTGCGTTGACGTAATTCCGCGTCCTGGTTTAATTCAGCAAGTATATTTCGCAGGGTTTGGGTTGCTTCTGGTCGTGTTTGATCATTGGCCAGATTCTGTTCCAACTGCACCAGACCTCTCTGGGCGGCACTTGCCATTACTGCCTGCGCTGCGGTTGTTTCTGGCACCTCGACCAAATCGTTACTGACAATCCGCAAGGTTTGTTCGGCATTTTGCGCAGCGTCACCTGTTTCGGCAGCCAGTGAATCCATCGCGTTGTTGAATGTTCCGACGTACAGAAACTCACGTAAATCGTTCTTGGCATCGAGCCACGAGTAATCGGCCACAGGTTTACGCATGTTCACAACGATTCGCGCTAAAACTTGCGCTCGGTTCTCGCGCATCTTGTTAATGATTATTCGTGTCTGCAACAGCTCAAAATTCTTGTTGAGCGAGGTGCGTGTTGCTTGTACGCCTCCAAGCGCGATACCAATTACCTCCTTTGCGCGCTCGCCATTGGTTATGCCTATCGCGGCCGCGGCGCCGATCTCCAATATGTCGAAGATTGTTTGGAGCAGATTACGATTGAACTTCTTCTTATTGGTGTACTCTTCGTAAAAGCGATCGACGCGACCCCGCACATACTTGATTAACTCGTTGCGGGCATCAGCCGCGATTCTTTGCTGGTTAGCATCACCGGTCCGATTGTCTCTGTATATAGTCCAGAAGTCGCAATACTCGGTTGGGCGTAGCTGTCCATTGCCGGTGCAAAGCCCCTTGTCGTCGAGCCGGGAATCAAATTCGGTGGGTTTAGACTGCGCAAGCGCAATTTGCGGCTGACAGAACAGCACGAAGAACATCAGGGCAGTCATAGTGAATTGCATCACAAACTTAAACGGTTCCTTGGGTCTCATTGCCATCTCCTTTGACGATGATTTTGGGTAGTGCGCCATGGTCCGTGTGCCTATTTGTTTATGACCTCGACGCCGGAAATGTATCAGTGAGATTTTTGTGGGCGCGGTTTTCTGGTTATGTAGGTCCGCTCGATACGTTTTCGTTCACATTGTCATATTGCATAGGACCAGAACAAACAGTGGAAGGAGAACGATCATGGCAGTGTGCGATAATTACGAATGGCAAATGACGTTAGTAAGGACCAAAGACTCGCTGGAGCAGAAACTCAGGTTCAAAAACATCGTCATTGATAAGGGAGAGCTCAAAGGGGACGTATATGATGAATCTGGAAGCACGAAACTTTCGGCACTGAAGGGAACATGCTCGGCCACAGCCGAAGAGCTGGTTACAGTTGTGACTTTCGATTTCAGTCTACCCAGGAACGCGGACCGGATTGGAATTTTTTTGGCGGGATATGGTTTCATGCCCGCTGGATTCCCAAAAGCGAAGTTCCGGGGGTATTTCCGGGCCTATACGCCTGATGCTAGTACTCCCGTTAGCAACCCGGAATCAAATCAAATAGTAGTAGTGTTCGATCCCGGCGATACGGGGACTGGCAGCGGCATGCAAACATGATGGCATTAGCCATCGACTGTTGATGGCCTTGGGCTAATACATGAAAGATGCAGGGTGCGGGGAGATCTAAAGACTCCCCCGCGCTGCGTATGCTTTCCCTGAATGTGGGAGGAGAAAGGAAAGCATGAACAAGTCTCACATCAAATTCATTTCCGAAGCGTACTCGTTGCCTTACAGCGTGCCACGCACCATCCGGCTGTTTGTGGCGCTCCTGGGCACATTCACGATCCTTGCCGGCGCGTCGAAAAACGTCGCAACAAGTCAAAAACAAAGTCCGGTTGCAATCGGCGACGTACGCGTTCTTGCTCCGAACCAGGTCGTTCAGGATTCTATTAAGCGGAATGCGACGCACACCTATTCGTTGACGCTCACCGCGGGTGAATTTGCGCGGGTTGTCGTTGAGCAGAAGGGGGTGGACCTCCGCGTGGAGCTGATTGCCTCTGATGGATCGAAGGAAAGAGAGGTCGATGGTCCGAACGGTCTCTATGGACCGGAAACGCTTTCCCTCGCAGCGCCCGGGACTAGTACCTACACAATAAGGATTTCCTCCCACGCTACCTTGCCAGGTGGTGATTACGTGTTGCGCGTCGCAGGCCCGCGGATGGCATCCCCCGCGGACCAAATGAGCGTAATGGCCGAACGCTTGTTTTTCGAGGCTCAAACCTTAAGATCCGGAGCTCGGTCGGATGAAGGTTACATTTTGGCAATCCAAAAATATAACGAGGCCCTGGCGCTTTGGCGGGAACTTGGGGACTTTAATTGGCAGGGTTACTGCCTCACGAACTTAGCTCGTACCTACAGAGCTCGCATACAATTTGTCGATCCGTTAAATCAATTGCGCCAGGATCTTTTGGATCAGGCGCTCAAGTACTTTAGTGAGGCGCTCGCAAGTTTGGAGCGAGCTACTGATGCTTCTGGCCAAGCCTTTGTCCTTAATGAAAACAGCGCGATCCAAAGAGACTTCGGAAACCCATTTGATGCCATAACCGGGTATCAGCAAGCGCTCGTGTTAAGACGCACTATCGGAGATCGCTTCGGCCAGGCCCAGGTACATAACAACCTGGGTCTGACCTATTCGTACATCGGCTATCAGCCAATGGCGCTCGAGCAGTCCGTCCTCGCTCTCGATATTTGGCGCGACCTAGGTATACGAAATGAGGAGATTAACACCCTCGTCAATGCCGCTAAAGCAAATGCGGAGATGGGCGAACTAGGTCTGGGCCTAAAGCAGTATGAAACAGTCCTTGCCTTTTGCGATACAGAACTCAGTACCAAAGACTCACCTTTCAAAAACTTTGCCAAGCGCCTCAAACCGTTTGCCCTGAACGGTATCGGTTTGGTCTACGACACCTGGGCCAACACAGACGAGGCACAAGCAAAATACACGGAAGCGCTCGTGCTCTTCCGGGAAAATGGAAACTTCATTGGCGAGGCGGACGTGCTCAACAACATGGGTCTGATGTACGCCTTCCTGGGCGATGCGTCTCAAGCGCTCGAGAATTTTCAGAAGGCTCTGGTTCTGCGCGAGCGAGCGGGAGAACCGAAGGGCTGGGGGGTCACGTTAAGCAACATTGGCTATGCATATACGTTGCTGGAAAAGCATGACGACGCTTTGCGTCAACTCGAACTGGCTCTGCCGCTCACCCAACGGGCCCACGACAAGCGCTTCGAAGCGTTTACACTCGTACGTATGGGCATGGCCCATATCGCTCAGAAATCGCCGGATAAGGCCCTCCAGAGTTACGAAAAGGCTTTTGCAATCCAGCAGGATCCCGGCTTTGTAGATCGCCGCGGACAGGCCATCACGCTGGATAAGATGGGCGAGGCTTTGGCGCTATCCGGAGAATACGAGCGGGCACTCGAAAAATATCAGAACGCCCTCGAGCGTTGGACGAACGTTGGTGACGATCAAGGTCAGGTTCTCTCTCTCTACGGCATCAGCCGAGTCGAACGTGATCGTCACAATCTGGCTAACGCACGCGACCGGATCGAAGAGGCTATAGAAAAAGTCGAGAACATGCGCAATCAGGTGACAACTCGACAACTCCAGATGACCTACTTCGCCGGCAAGCAAAACCTGTACGCACTCGCCATCGACGTCAGAATGCAGTTATACGAATTAACGAAGTCGCATACCGATCTGGAGGTAGCACTGTCGTTCAGTGAACAGGCACGCGCTAGAAATCTTCTCGACCTGTTAACAGAAGTGCGCGTCGATCTGACCAAAGGCATGTCTCTTGACGATGCCGAAAACAACCGTAGATTGCAGCAACAGATCAACGAGCTGACGCAAACACACTTGCGTCTCCGTAATCTTGGAGCAAAGAAGGACGCAGAGCAGGCGGAACAGGCGCTTCGCAAACGGATGCAGGAGCAAGATGATCTGCGGGCGCGATCCAGAAGAATTGGTGCTTCGAGCCAACAAGCTCGCCCCTTCGCAGCTCGACAGATTCAACAGTTGCTTGACGACCAAACCATTCTGCTCGAATTTTCGTTGGACGAGCGGCGTAGTCACGTGTGGGCGGTTACGCGCAATAGTATTGACCATCACTACCTGGCAAGTGCCGCGGAGATTAAAGACGCCGCCCTGAAAGCGCGGCAGGAGTTAACGGCCTATGAACCGCAGAAGTCTGGTGAGAGCACTGAACTGTTTTTGAAACGGACTCGTAACCCGCCAAATCTCTACCTGACAAGTGCACTCAATCTCAGTCGCATGGTACTTGGGAAAGTGTGGTCACAACTGGGAAATAAGCGTGTAGTGATCGTGGCTGACGGAGCACTGCAGTACATTCCATTTGAAGTATTACCCGCACCCGACTCTTCACTGACCGACATCAACTCTGTCGTTTTCGCGCTGGCGCAAAATGAGATTGTTTATCAGCCGTCTGCATCGGCCCTGGGACTCTTGCGCGAGGTGCCTAGATCGAACTCCTCCAAGACGGTTGCCGTCTTTGCGGACCCCGTGTTCAACCGCGAAGACGAGAGAGTGCAACGCTCCGCAAAACCACAACCCGGAAAAGAGGCACCGTACAAGTCAAGAGAAATGCTGGTTAGCTCTTTGAGAGACATTGGCGATGACGATTTCAAGCTGTTAAAGCTCGACTACTCTCTCAAAGAAGCCAATGCGATAACGGCCATCGCGCCGCGCGGCTCGTCGATGAAGAAAGTCGGGTTCAACGCAAACCGAGCTGCCGCCACCAGCCAAACTCTGAAGCAATACAACATCGTTCACTTTGCTACACACGGCGTCGTCAACGATATACAACCGGAACTATCCGGTATCGTCCTCTCGATGGTCGACAAACGCGGGCGAGACCAGGACGGCTATCTGACACTTCGCGATATCTATCGTCTCGATTTGCCAATTCAGCTTGTGGTCGTGAGCGCCTGTCGCACTGGCATTGGAAAACAAGTACCAGGTGAAGGTCTAATCGCCTTGACTCGGGGATTTATGAATGCCGGGGCTCAGGCTGTGGTGGTCAGCCTATGGAACGTGGATGACGAAGCGACAGCGGAGTTCATGACCCGTTTCTACGATCACATGCTGCGGAAGAATCATCTGCCACCTTCGGCGGCGCTACGTCAGGCCAAATTGGAAATGCAGACTCACGCAAATGAGCGCTGGCGGGCTCCCTACTATTGGGCAGGCTTCATCCTGCAAGGCGACTGGAAATAGGAGCCCAATTATGTTAGATAGCGGTCTCATTGATTGGGTTTCTCAGTCCCAAACACCTTATGGGAGCCGCACAAACTTGGACGACCCGCCATCGCCCATACAAAAATGGGTACTCACCATCGAATCCTTTGATGGGATGTTGTTATGGCTCGACCAAAATCGGGATCGAGCAGGAGAGAAGTATGAACAAATTCGTTCCCGGTTGATCAGGCGTTTCAGTCAACTCGGGTGGCCGGAGCCGGAACAGCTTACCAACGAAACTTTTGATCGCGTAGCAAAAACGCTCCCACGTGTCCGAGCCAACTATTCCGGCTCTCCCGAGCCCTATTTTTACTCGGTCGCTTTTAACATCCACCGGGAGCATTTGCGCCGGCCGATCATGGTGGCGCTGGGGGACACCGATTTATCTTATTCGGACTCGGAATCTCTCGATTCCGAAAAAACATCTCAACAAGAGCTGTTGGATTCGTGCCTGCGAGAATGCATGGAGAAGCTCGATCTGCGTAACCGGGAGATCATCGCCAATTATTACCGCGGTGAGCGCCAGGACAAAATCAGATCACGAAAAAGTCTGGCTGAACGTATGAATATGAAGTTGGAAAACTTGAGATTGAGGGCGCAACGCATCAGAGCAAACCTCAAAAAGTGCATCCTCGACTGCATGGAGCGTAAAGCGCAATCGACCGCGAACCACTGATGTGAACGATCCAGGGTAGGCTGGGTATCGGTATCGAGGAGCACATGAGCCAGGATTTGGAACAAGAGTACAAACTCCGACAGTACCTGCTGGGTAAGCTAGGCCAGGAAGAACAGGTATTGATTGAGCAACGGCTCTTTCTTGAAAGCTCATATGCTCAATTAGTGCAGGCTGTCGAGGATGATCTCGTAGACGATTATTTGCACGACGACCTAACCGCGAGTGAGCTTGAAGGGTTCAAGAGCCACTTTCTCACGCAACCAGAACGTCGTGGGGACCTGAGAATCGCACAGGCTCTCAAGCAATTTCTGGCTGCAGAATCTTTTGCGCCTCCTGTGACGGGGCAAATCGACGAGAAGGTAGATATTGGATGGCGTTGTCTTTTACGAAATCGACGACCGATCTGGTTTGCGTTGGCGGCAGGCGTGTTGATTATTATTTCGTTTCTTACGTGGATCGCCATCCGATCAATTCAGAGACCGGTCGATCGCACTTTCGAAGCCCATGTTCCTCAGCCCAGCCCTACTGAAACGCCCAGGCAACAGCCGGGACCATCCCCTGTTAACCCCAACCCCAACGACAATAGTAAAGTTGTTGAGCAACGGAACAGCAATGAGAGATCAAGACAAAAGAGGCCCGGCGAACGGCCACCAGAACTAACCGCCGTTGTTACGGCTACCATCCTACCGAACTTAACCGGAAGAGGAGAGGGGACCTCTAATGAAGTCCCGATATCTCGCACGGCGAACGGTGTACTGCTAAAAATTCCCGTGGTTACGATCAGGAATTACGATAGATATCGCCTCGAGCTTATTAGTGCGGGCCGACAAATTGAGGTTCAGAACTTGAATGTAAGCGTTGATGAAGAACTGGGCCGGATAGTCTCTTTACTGATTCCAACTACACGTCTCAGCAAACAAAAATACGAAATACGACTACGGGGCCTCCCCGCTGCCGGCGCCCTTGGCGAGTCGAGGACCTACTCTTTCACCGTCAAGAGACTACCGTAATAGCCCTTACTCAATTCGGCTCAAATTTTTTCTTTGTGCTGATACGCTTCTCTAAAACTCGCCATATACCGTAGCGAGCAAATCAAAATTCAAACGAAAGACGAGTTATATGGTCCAACAATCTTCAACCGATCCTAAGTGTGCAAAGCCAACCATCAGGATCTTGCTTTATACGGACGACCCTAACGGAATTACGAATGGCGATGAGCAATTTGGCCTCGGAACGATGATCCGCCATCTCTTTGCCCACAAGCCGTTCTTTGCCGATGTGTGTATCGAGTGGATCAGCAGATTCTCCAGCGAGGGCATTCCCGAGCAGAAGCTCGACGCCTTATTGAAAGACGAAAACAAGAAGTATGACGAGGTCTGGTTTTTCGGCACCTTCCAGGCGACCAGAAAGAAGTTCATCTCCAAAGCTGTTCGCGGTGGCCCGGAAAGCGAACTCAATAAAACGGAAGTCGAGGTGTTGGGGGAGTGGATGGCCGTTGGTCCGGACCAACACATGAGGGGTGGTGGTGTGCTGATGACCGGCGACCATAACCAAACATTAGTTAAAGGCACACTTCCATCTGGCGAGAACCCCCTCTGCCCGGAGAGTAGCGAGACCCCTAAGTTCTTGGGACTTGGCCGTGCAATTGGACGTTGTGTGCCACGCGCCGGCAGGTTGCGTCGGTGGGAAGGCGAACCAGCTACCAATGACCCGAGGCATAGCTTCAACACGCAGGTTCCCAGCGGGGGCTTCGACATAGAAAGTCAGATCTTACAATTGGACGCGAATCCCCAGAGATTGTTCCTCTCAGGTTTTGATTTCAAAGGCGAAACCGCTACTAACGGTTTTCCCCATCCACTCTTTTTCTACCGCACAGGTCGCCTGATTCGAAGTTTCCCCGATCACGTTCATGAGGGAGCCGTTGTTCTGCCAACCGACAACGAGTTGAAAGACGAGAAGGAATGGCCGAAGATCATCATACAGCCGAAGCCCCGCGTGGTCGCACGAGGCATAGACAGCCGTAACTGCTCGTCCATCAACCTGCTCGCAGCCTACAACGGAGATTGTGTCGCCGTTGGTCGCATCGTCGCTGACTCCACCTGGCATCATTATGTTGGCGTTAACTTGGAGGAATTCCCATCCCCCTCGTTACCAAACACACCTGCCGACCAAATCGGACAATTTTACGCAAATCTGGCGATCTGGCTTGCGCCCCGGCGCAAGCGTTTCGACATGTCGTGCGTGATGTTCGAGTGGGTCGCAAACCACGTGGTGATGATTGAAGAAATTGGCGGTGATCCAATAAATATCGGGCGAGCCGCGTATGCCGCCCTCGCGCAAGTAGCGTCACCCTGCGAGATTAGTGAACTGCTGGATGCCGCAGTGCCGGATTACATCCGCAAACTGTACGAGTCGATTTACTTCCCGGACTCAAATCTTGTTCTGAGTCCTTTCCCGTCCAAGATCCTGCTGCTCGGATGCATTGTCAACTCATTTCACCAATCGCAGATAGAGAAAGCGAACGCTGAGGAGAAATATGAGAAGCCCAGTTCTGAAGAACTCATTGCCACTGGATTCAAAGATGCGCTGATGTTACATGCGAAACATATCGAGCCGATCGCATTCGAAGCCAATCGAAACGCTTATCTAGAAGACGTCCCCAACTCAAACAAACCAAAAAACCAAGAAAGGTAGACACAAAATGCCATTCTGCACAGACAGTAATTGGACTGTAGACATGTATAAGGATGATCCTCAACTCAAGTTGCCGCCCAGTTTCCTCGATCGCCTTTTCTTTGAGTTGAAAATTAGCGGTGGGACGATCACTGGGGAAGTATTCGTGAATTCCGTCAGAATATCCGATGTGGACGGAAAATGTCAGGACGACGCAGCCTTAAATGCTGCGGCTATGAGTCTGACATTCAACTGGGGAACAACTCGTGTTCTAATGACGGGAGTTGCTCATGTCGACGGGATTTTCACTAGATTTAAAGGGCGGTTTGTGGCCTTCCCGCCTCAGATACAGCCTTCACTGGAAATTAAGCGGATGACACTGATTCCGCCGGACGTCGGTGACACTGGAACCGGAACCGGAACGCAGACTTGATCGGAAGGCCCAATTTCGAACACAACTTGGCAAACGAAAGAGGCCGCTGGAGTTCTATTTCCGGCGGCCTTTTTTTTTAAGTCGTGGCTCCCCACACTGGACAATCTTCGCAACTTATTTCTAGTGCCAAGGCCAGAAGTGCTCAGTTTGTTGCAACACGGGTGGGAAGCGCCGTAATTTGCCTCTCATTCCGAGTCGCTGAGCATTCGGGCGGAAGTTTCTGGGAGTGCAGCCTTGTAACCGTGGAAGCCCACAGTGGACAATCTTCGCAACTGGTTAAGGGGCTAACGACTGAAATCCATCAGGCGGGTGTTTCTAGACGTCTCAGCAGTAATCAATTAGGAAATTGCAGCCTGTTCGCAGAGCTCGTGGTAAAATTCGGTTTGTGAAGAGGCAAACTCAAGTGCGGCCCGAGCATTTTGAAACTTTCTTGGAATGGCTGGATTCCGATCGTGCTCGCGCCGCAGAGAAGTACGAGATGATTCGGCAGTCGCTGATTCAGATCTTTATATGGAAGAAATGTTTCGACGCTGAGTCTTTAGCAGATGAAACTCTCGACCGAGTTATGTTAAACGTTCCGGGGCTTAGAGACACCTATAAGGGTAACCCGAGTGCGTATATTCATTCTGTAGCGAAGAAATTGCTCGCCGAGCAAATGTCGGTTCGTAGTGTGCAGCTAGAAACCCCAGTTCCAGAGAATCCTATGAAGGCTGACATTAAGACTGAAAAGATGTCCGATTGTTTAGACCGATGTCTTGCCAATTTGAGTCCGTACAGTCGTGATCTGATATTAGATTATTACAGCGAAGACCATTCAAAGAAGGTATCCCATCGGAAGGATCTTGCTGAAAAACTCGGAATGTCAGTTGGGCAACTCCGTGTCCGTATGTATCGAATTCGAAAGACATTGGAGGCATGCATCCAGGCGTGCATGGGACCCGAAAGCTCAGTCTAGTCGATCGTGTTCGTCGCCGAAAGGAAGCTATATGTCACAAAACTTAACTGAAGTGAACCTGATTCGAAGTTACCTTCTTGGAGATCTACTCGAGAATGAACAGGACGCTCTAGAAAAGCGGTTGCTTATCGAGCCGGAGCTATATGAGGCATCACTCATGGTCGAAGACGAGTTGCTGGATGATTATGTTATGGAAAGGCTGTCGGAATCTGATCGACTGAAAGTTGAAGATGGACTTTTAAGTTGTGAACAGCTACAGCGCAAACTGCAGTTGAGCAAACTTCTTCGACTCAAGGCAAATGGTTCAAAGTCCGCAGAGGAACGCTCGGCTCATCCCCTTTTGCGGTTGAAGCAATTGTTCGGATTGCACAGAAGCTATCTTGTTCTGGCGTCCTCGCGGCCAGTCATGTAAGGATAAGACCGAATGTCTCAAAACCTAGCCGAAGAGAGTCTCATTAGAAATTATTTCTTTGACGAGTTGCCTGAGAACGAGCAGGACGCTTTGGAAGAGCAGTTGCTCACGGATCCAGAGTTCTTTGAGACATCACTCATAGTCGAAGGCGAATTGCTGGACCAGTACGCGCTCGGATTGCTCTCACCCAAAGATCGACTGCGAGTCGAAGAGGGCTTACTGAAAAGTCCGCAACAATATCGAAGGGTTCAACTCACCAGAACGCTTGAGCAATTTTTTTCAAAGTCTGACGCACCAGCACCTGGCTACGAAGAGCTAAATAAACTCGCAGGGATCGAAGCGCCGAGTCTTCGCGACCTGATTGCAGAGGAAGCAGTCGCTCGGAGATACGTGGCAGCGCGATACCAGACGCTCATTGATCGCAAATATGAACAGGGATTATCAGCTAGTGAAAACGAAGAACTTGCTGGCCTGAAGGTGGCTCTAGATGAAATGGATGAGCCTTACTATGACGCAATTATCAAGCAGCTACGTAAACTTGTTGAGGAACGAGGAGTTTAAATGCCCTATTTCTTGCGGCGCACTCCGCCTCCAAAAGTGAAGGGTGACTATCACTCGTTCCGACCATTTGTTAGGGAGGACTTTTCACGCCAATGTGCCTTTTGTCTCTTCTCAGAACTACTAGCTGGCGGAGAAGAGAACTTCGAGTTGGATCATTTTCGACCGAGACATCGATTTCCCGATTTGCTAAACGATTTTTACAATCTTTATTACTCATGCCACCCCTGCAACCATGTCAAGCGTGATTCCTGGCCTACGCAGGCTCTCGAAGAACTGGGCTTCCGCTTCGTTGATTTGTGCAAAGAGGAGTTCGCATTGCATTTTAGCGTTGAGAAAACAGGAATGTGGCACGGACTAACAAATCCCGGCGAATATACAATTGATAAACTGAATCTTAATCGCCAACACTTGGTCACTGTCAGAGCACTACTCGAAAGACTTGGGATCCACACACACGATGGAATTTCCGAAGCGAAGTTGAATCAATTGGCCCAAGAGCTGGGATCTATTACAGACGCTGGGGAGCCACAATGATTTGGGACACCATGAAGATTTTTTTAATACTTTTGTCCCGTAAGGTGTTTACTATTACCAACACGGCTTAAGCAAATCAGGCCGCTGGAATTTACTTCCCGCCTTCAACTTGTTTTCTTTGCACAATGGGGTGTGATTCGTGCCAAGGTTTGAGTTTACCTTTATTGTCGGTGACAACCAGGAACCCTTAGGCAGAATCATGACACAAGGAAAAGGCCACCTTCGCGGGTTGGCCTCTTGCTGGTGATTAATGGATAACTGCTCCCCACACTGGACAATCTTCGCAACTTTTTGCTGTTTCGGGCTGGCGAAATACTCGCATACTCCGAATCGTGAGCCCTATTATTTATTGACTTTTGACTTGATTGCAGTGAGAATGACGCCGTTTTACTGAGGTTGTCCTCGCTTCGAGACCTCGGAAGTCCCAGTAAACTCTTACTCACTAATAAAGGTGTTCCAAAATGTCAAAACTCACTCCTCGCTTAGCTCACATGCGTCGCACTCTGCTCGGCGTTGGAATTATTTCTTTAGTCATCACAGCGAACACGCTTGAACCACCGTCGACGGCCGCAGCGGTCAAAGCAGGAGTCGCCGCACGTTTTGGCGGAGTTAAATTCCTCGTGCACGGACGCTGGGGATCGAATCTCACCCCCACAAGCCAGAATTTTGTAGTCACAAATGCCAATAATAATGGCCCAGGGTCGCTGCGCGACGCCATGGACCAGGCAAACGCCACGGCCGGCGCGGACACAATCACTTTCAATATTCCCGGACCGGGAGTGAAGGTAATCAGCTTGCTGCAGCCCTTGCCCGAGATCACTGAGCAAGTCGTAATCGATGCGTCAACTCAACCGGGCTACGCAGGCACGCCGCTGGTTGAACTCGACGGAGCGCTGGTAGGCAATAACAGTGGTCTGGTTATAAAGGCTGGCGGCAGTACTGTGCGCGGCCTCGCAATTGTCCGTTTCAATGCTACTGGGATCACGTTAAGGGACTGTAACAATAATCTAATTCAGGGAAACCATATTGGCGTCGATGCCGCAGGAAGTCTGAAACGAGCAAACGTCGACGGAATATTTCTCTCGAATTCGTCAAACAACGTGGTTGGAGGGACCACGGTAGCGACGCGCAATGTGATTTCCGGCAATGTTAACGGCGGCGTCGTAGTGATCGGCGTCGGCAACGTTATCCAGGGAAACTTCATAGGCACCGATGTCACTGGTAAGGTCGCCCTTGGAAACCTCAACGGTGTCGTAACTGGTTCGACCTTCTTTACTTCCTCCACAGGTAACTTGATCGGAGGAACCGCAGCCGGTGCGGGTAATCTGATTTCGGGAAACAATACCGGCATCCTCATAGGCGCGCCTGGAGACACTGTTCAAGGTAACTTGATCGGAACTGATATCACGGGTACGAACTCACTACGCAATGCCGTCGGCATCGATGCGACGTTTACTGAAAATACACTAATCGGAGGCCTCGTTCCGGGAGCCCGAAATGTGATCTCGGGTAACCTCCGGGAAGGTGTCATATTCGGCGGCGACGGGAGCAAGCTTCAGGGTAATTTTATCGGCACGGATGTCACCGGCACTCTGGCTCTGGGTAACGGAGAGGGCGGTGTACGCGTTATCCGCAATCCGTTGATAGGCGGCACAGTTCCCGAAGCTCGAAACGTTATCGCGGCAAACGGTGGCTTTGGAAACGTTATTTTGAATAGCGTTGGCTTTGATTCAGGACCTACCGTTCAAGGCAACTACATCGGCACCGACGTAACCGGCAGTCGCGCACTTAGCCCCTTTAGCGTAGGCATTCGTATTTTCGGCGATCACAACCTGATCGGCGGTTTAATGGCTGGCGCTCAAAACGTTATTTCAGGGAATGCGATCGGCATATTTATCTTTAGTTCTAGCTTTTTTCCAATGGAAACTTTGATCCAGGGAAATCTCATCGGCTTGAACTCACTGGGGACGGGACCATTGCCGAATAGCCAGGAAGGGATCCTAATCGGTAGCACGTCCGGTACCACGGTTGGCGGTACGCAATCGGGAGCCGCCAACAAGATCGCTTTCAATGGCAAGTCAGGGATCAGGCTCATGGGTGGCAACGGTAATGCAGTTCGCGGCAATTCGATGTTTTCAAACGGCGGTTTGGGAATTGACGTCGATCCAAACGGAGTGACTGCCAACGACGTCAAGGACCAAGATTTTGGCCCAAACAACACGCAAAACTTTCCCGTGTTGACCTCTGTGACGTCGGTCGGTAATAGCACGACGATACAGGGAAGTTTGAATTCAACTCCGAATAGCACGTTTCAGATCGATTTTTATTCGAGCGCCGCTCTCGATGCGACCGGTAGTGGAGAAGGCGCGCTGTTTCTGCAAACGACAACCGTGAACACAGACGGTAATGGCGACGCCGCGATTAACGTGACGCTCCCGATGCCGCTGGGCGCTGGCCGGTCCGTGACGGCGACTGCCACTGATGCAGATGGAAATACTTCTGAGTTTTCCGCAGGCAATCCAACCAGCTCCATCGGCAATGTGCAATTCAGTGTCGGCGCGATCAACGTACAGGAGGACCTCGGTGTATTGAATGTAACGGTGCTGCGTCAGGGCGGCAGCATTGGACCATTGACGGTTGATTTTGCGACTGCAGACGGGACAGCCATCGCCGGTCAGGATTACACGGCTGCCTCGGGTACATTGAGTTTCAGTGCCGGCGAAACGAGCAAGAGTTTTCCGGTTCCGATCCTCGCCGATGCTGTGACTGAGTCGAATGAGACTTTCACCATTGTGTTGCGCAATACTCCCAGTCTCGAGGCGTTGGGCACGCCCAACAAGTTGCTCGTGACGATTCAGGACTCTGGCGTTTTGGTCCTGTCCCTAGAGAATGCACTCGTTACTGAAGGCAGTGGGGACGGCACTACCCAACTGTTATTCACGCTGAGTCTCTTAGCCGCAACGAATCGAACGGTCAGTGTTAACTATGCCACTTCTAGTATTTCTGCCCTTGGTGGCGTTGCTTGTGGTAGTCAGGGCGTAGATTACGAAACCACAGCAGGCACAGCCACGCTGCAACCCGGCGCCACGTCATTTACGATTCCGGTGAAAATCTGTAGAGATACACGTCCCGAGTTTAATGAAGATTTTCTGCTCACTCTCTCGAATCCTGTCAACGCCGTGCTCCACAACGATCAAGCCGTTGGCACGATTCTCAACGACGATGTGCTCGAATTACTGCTCGAAGATCCCGCGCCAACTCCTAATCAAGTGGCGGCGCTCGACGCGACTTCTCATCTCAGAGAGCCGTTCCGCGTGGTGAGTCTTCCCGACTGGTTGGCGGCTGGTACTGATCGAAATACGAGAGTGGTTGTGTTTGCGAGAAATCTGGAACTGAATCCTGGTGAGGCGGCGTCGAACGTCCTCATTTTTTTGCTGGATGGTAATGGTCATTTTGAGGAGGTTTCCGCCGAAGACGTGCGTGTCGTGCCGAACACTGATCTGATTCAGGTTATCTTCCGGTTACCGGACAATTTGTCCGCGGGCCCCTGCACGATGAGGATCAATGTGCATGGGCAAGATAGTAATAGCGGTACGATTAGGATCGTGCAGTAGATCACCAGACTGCACGAATAAGGCGACTTGGTTTGTTTGTTTCAGCGTTACTGGTATCTTCGCAGTCAGCTTTCGGCCGCTGCATAACGGATTAGCCATCGTCGCCGGTGGCCTCTTCGATTATTTAAGTATTAATGCTTCCCCACACTGGACAATCTTCGCAACTTCCTTTTGACGCCAACCACAGAAATGCTCAGTGTCTTCCAACAGTTGCGAGAAGCGTCGTAATCTGCCACTCACTCCGAGTCGCTAGCATTGGCACGTAAGCGCCCAAAAGTGCAGTGTGTAACTGTGATAGCCCACACTGGACAATCTTCGCAACTTGTTTCTAAGAGCAACAATCTTCGCAGTTTTTTCCCTGTCGCCCGGCAGAAATGCTCCGGTCGCGTGCTCCTCGTGCTGCAAGTCCGTCTGAGATTGCACAGAGAATCCACATTAAGACACCACTCAACTTTCTGCTGACGTTCTATGCAGAGCCAAGTGAACTAGAATAGACCCTTGAGCGCTCGATGGAATTGAAGGCATCAGTGCGCTAGTGCTCAAAGTCACCAGCCCTCAACTTCCAAGGTACGAAATGAGGCAAGACTTACGATCGCGAGCCGCTAACGGCTACATCATAAATAAGCGTGGCCTGCTATATAGCAGTTGAAGATGCGTTAGATTGAGAACCATTGTCGCCACCCGCCATTTGCTTCCCAAAAGGTACTCTTAACCATCCCATCTTTGGCTGTAATAAAAAGATCGAGGTGGTTGGGGTTGCTCCACACAGCGGTGATGCGCTGCCCCGGGACTGCGGCCCCAGAAGACGGGCTGATCACAAACCACTCGCGCCAGCCACCTTGAGATTCCCAGAAGGTACTTCTGACCGTCCCATCTTTATCTGTCATGAATATGTCGAGATGATTAGGATTGCTCCACACAGCAGTAATGGGCTGCCCTGGCATAGTGATTCTCGTAGCCGAACTGATCACAAACCACTCGCGCCAGCCACCTTGAGATTCCCAGAAGGTACTTCTGACCGTCCCATCTTTATCTGTCATGAATATATCGAGATGATTAGGATTGCTCCATACAGCAGTAATGGGCTGGCGTAACATAGCTCTACCTGTAGACGCGCTGATCGCAAACCAGTTCCGCCAGCCACTCCTTGCTTCCCAATAAGTAGTCTTAACTATTCCATCTTTGTCTGTCATGAATAGGTCGAGGTGGTTAGGATTGCTCCATACAGCAGTGATAAGCTGTCCAGGCGCAGCGGCACCTGTAGATGGCCTAATCGCAAACCAATCTCGCCACCCGCCATTGTCTTCCCAAAAGGTACTTAAAACTCTTCCATCCCTGGCTGTCATAAACAAATCAAGATGATGAGGATTGCTCCACACTGCTGTAATCGGCTGTCCTTGTTCTGCAATAGCGGTGGCTGGCTTGATGGAAAACCAGTCTCGCCAACCTTCATTGAGCTCCCAAAAAGTACTTTTGACTACCCCATCTTTATCTGTCATGAATAGATCAAGATGATTAGGATTACTCCATACGGCTGTAATTGGTTGCCCCCTTGCAGTCATCTTTAGATCATTTTGTGGACCAGTTGACGGCTTGATCGGGAACCATCCCCGCCATCCCCTCCATTTGCACCACGTATTTCCCTCCCAAAATGTGCTGACGATTGTTCCATTC
>Ga0207676_10000944_pt1 | contig 22429 bp, 15 predicted proteins | sample KBSSwiS72_FD_184307 | JGI IMG/M metagenome (GOLD analysis project Ga0207676, IMG submission 184307) | Switchgrass rhizosphere microbial communities from Kellogg Biological Station, Michigan, USA - KBS Switchgrass S7-2 (SPAdes) (version 2) | ecosystem: Host-associated > Plants > Roots >...
GCACGGCGCTTGTACCAGCATCACTCATCCGGATGGGACCATCCGCAAGTTTACCTATAACCGGGATGATCTACCGGTATCTCTTACCGATGAAATGGGAGCGATGTTTCTGCGCGAGTACGACGAGCGCGGCAACATCAAAGCGATTGTCGATGCCCTCGGAAATCGCCGGGAATATGCCTACGACGAATTAGGCGATCTGATCGAAGCGACGGATCCACTCGGCGGTGTGATGCGTTTCCAATGGACCAAGCGCGGCAATCTGACAGAGTTTACGACGCCAGGCGGATCGAGCACCCAATGCGCATATGACGCGCGCGGTCGGCTGGAGTTCGTTACTGATCCACTGGGCTACACAACCCATTACGCTTACGACGAATTGGATAGGTTAACTCAGGTCGAACAAGCGGACGGCGGCAAGCATCGGTATGAATACGATCCGGTGGGTAACCTCACTGGTTTCCGAGATGCCAACGGCGCCCAAACGCGCTTTCGTTATCGTGGCTTCAACAAGCTCGGTGAGCGCACTGACGCGTTAGGTTTCAAGCGACGGTTTATATATGACACTGAAGATCGCCTGGTTGAGGTGCGGAACGAACGAGGCGAAGCGTATCAGTTTGAGTATGACACGCTGGATCACGTGATACGCGAGATTGGATTCGACGGGTGCACGTGGGATTATGAGTTTGACCTTGCAGGAGACTTGCTCACCCGCACTGATCCTGCAGGCCGCGTAACTCGCTTCGTGCGCGATCTTTGCAGGCGAGTGGTTGAAAGGCAACGCCCGGATAACACCAGCTTTACGTTTGCTTACGATCCTATGGGGCGATTGACGAAAGCTACTGGGCCAGGCAGCGATCTCAGCTTCACCTATGACGCACTGGGCCAGGTTATCTCGGAGTCTCAAAATAGCCAGGAAATTGAGCACGAGTACGACGCGTTGCGACGACGCATCAAACGCCGTTCGCCTTCAGGGAAAACGGTTGAGTTCACCTACGATGCCGACAGTCAACTCAGTAGCTTGCAAACTCCCCGTGGCTCAATCGATTTTGAATACGACGCAGCTGGACGCATGGTCCACCGTCGTCTTCCGAGCGAACTAGAAGAAACGTGGCGCTACGATGAATGTGATCGAGTCATTGAGCAATCACTCAGGCAGCGGCGCAACATCCTTTTCAGCCGTGGATACAAGTACGACGCTGAAGGCAATCTGATTGAATTGCGCGACAGTGCAAAGGGCGTGAGTCGCTTCTCATATGACCCTATCGAAAGACTGCGCGAAGTTCTGCAACCACACATAGAGTTAGAAAGATTTGTCTACGACTCCACCGGCAATCTGTTGAAGCGCGGCCCCAGGGAATTTCAGTATCGAGAGCCCGACCGTTTGACTCAAACCGATGACGCGACGCTCATCTACGATGAGGTTGGGAATCTTATCGAGAAGCGCCGCGGCGAATCAGTGATTCGCTACAGCTACGATCCAGACAATCGGCTGATCGCGGTAGAGTCGAAAGAAGGTGGGCGGATCGAATTTGCCTATGACGCCTTTGGTCGTCGGATTGCGAAAAGTTCAAGTGATGGTGAAACAGGATTTTTGTGGGACGGCGATGTATTGCTAAGCGAGCAGCGAGGGCATCGTTCAACCGAGTATCTTTTTGAGCTTGAAAGTTTTGAACCTTTATGCCGTTTTGATGATGAAGGTTTCGAGGCATATCACAATGATCAATTAGGAACACCGGGCGAGTTAACAGACGAGACAGGTCGTGTGGTTTGGTCTGGCAACTACGACGTCTATGGCCTTCGTCAATTGCGAGCAAACGATGCGGAGAATCAGCTACGCTTCCAAGGGCAGTATGAAGATCGGGAGACGGGACTTTATTACAACTACTTTCGATACTACGATCCTGAAACGGGAAGATATATTACGCAGGATCCTCTTGGGCTTGTCGGTGGGACAAACCCCTTCAGCTATGCTCGTAATCCTGTTAATTGGGTAGATCCATTAGGGCTTGCAGAATGCCCTAAAGCTAAGACGTTGAAGCAATGGCTAAAAGATGAGCCAGAATTGCTCCAAGAGACCAGAGAAATGTTCAAGAAACATCCGAAATGGTGGGGAATTGACCCTGATAGGACTCCAGTTCGATACGTTACACAGGCTGAGGTGGATGCTATAAGGGCGAGCCGAAGTGAAAGAGGCGGACACCATCCACATGGCCTAGCTCTCGGTGGTCCTGAGGGCCAAACGCTAACTAGGACGGGTGAAGCAGGGAAATTGAAGAATCCTAGACACAGTGCAATAACGGGTCTCCAGAAGCGAGTTATCAACTCTATAAAACGCCAACTCGGTTTGATTTAGGAGGTGTTTCCCACATGACCGACGACGAATTGAATCAATTTCTAAATCTGCTAAGAAGGGAAGGATGGGAAGTTGTAGAAAAAAAAGACTCTAAACTCGATTTAGGTTTCCCGGTCAGTTCGAGATATCCAAACTTGCCAGAAGATTTCATGTTTTTCCTTGGTCGGGTTGCCGTTTGCGCAAATGCTGCTGATAACGTTTGGTTTCTTTGCGAGGATCATTACAACGGCAGCAGAGAGTCGGCATTCGTTTGGAATGAATTTGAGCTCCAGAGTTTAGACGCTGCCGATGACGATGAGCACCTGCGGAAGTCAATAAAGGAGTTTTGGGATACACATATACCCTTTATGTTGTCTGTTAAGTCTGATTATGCTTACGTCGGGCTTTCAGTTTCTCAAGCCAACTATGGGGCAATTGTATCGAGCTATGAGCCTGAGTATGAAGAAACAGTTACGGTATGTGACTCGTTCAGTGACTTCATAAGACTATGTATATCGATATTAAACAAAGAGACTGAAGTGCCAGTTCGTCTATACGACTTTTTTGATTGAGAGGACACTGTTGTCAAAGAATTAGCCGCTGAAGATAGTGCGGCAGTCAGCCTCAGTCAACTGGGAAGCTGATGGGAGGAACTGGATGCCCCAATGGCAACCGCCAAGAGCGGTCGAGATCGATAAGAAGCTACGCGACGATTTTCGTCGCATGCTGCGGGAGTATGGGATCACGACGCAGGAGACTGATCCGATTCTCGCCGTGTTGTTTCGCTCGCAGGCGGCGCAGCTTGAGGATGTCTATGATCAGGCGGCCGAAAGCATTCCGCTGGCAATCCTTGATGAGTTGATGGCCGGTCTCGGGATGCCGGAGCGTCGCTCTCAGCCGGCCCAGACGATTATTCGTTTTACTCTCAAAGATGATCGCGAACAGTTGGGGATAGGAACCGAGTTGATCGGCGAGGCAGCGTCGAGGGAGAAGTTGGTCTTCGCACTCGACACAGGGATCGAAGTCTCGCCCGCTGAAATCAGTTTGGTTGCCATTTATCAGAACGGCTCTCTAAGACTGCATCCGGGGACGGAACTAGCCAGGGAGTTCGAAGAGGCCCGACCTTCCTTCGAGCCCGTGAATGCTGAGCTTGGCCCCAACCCCGCTATCTTTATCGCTATCGACGTCGATGATGGCAGGCACCTGAGCAATCATGGACTCTATTTCGAGTTGATTCCTGAAGCCAGGGATCTCCTGACTTACTTACAGCGCGAATCATGGTCGTTGCTGGATGACGATGGGCAAATCCATGCCAAAGGACTATTGCGCCCAACAACGGGCAACGCCGGCGTGCGAATACTGGAGTGGCTAAGCACGGCTTTGCCGGCAAACAGATCCAATCTGCAGCCAAAAGGATTTTACGGCGATAAAGTTTTTATCTTTCCGGAAGTTCCTCCTGAACGTGGATTCATTGCGAAGACCCCCGTGAAAATGGAGGTTCCCTTGAAACGAATCTTTCAAACAGCCGGCAAAGATCTCTTTGCCAAGCCTCGAGCATGGCTGCGAATCGGTTTGCCTCAGGAAGCGCGAACCATCACCGAAGATATCGTGAGAATTGTGCTTCATTGCACTACCGCATCGAATGTCGAAGTTCTCAATCAGACGATCTATTTCGAGAATGACGGAACGTCCATTCCGTTCAATGGCGGTGGTCGAGCTCGATACCTGGTGAGGCCAATCTCAATTAAAGGCGAGAACGGCAGCGAATACCTCCACGAAGTAGATCCCACCGCAACTGAGCTAACTGGCCGTTATCGCTTTCGCCGAGACCGTCTCGAAATTGAGCCGGCGCGTACAGCCAGAGACGTTTCCGATCGCTTCGCAAATGTCAGGTTGCTTCTTTCAAACGGCAAGCTCGCCAACGGCGTTAGCGCCGGAGCAGTAACTACGTTCCTCAAGAAGATCTCGATACCTGCATTAAAGGCTACTAATCTAAACGGAGCGGCCGGTGGTACCGATGGAGAGAGCTTCGTCCAGGCACAGAATCGATTCGCCGAACTTTTGCTGTCCCGTGAGCGCGCCGTGACATACGCTGATCTTCAGGCGATCGTCAAAGCTTTTGAACCAAGAGTTCGCAATTTAAATTGTCTGGCCACGCTTGAACGAACACCTACTGGTCTTCGTCGCGTACAAAGGATTACTGCCGCACTCGATCGTCATTCATTCACAGCACCGGATGAAGAGTCGATAATTCTGCAACGCGAATTAGAAGCTCATCTTCAAGAACGAGCCTTGCTCGGACTCAATATTCGAGTGTCAATTGAATGGATCTAACAGATAGGGTCCGAAATAGCATAAATGTAGATGCTCAAAGAGAACTTACAAATTTCAGTCGCGACTCCCGCTCAGCAGTCTCAAGAAACAGAGGCGAAGTGTCCTCTAATGCCTGATCTAAGTCACTCTCGATTTGGCTTCTATCATACGACTGACTCAGCTCTAAATACGCTGGCGCGAGCAGGTATCGGACCCGAGCGTATAACCATCAGGAGAATTGGACGTGGTTGGCCAAGGCAACGTGTTGTTGGTCAACAGCCGGCGCCAGAAACTAAATTGACCACAGACGTGTTGGTTGAACTGAACGTAGCAGGCGACGGGCTTTTCAACTACCTGCCCATCGGAATGCGCGTTGGCGGAAAAGAGGGAGAGATCGGTGTCGAAGAGTTGGCCTCGCTTTTCGACGATGGAGTTGAAAAGGCCGCGTTTTATGCGCGTCAGGGTGGTCTGTATTTCGACGTGCGTCCGGAAAACAAAGCCGGTTGCGCGCGTTGGATCAAGCTGTTCGGCTTCAATCCGGATGATTGGCCAACTGAGAGTTGGTACAAACTGGCGTTGTTTTTGCCGTGTCTTCAACGATGGGCAGGGCATGAGCAGGGCTTGAGATTGGGCTTAAAAATCCTGCTGGATTTGGAAGTCGAGTCTCTTAATTGGTATTCAAAGCAGACCCCGTTGGCGACAACAGAACTATCACGTCTCGGTGAAGCATCCAGCCAATTAGGTATCGATCTTATTGTCGGTGACACTCTTGATGACGAGCGGGTTTTAGAAATCGTCCTGGGACCAGTCTGGCTATCAAGCTACCTGGACCACCAGACAGAAGAGAGTTTGCGCCGGCTCGATCAGGTGCTTCGTTTAGCCATACCTTTCCATACCAGCTACCGAGTTGATTGGTTAGTGGGTAATAAGAATAGCGCACCCGTCTTAGGATTCGAGGAGCAAAACTCCGTTTTGGGTATTAACACTCATTTGGGCCACCAGTCAGCTTGTTTAAGCTGAAAGATTTCCAACTGGTGTACCAGACCTTTTCGAGGGCTTACATGAGCGACGACGACATCAACCTCCGATCAGTAAATTGGGAATATGGAATGCTTTTGACGCCGGAACATTTTCTGCGACAAGAGCGGTACATCGATTCAATGTTTTTATGGGTACTTCGCTATGGCATTGAGTCTTATGGTCTCGTCGGAGCAGGAGCAAGAATCGAACCGGCCGAACGCGGGGCAGTGAAACATGATCCCAAAATAGATGTTCATGATGACGAAGACACTATCAAGATTTCAGTGAGCCAATGCAGAGGTATCACGCCTGCAGGAGATATTATCGACATCGATCCGTCGCGTGCCGTGCACCAATCGTTTTCCAAGAAAGACCTCGAAGGTCATAACGAACTTGGCGTCCATGTTGTTTGTGATACCCATGACAAAATTGTCGACGGCGATCTGGGTGATGAAGCAAATCCACAGATGAAATCGTTCCGGCAACCGCATTATCGAATTCAACTTGATACCACCGCAGCGCAGTCGCCACACAGCCTGACGCTAACCCGACTGAAAAAGGCTGAGACTACTCTTCGTTATGAAAGGGTGGCCGCATTCATACCGGTTTGTACAACTTTAGTGGCCCATAGCGAATTACGACATGTGTGGGAGAAGTTGACTCGCCAGCTCTCTGAGCTCGCGGACCGGTACACCGAGTTGCACAAGGCTATCGTTGAGTACATCAGCATGGCCAAAGACCGGCAGATCGATTCGCGAGAGGATGATGAGACTTTGCAGTTCGTTGGCCGCATGGTGGTAACTTTGGAAAGTTGTGCTTATGCGGTTCTCGATCCTCTTCAATCACCACAGCGCTTCTTTCAACACTTGTACCGGGCAATCCGTAGTGCGGCCATCTACCTCGATCTAAGTCCTCCCACCCGAGCCTACTTCCAACAGATTGCTGAAGGCGGCGAGACAGAATTCAGTTCTTTGCTCGAACAGGAACGTCAGACCTTGTTAACAAACCGCGAGCTGTCGATTCACGACAATCTCAAGGTTGATGACCAAAGGATCGTGCGCGCCCTGTATCGATTGCGTCGGTTGGAAGAGGCTCTCGAAGGCAAGTATTTGGATTTTAGAATGAGCACCGCGCTGGAGGCTCTCAACTTTTTCTTCGATCGCCAATTCGATCCACCCGTGCTTTTCAAAAGTCTTGCCAAGACATCACGATCTCAGCTATTCGCTGAGGAGCTAACCTTTGTTTTTGCAGTGAGGCTCGAGGGCAGACAAAAGTACCGGCTCATACTTGTTGGTGCTCCGGAGGCACATTTTGAAGTAGGCACGCTGCTGAGCGCCGAGATAAGAGTTAACGAAGGCGCGGGACAGCACCTCGATCCAGTTTACGGAAAGGCTCGCTGCGATCTCCCGGGGCAGCGCAATTTCGCCATCGAATTTGATGCGCCTGCGCACGTTCAAACAATCTCGGATATTAGAGTTGTTGTTAATACCGCGTTGCCGATCAGGAACTGCCTCCTTTATAGCCGGCGTTTCCTGCAACAGGGAAGAGGCAATGTTGGTCCGGCTCCGCCACTGGTAATTGAACAGCCGGCGCCGAGCGGTGGAGAGTACAGGCAGGAGCAGGATTACCAACGTCCATCACGTTTGAGTCCGCCGGATGTTGCGCCAGAGGAACCTATTTCGGACTGGGAACCAAAACCACGACGTAGACGTCTCGAGTGACGTCTTATTGAAATATCTCACATGAAATATTCATATGAGTATTCTCATATGAAATAAGGAGAAATGCTGATGCATCTCGACCGGCTCTCACTTGAATTTGAGAACGCATTGGACAATGCGCGGCATTTTGCTGAGCGTCGAGGTGAGGCGCTCATAACTTCGAATCATCTGCTTTTTGTCCTCCTTGAAGCGGGTGGAGTCCTTAGCTCGCTGGCTAACAAACAGGGAGCGGACCGCCAACGTGTTTTAGATTACCTGACCGGGCGACTGGCAGAAGATCAGGACGGACGAAAACTTGAGCCTGGGAAGCGACCGACAGCCAGTAAGAGTTTGCGCGACTCGATAGATCGCGCTTTCGCCATCTCGGATCGGCGCGGATCAGAAATGGTTGAGCCGATCGATTTTCTCTCTACGATGCTTGAAAGTGAAGACGATCGATTGCGCGCGGCGCTTGGCGATGCCGGCCTTGATTCCGACGCGGTGCGGAAAGCTGCTGAGACACGCGAGTCAGTAGGTGAAGTATTGGGAAAAACACCAGAAGCACAACGCGGTTCTACGCTCGAGCGTTTCGGTCGCGACATGTGTCAATTGGCTGCCCAGGGAAAATTTCTTCCGGTAATTGGTAGGGATGAAGAGATTCGATCCGTTGTACAAACCCTACTTCGCAAGTCCAAGAACAATCCGGTATTGGTGGGAGATCCCGGAACCGGTAAAACAGCTATTGTTGAAGCACTGGCCCAGCGTATCGTGGCCGGCGATGTTCCGGACTCACTAAAGCATTGTCGTGTCTATGCGCTCGATTTAACCCTGCTGGTGGCGGGTGCGAAATATCGAGGCGAGTTTGAAGAACGCATCAAAGCAGTCGTTGATGAGGTGATCTCCCGGCAGGGCGAGATTATTCTCTTTCTCGACGAGCTGCACACCTTGGTAGGTGCTGGAGGATCGGCTGGCGGTCTGGATGCGGCCAATATTCTTAAGCCTGCGTTGGCCAGGGGAGAGCTTAGGTGTATTGGGGCTACAACTCACGATGAGTATCGTGAACGAATTGAGAAGGATGGAGCGTTGGCTCGTCGTTTTGAGATGGTCGTTGTGAACGAGCCGGATGATGAGGCGACCCTTAATATACTGCGCGGTATTCGTCCTCACTATGAGGCTTACCATGGTGTGCGTCTTTCGGAAGACAGCCTGATTTCAGCAGTAAAACTTTCCCGCCGCTATCTGCGCGATCGATTTCTTCCCGACAAGGCTATCGACGTTATCGACGAGGCGACCGCGCGCATTCGGATGCAACTGGAATCGAAGCCAAACGCAATCGATGAAATAGAGCGAAAGCTCATTAGATTGCAGGGCGAGATTGAGTCTCTGCGGAAGGACACGAGCAAAGCGCCGAGATTAGCTGAGGCGGAGCGCGAAGAAAAGGATCTTCAGTCGCAATTGGAAACTCTAAAACAGCGATGGCAGCGTGAGCGCTCCAGCATTTCAAAGTTGCAGAAGACCAAGCAGTCAATCGAAGAACAGAAACTAGCCCTGGATGAGGCGGAATCGCGCGGCAACATCACTCAGGCCGCTGAGATCCGTTACGGCACTCTCAAGTACCTAAACGAGCAACTTGCCGACGTCCAACAGGACGTCATTAAAATCGAGAGAGAGGGTGGCTTGGTGCCACAGGAAGTTGGCAACGACGTTATCGCCGAGGTGGTTGCTCGCCGCGGCCGTGTGCCGCTGGCACGGCTGCTCGAATCAGAGCGTGAGCGCATGTTGAAGCTCGAAGAGAGGTTGTCAGGCAGGGTTTTTGGTCAGTCTCAGGCGATCGAGGTGCTGGCAAATGCGGCTCGCCAGATGAGAACTGATCTCCGGCGTTCAAAACGACCGGCATCGTTCCTCTTTGTTGGTCCAACGGGTGTTGGTAAGACTGAGCTAGCCAAAGCCCTTGCTGAAGCACTGTTTGACGATGATGATGCTTTGATCCGAATCGATATGGCTGAGTACAAGGAGAGTCACTCAATCTCCGGTCTCATCGGATCAAGGCCGGGACTCGTCGGCTCGGAAGAAGGTGGATTCCTGACAGAGAGGGTTAGGCGGCAGCCTTACTCGATTGTCTTGTTCGATGAAGTGGAAAAGGGCCATCCTGAAGTTCTCGATCTCCTGCTTGGAGTGCTTGGAGAGGGACGACTGACTGATGCCAAGGGACGTCATTGCGATTTCTCGAATGCCATCGTGATCTTTACTTCGAACCTCGGAGTGCGTGAAGCGAACGATATGACCGATGACCCTGAAAAAAAGGGTGAGATAATTTTGGAGGTCGTCAAAGCCACGCTGCGGCCTGAGCTATTCAATCGACTGGATGAAATAATCTGCTTCAATTCACTCAGTCAGGAGATCCTCGAGAAAATTGTGACTCGAAATCTGTCCGAACTGGGTACCAAACTCGCTGACGAAAGAAACATCTGCTTTGAGGTCGAACCCGCGGCAACAGTCTTCCTCGCCAGGGAATCTTATGACCCCAGCTATGGCGCCCGCCCAGTTGAACGTACGCTGCAGCGTCTGGTGCTTTCGCCGATCTCAAAGATACTCATTGCAGAAGCTGCCGATCAGCAGCAACGAACCATAAAAGCCGACTACTCCGAACAGGACGGTATCCAGATTAGCCTTCTGTCCGGGAAGCAGCAAGCTGCCTCATAGTTTGCAAGTTTGGTGAAGAGACGTTGCGCGAATGTTCTTCAGAACACGCGCGCATGTCGATCATCAACTCAAAGCCCAAAGACCTATGTATCGCAGACTGCCCGATTCCAAGCACGAATTAGTGAGAGCCTTAGCTCTTATCATGACGCTGCTGCTGGCGGGCATAACCATTTCATCTTTACTGTCGGGCAGATTGCAACCGGATCCAGTGCCTGCACTCGAGGCTCGTGCGCAGACTTCATCAGAACCTCAAGGGACTGATCCGCTTCAACAGTTGAGGGATGAGTGGGATAGAACGGTGAAACAGGAAGATATCTCTCGCAGAGCCGCGTTTCTTATTTTGTTGCACTGGCTACCGCCCGGATCGCGTATGGCGTCAGGCTATCGAAGCCCGGAACGTCAGCTGGAGGTAATCCGCAGTTGGGCTCAGAGGTATAACGCGGCGAATCCTGCAGATCGGATTCCACTTCCTCCCGCCGTGATGAAGGTGGATGATTCCAGCACCTGGGCTCCGACTTTGCATGGCCTTAGGCAGCGGAACTTCATCATAGCCGCGCCCGAACAAACACCACACGCTACTGACAGGGTTGTTTTTGATATAGCCGGGGCTAGTCTGGCGCTGATTGAAGCGGCTTGTCGCCAGGCGCAGAAGGAAGGGATGGTGATATTCCGAAAAATCATCGTGGAGCCTATCCAGGGGAACGTGCATGTGGAGATTGAAACCATCGACGCTCGGGCTCTGAGTCAGTTTAGTTTACGCAACCCCACCACCTCGGCGGCATCATCTTCGGGGAACTCGGGCGCGGCCGCGGGTGCGAGCTCGTCGCCGGAGCCTCCAGACGAAGAACGAAATAAGATGCTACAGAAATTACAGTACGACCATGACAACGAAAAGACTGATCCGGCTAAACAAATAAGTTACGACCTCGCAATGATCGATTATCTCGATCAACGAACCGATTATATAAGAATTAAAGATTTGAGGGAGGACATCAAACAGCACGAACAGGAACGGCAAAGACTTGCGTCTATACCCAGAATGAACCAGGCGCTCGAGAGCATTAATGTGGCAAGACGAGAAGGCCGACCCGCTGAGGCGTTGAGTCTCGCGGAACAATTTATCAAGGACTATCCTGAGGCCACGCAATACAAGAACATAGCAGTTGAGATAAGGACACAAATGAAAATTGACCAGGCTATAGATGCCCTGGTCAAGTCCGAGTGCAGCGAATGTAAGAGAGCCAGCTCGCTGATTGACGATGCTCTCAAGGAATCTCCCAATAACGAGTCCGCCCAAAGGATCAAGGGCGAAATTACCGCCTGCGTTGCCAGGTGCAAGACCAGCTTTACGGCTTTTATCGTGTTGAGTGTTCTAAGTGTCGTTGGATTACTGGCAGTCCTTTACTTCTGGCTTCGGCCCAGGAACTGGGTGCTGGAAGCGATTGATGGTCCATGCATAGGGCAGGTTTTCGCCCTCAATAAAGACAAGCTCATCATCGGCGCCCTCGGCCCTGGGGAAGACGATGACAGTAATGCCGCTGACATCGTAATTTCCGATTCCAACCGCAAGATATCCCGTGTGCATTGTGTGCTCCGACAACACGGCAGGCGCGTCTATCTAAAGGACATGAGTAGAAATGGAACGAAGATAAATGCCATTGAGATCGAGGGCAATCGCTACGTAAAACTGTGCAATGGCGATGAAATCTCACTTGCCGATGAGGCGGTGTTGTTATTGAAATATGGAGCCAAAGGCCAATCGTGACGTGTCGGAAGGATGCCGGTATGGACTCTCAGATTTGGGTTAGGGCAGGAATACCGGTACAATCTCAGCACGTTTAACGTTCAGCCGCAGCTTACTTCAAGCATGACCTGCTGCGTAGATCCACGATAGTCTCAGGCTTTCATGACCTCAAAAGTTAGCCCGTACTTCTAACAGGTTATTCAGACACCACTCAAGGGACAAGAATGGAACGAGCAGCCAAACGAGACCCTTACCGATTAGTAGGCACAATTCTGGGCCGCTACCAAATCCATGAATTCGTCGGAGTTGGTGGAATGGGTGCGGTTTACCGTGCAACGCACCAGGTAATAGAAGATATTGTGGCGCTGAAAATCCTCAAGCCGGATCTCGCTTATGAGAACGAACCGATGGTCCAGTTTTTCTTCAAGGAGGCAAAGAACACTCGCCGTTTGAATCACCCGTTTATAGTGCGTGTAACCGACGCCGATATCAGTAACGATGGCATCGCCTTTCTGATAATGGAATGGCTCGAAGGTTATACGCTGGAGGATGAGTTAAAAGAGAAAGGCGTAATCCCTGTCGATCGGGTGGCGATGTTACTCGATCAAATCTCCAAAGGGTTAACCCACGCGCATAACACGGGCATTATTCACCGCGATTTGAAACCCAGCAATATCATGATTGTTAAAGATTTTGATGGGAACGACACGGTGAAGATTCTTGATTTCGGTATTGCCAAAGCAGTCAATTCTACGATTGGTTCAAACAGCAGCCGGTTAATCGGTGCACCGTTTTATTCATCACCCGAGCAAATGACTGTTGGCGCGAATATCGATCAACGATCAGATATCTATAGCATCGGGGTAATGCTTTATCAGTTGTTGTCTGGCGTACTTCCTTTTGACGCAAACACAGTAGAACGCTTGATCCAGCAGCATTTCACACACCCACCGCCCTCACTCTGTCAAATCCGGCCGGATATTTCGGAGGAAGTTGAAAGCGTTGTCTTCAAGGCACTGGCCAAAAAGCCGGAAGATCGTTACCAGACGATTGCGGAGTTGGCGTCGGCCATGAGACATGCAGCCGATCTTGCAGTCGGTACGTTGATCCTGGATTGCGTAGATGAGATTCGTGGCGAACCTGTGGCTAATGCTGCTGTCTATTTGGGCGATATCCTCGCTGGTCAAACTGATGAGGATGGTCAATGGCGAAGAGCTTTGGTTTCGAGAGAGATTTCGCTCGAAATCAATCACCCTCGATATCAGCCATGGAAAAAGTCGCTTCATATCGTTCCTCAAAAAGAACAGCACATTAAAATTCCGCTGGTTCTTAAAGCACTTGGAGATCTGATGATCCAAACTTCTGCGGCGGGTTCCGAATCACCAATCGCAGAAGCACAAGTGTGGATTAATGGCGAACTGGCGGGAGTCACCGACGAGAGGGGCTTTGCGAGAATCGAAGGCCTGACTCCGGGCGAGGCAAAGGTTGAAGTCGTAAATCCGGACAACAATTACACCTATGCGAAAGACATTCAGATACTGAAGTGGCAAGAATCCACCTGGGTGGTGACGCTGCCAGCACAATCGCAATCAGGGACGACTAATACTCGCCGCTGGATCCTCTGGGCGGCTGTGGCTGGTCTAATATTATTGGCAATAGTTGTCTTCATTGTTGTAGCCGTCTGGCTGTATCTTCTCCGCCGGCCGTCAACGATCGCAGTTACAGCAACTCCAACGCCAACATCTATCGCCACACCGATGCCTTCTGCGAAACCGTCCCCAAAACTCTTGACTCTACAGGGTTCGCCTATTGGCCAGTTGTCAACGACTAATTTTGAATATTATCAAACCGTGATTAGTTCTGATGGCACAAGGTTAGCGTCGACTGGCGATAAGAATACCGTTCGTTTTTGGCGGGTCGAAGGTGAAAACAAAATAAATCCGGATATAGCGTTAGAGAACGCTAAGCCTGGATCCGTGGTCGCAATAAGTCCGTCCGGATCGCTGGTTGCCGGCGACAGCGCCAATGACAACCAACTTCATCTCTGGCGCACGGACGATGGCCGGCAAATAAAGAGCCTGCCAGGGCATACGGCTCCTATCGTTTTGGTTAGATTCAACGCAGATGAAAAAAGTCTGCTCTCTGCTGATCTAAACGGCACGGTGATAGTATGGCAGATAGACAACGGAAAGATTTTGAACGAACTTCCCAGACCTGGATCCGGTCAACAGATAATGGATGTAAGTGCCGATCAAACGATGCTCGTGCTTTGGTCGCAGACGGACGGATCGGTACAACTTTGGTCACTTCCTCAGCGTAAGGTTCTCTTGCAACTTCGCGATCATTATAATGATCTGACCTCTGCGGCCCTCAGTCCAAATGGAAATCTTCTGGCTTTAGGCAGCGGCAATGGAACGATTCGCTTCTGGGACGTACGTGATGACTCGCTCAAAGGTTCTCTTGAGGGGGGAAAGGAAGCGGGAGAAGTAAGCTTAGTGCTTTTTATGCCTGGTGTGGATGCGGAGATTGTCGCAGCAGGATTCAAAGATGGCTCTATTCGCTTTTGGCAGGTCAGTGATCGCAGGCAACTGGTAACTTTGAAACACGACAAAGCAGTCGGTAGCTTGTCGTTTAGTGCAAATGGGAAACTGTTAGTATCAGAAGGAGACGACGGAACCATCCGGTTTTGGCGAATCGATACTGCCACCGAATAACCTGCTCCGGCCGGGAGAATACACTCCTGATACTCTGGGGACAATAGCGATGGCAAAAAGGAGGGTTGTTGACCAGATCGTTAGTGGTACGCTTCATCATATTAGCTGCGCTGCTCTCTTCAGTGTGCTTGCCGCTGTTATCTCAAAACAAGCGTCGCAAATCTCCTGGTCCAACTAACAGTTCCGGATCAAAGAAAGCATCGAATAAGAAGCAGCCTCAAGCTAAACCCTCGCCGGCCCCTTTGCCCCCCTTAATGACCTATGTGTTTAAGACGGTGGCCCTACGCGACGACGGCACTCTTGAGTCGAAAGACATACTCGATGGATCAGCGAAATACTTTACCCAGGAAATTGGTGGAGTGTCGTTTGAGATGATGGAAATTCCGGAAGGCGTTTTTCAAATGGGCAGTGACGATGCGCAGTTGAAGCAGAGTATTCGCCAGTGTGAACAGCGGTGCAAGGATGATGTGTGTCGGGCAGCGTGCGATGGGATTGTCAGATCTGAAACTCCTCAACATACGGTGAAGATTCAGAAATTCTACATCAGCAGGTACGAGGTAACCCAGGCCCAGTGGGATGCGATAAGACAATTGGACACGATTAAATTCCGATTGCCTTACAATCCTTCATTAGCTACACACGATCCTACCCAGGATGGTGATCGGCCAGTGGAACGAGTGACATGGACTGAAGCCAAAGAGTTCTGCCGGTTGTTATCTCAGAAGACTAAACGTAACTACCGGTTGCCGACTGAAGCCGAGTGGGAATATGCGTGTCGGGCCAACACAAAAACGCCGTTTGCTTTTGGAACTGCACTGAACTCAAACTTCGTAAATTTTGCCGGTGCTACCAATCGTAGAACCACGTTACCTGTAAAAATCCGAGCGTACGCCAACAAATTCGGTCTTTTCGATATGCATGGAAATATTGCCGAATGGTGTGAGGATAGCTGGCATGACAATTATTTAGGTAATCCTCCTCAAGACGGAACTGCATGGGTTGAGAAAGGCAAGACCTCACGAACGAGTGGCAGGACGCCCACAAATTCAACCCCCTCTTTTCGAGTGGTGCGCGGAGGCTCCTGGGAGGATACCGCCTACGCGTGCCGCTGTGCTGCACGCAAAAAGGTCAATGCAAATGAACGAAACGCAGGAGTTGGATTTCGAATAATCCTCGACCCCCGATAGGCATCGCTATTTGCAGTTTGCCGCCAATCACTACAAATTTTTATCGATTGTTTTTAGGAACAACCTGCGTCTCGTCTAATCGCTTTCTGGGTTTGGACTGCGAGGTCTGTTCGTGTCGTGGCTGGTCGCCTCGTTTTGATGAGGCTGTTCGAGGATTGGGAATTGGTGGTCTTGGGTTGGCAGGAACGGTCGGTAGATTTGCTCCGCCGACTCTACCCGGTATTCTCGGCGCTCGAGGCCTGGGCCACATTAGTCGTGGAGGAATGAACCAAAGAACCGCCAAACCACCAGACAACACTCCCAAAATTAGCAGGGTATTAAGGAGAGTATTCCTTTTGAGGTCATTCGGAGTTCCGCCCTGGGATGAGAGTGCCAGCCACTCCTTGCTTTCTTCAGCCGTAAGATTCCCGCTTGCCGGGCAGCCGGCGGTAGACACATAAGGGCAGGTCCAAACAATATCATCACTCTCCATTACAGTGCCGGACTTAAGTCGGAGCCGAACCTTAAAGGTGCTGTTGGTAAGGCTACTCAAGTCGGAGTGATTGTGATCGACAAACGTAATTCGGAAAGCGCTCAACATCAACTGCTGCACTGTTTTCAACTTGTCTTGTAATTGAACGCTATCTCTCGCGGGAAAATAATTTTCAGAACTCGGATAAGCTAACTTCTTCAACACCTCGGGTTCAAAGTCTTTTCCACTACTGCCTAAACCGATGGTGTAAGTTGTAATATCTACCACCTGAGCTTTCTCCACTACTTTGCTTAATTCATTGTCATGCATTAACCCAGGATCGTCAGTAGTTTTGACGTCATTTTTGCCATCTGTGAGCACGATTAGGTAATAATCGCGGGATTGTTCTTTGCGTTTTCTTTTTTCCAGCACGTCTAGTGCCGTATATACAGCGCTGTATAGCGCAGTGTTTTGGGTGTTATCTTTCGGCGCGGTGAGATTCTTAACTTGGTTCTGGGCTTTTGCTTTAGTGTCAACAAAGGTGGCGTTCTCGATCTTTGTCAACACTCCATGACTATCAAACGGTACGATGGCAATACTATCTATCTGATCTCTAAAATCCTGAAACAACTGATTGGCCGCCGCTTGCGCTGCCTGAAATCTGGTTAGACCACCATTGCCGGAATCTGACAGTGCCATCGTATAGCTCGTATCAAGTAGTAACATTACGTCTCGACCGCGAGCGCTTGTTGCTTTGGAATCAAGAGGCGAAACGTAGAAAGGTTGAAACGGGCTGCCGCCTTCCAGAATCTCGATTCGTTGGATCAACTCCTTTGGTTCGACGTTTTCCAGATCCGTCGTGGCAGGCGTTCCGTCGCTATTCACGATATCAAACTTAACGCGGAAGAAAGGGCGAGGATCTAGCGGCGATTCCAGCAGTTCGGCCTTACCGTTTTGCCTCAACTTGATTCCCTGGGCTGAAGAACGGGCCGGTAGTCCGGAAGCAAGTAACAAGCAGGTGATACTCAGTATCAGAAGGACTCTCATTTCAAATCACACTGGTTCAAGCTCTCGAGGAAAGCTGACGCCAAGGCTGGGATGTGGCTCCAAATAATAGCGGCCTCTTTTGGACGATAGAACGGCATGGCGCTGAGCAACTAACTTGTCCGGGACGAAGATTTGCACCTCCGGCGTGAAGAGCGTCTGTGAATGACTTGGCCCAAGGCTTCCAATTATGTATTTGCCGTCATCATGAAGATCCCATTGTTTACGGTTTTGGGCGTATTTCCGTAACACCTGCGCGTCAGAACTCGTAGCGAACTCCAAAATTCCCTGGCGTAATAGAATAGGCGCCAGGCTGATTGCGCATCCAATACCAACACCCGTCAGCATCAATCCAAGCGCCTGCGCCGGCGGCCCACCAATTATCTTAATCAGTGAGGCCTGAGCCAGGCCCCCAAGAAGTCCGCCAAACAGACCTCCCATCAGCCCATGTAGCACTCGGCTCTTGTTGACAGAAAACCAGCGCAGACTTACCGCAAATCCAATCAGAGCTCCTGCTATCATCCATGCCAACGCCCGCGCAAGCAATTGATATTGACCAAAGTTATTGCCAATGGGCCACGCCACCAAGCCGCCAATTGCGCCGGCCAAAATTCCAACCACCACGCCGACCAGCACAAAACGGCCCACGACACGGTCCCCTAACCAATGGTCACTGAAGCCAACGCTCAAACCACCTATAAACGCACCCAGAAGAGGATAGTTAACTGAATCCCTGTTCAACACAGGTGACGCAAGCACAATCAAACTCAGTACGAACCAACATGCGAGACCGGCAATGCCGCCTACCAAAGACATGAAATAGACTGTTTGCTTAAGACTGCGGCCTTGTTGAAAGCGCTCGATGAAAGTTGTGTTTTGGCTAACCAATTGTTCGTATTTACGCGTGTGAAACCGCAACGTCGTTTTCCCAATAACGATGTGGTCACCCTCTCGTAGCTCCTCCCTTTTAACCACGTCGATCGTACCTCTATCGCCGTGAATCTGGATTGCAGGCTCTTCAGTTTTGACTGCTATCCGCAAGTTGTCGTTGGGTTTGACTCCCTGCAGTGGCAGTGGGCGTCGTTGGTCTAACTCTCGCCCTTCCCATGTTACTGAGATATCGCCCGATCCTTCTCTTGATCCCTGGAGAATGCAACCATTCTGCTCCAGATCATAGAGGATGTCCGGAAGCACGGTGTCCAGCGCTTCGTACTCGTCAATGTCAACTCGGAAGCTTTTCCAACCCGCTTGCGTGTCAAAGTACACTTGATACTTGGCCATGTTGGACTCTTTGAGGTAACTGTTTGGTGACTGCCTTAACGAGGTGAAAACCTATACCATTCGTGACACCTCGATTTCGCCAAAATATGATTCCAGAGCTGCAGGGAGATCTGGCATTATCCATGAGCATCTAGAGCAACATCCGTTTCCAAAATCCCAACATTGCGTGCACATAGACCACGGACACTGGCCGCATTTTCGTAGGTCACACCGGTTTGCGCCGAGTCCGCACCGGCAGCAACTACCACTGGTCACTTTGGGACCCAGCCGTTGAAGCCACCAACTTTCAACATTAAGTGTAAGCAAAGGCCGTCGCAGTTGCATACATTCCGAACATCGATAGTCCTCTGAAACCCAACAGCTTGATTGATGGCAGACTGCCTTCTCGCAGCGAGGACATGAATGATAAGCACGGCTAGAGCGATGGCCACAGATCTGACAAGCCTCAACTCTTTGACGGAGGCGAAGGATAATGATGGTTCCGCTTCCTGTAGCAGCGAGTATAACAGCAAGCAGATCGATGACCAACAGTTCAGACGACTGTGTTATTAATCTCATGATCCCCGCCAGAAGAACCCCAGTCATAGCCGCAATGCCTGGTAGGACTAGATCAGAATTATCCTGGTTGGTTGATTCGATAAACGTCCAAATCCCATACGGAAGCAAACCCAGAAGCGCACCAGTCGCAAGGACCACTAGCGAACTGCCGCTTAAGCCTGCCAAAATCTGAAGGCCTGCCGTTAACAAAATCGCTGTCGCTACAACTACGATCCGCGATGCCATCTCAGGTATCTCAATTGGGAATGAGGCTTCCGGGTACAGGTTAACTGCTACTTAGCGGTGAGATTGTCCGTCATAACGCCAGAGAGGGGCAACCGTAGCTCATGCAAATCAATGAGGGCGGAACTTTCCCGGGAGATTCATCAGATTGGCTCCTTGCCAGACTTTTGAAGGGCAGTTGCCGCTACGAGCGGCCTAAAATGTTTCAATCTGGACGCAATCCGCTGTTATTTGCTTGTTTTGGCAGAAATTAGAGGAAGAAAATCGCTTTCCTATAGATTATGAAATCCCACGCTCTAACCCTCTGAGCTACCCCGCCATGCCTTGATTATCAACTATTTACCGCTATCATCAAAGTGCCGGAATCTTCACTTGTGACGGGTATTGTGACGACGCTGATTTTTTAGCATGACTCCTCACCTGCGCCAGCTGGCAAATTGCGAATGTAACGCTGATTCGTTGAAATATTAGCATGGCCCATTAGCTTGGCTATGTCGTATGCATTGAAGCCTGCCTCGCCTAACCTCGTCCCATAAGTGGCCCCGCAACTCGTGCTGAGATGCATGCGACACGAATGGCCGCGACTGATACGAACTCATTTTCTTCGTTCACTCTTTTGCCGATCAGTGAGCGTTCGACCATCGTCTCGCCCAAAGGAAGACCGGCAAGGCAAGGCGCCCGCTCCCATCGCTACAGCATAGAAGAGGCATCGTCGTCGGCCATGTGATTCACGCGGCTCTACTCGGATCTTTCTTGATCTGGGTAGATCCGCGTAAATCTGCGGCTTTCATTTAATGCTAAGTGGCGGGAGTTCCTGCCAACTGATCTTCGATCATCAACGCCTGAAGATTAGGCATTCCCTTCGAGTGGCCCGTAACCACGATCGTGTAGTACTTGCCCTTTTCGAAATTAGCATTGGGAACTGTCAAAACAGATTTGTCCTGACCTTCGGGGCGTACCTCAAGAGTTGTCTTCATCGGATCGACAGTCGTGTAGGCTGTCTCTCTTTCAAAATTAATTCCCGAGAACAGTTTCTTGTTTCCGGACTTATCAACGATATCTACTTCACCTGAGTCAGGTGAAGCATGTATGACGCGCACCTGGGCCTTATCGGCTGGAGGCGTAGCGATGTTGTCGTTGATAATTGACATGGTTGTTTTGTCGTTCGTGCCCGCCATGACCAGGATCGTGTAGTGTCGTCCTGCGGCGAGGTTTTCGCTGTTCTCGGCCATTGGTTGTTCTGTGTCCTTTCCGGCCTGACGAACTCGGAAAGTATGGCTGGTATCTGAAATCTCCTTGTATGGCGTAACACCCTTGAATGAAATAGCCTCGAAGGTTTTCTGATCATCAGCAAAGATGTCGACAGCCATTGCGCCTGGAGTTGCATTAATTACACGCACCAACGCATTGTTACGCTGTCCAGCTTCTTTCGCTGCCGGAGCTGTTGATGTTCCTGAATCCGTCTTGCTTATTACAGGTTGAGTTTGCTTGGGTTCGTTTGAACACGCTGCAGCCAGGAACAAAACGGCTGTTAGCAGCATACTCACTCTCACTTGCTTGTTCATGAACAATTCTCCTTTCGTAAAGGTGGAAATCTTCTTGTTGATTAACACCTAATGTTCGAGATTCGGATGCAATAATTTGACTCAACTCCCATTCCGAGCACCGTGAGTTCTTTTGAATCACTGTCAAAAAAGCTCGAAATAACAAAGAAACCGGGTTGACTGGTCCAAACGAACAGCTCCGACGGAGACCATGGAAGAGGAAGGCTATCGATCCAAAGTCTGCCAGGATGTTTCTCTGCAGAGATTGTTGAATGAAGAACGCATCGGCGAGAACGCTACACCTGAGCGATGCAGATGGCTCTGGTATATGCGCTGGCGTCAATCAATGCGATTTGACTTCAATCTGACCTGCGAGTCGCATGAATCCGCCCTTTGCTGGTGTCACAGCGGTGTATGCCTTACCGGAGACGAGATCAAGCACGTGTACGATCGTACTTCCGATGTGTTCCTGCCAGGATAGCATTACGAGGCCATCGCGAATCGCAATGGCCTTATACTCGACCGTGTCGGAGAACCCCTCATTCTCGCCCGCAATAATTTCCACTGTTAACTGGTGCTCCGAGTCAATAGTGATTCGCGGTTTGAAAGTCGGAAAAGTGATCTCAAGTACTTGGCCGGCGCGAAGCAGTGCTGTGGTTTGCAAAGCCATCTCTCGAACTCCTAACTTACCGGATCGATTATCGCGCGAATACTTCTACTTCTCGCATTCCCAGTATCAGGCCGCTGCGTGCCGTGATGCCCAACCCTGAACAAGTGAATCCGGGGCATGGTCCAAGACAAGGTTGAGTTCAATACCATGCTCCAAATATGCCTTCAGCGCGGCAAGCAAGAAACTGAAACCTCCTGTCGAATCAATTGCCTCGGACACTACTTTGTTTGTCTCGCCCGTGAAGCCCCAGTTCTTGACGGTGACGAACGTCCGATCTTCGTCCTTGGACTCGAATGTCCACTCCACCAGGCTTGGGTTCTCAGGCCCGTTCCATTCGATAAGAATCCTCTTATTGTCTTCGATCGCTTTCACGTCGACGGTGGTGTGGTGTCCGTACATCTCCCAATCCCATCTTACTTGCTTGCCAACCTCCAAAGGACCACTGCTTTTCGAGAACCAGAAGTGCGACGTTATCGCGGGATTGACGAGTGCCTCAAATACCTGCGCGACTGGCTTGCGAATCAGCATTTGCGCCCTGGCAACTGGCGCGTCGAGTGTGTTTGGCATGATTAACTCCTCCTTGATTTGTCAGTCATTCGAAGATGAACGAATTGAATCACCTCTTGCACGATCATCCCTTGCGTTTAAAGTATTGGATGGCGCGTTCGTGCTTTTCCGCTGCAGCCCGCGTATCGAACGTACCAAGGTTTTTGCGCTTACCAGTCCTGGCATCTACTTTGCGCGAATACAGCCGATATTTACCTGACTTCAGTTTTCTAATCATCTGATTCCTTGAAGCGTGGCAGCAATCTACTTCTTCTTCGATGAAGACTTCTTGCTAGGCACCTTGGCGCCCTCCTTCCGAGCCTCTGACAGTCCAATCGCGATTGCCTGTTTCTTACTGGTTACTTTCTTTCCGGACCCCCCACTCTTCAACGTTCCC